>Ga0209330_1000520_pt1 | contig 15749 bp, 9 predicted proteins | sample JacPinW_OM2H0_O3_FD_187969 | JGI IMG/M metagenome (GOLD analysis project Ga0209330, IMG submission 187969) | Forest soil microbial communities from Algoma, Ontario, Canada - Jack Pine, Ontario site 1_JW_OM2H0_O3 (SPAdes) (version 2) | ecosystem: Environmental > Terrestrial > Soil > Boreal...
CAATTCCCGTCCCGTTACGCACGAGCGCTTACGCGCCATGCTGGTGGAGGAGATCAAGAAACAGGACAAGCCTTTCGGTCTGCTCTTCGATGATATCGCCGGAGGTTTCACCATTACGGGCCGCACCATTCCCAATGCATTCAATGTGCTTCCAGTCATGGTGTATCGAGTCTACCCGGACGGCCACGAGGAGTTGGTTCGCGGCGTCGATCTGATCGGCACGCCGCTAACGGTGTTCAGCAAGATCCTGGCGGCCGACGATGAGACACCGGTTTTCAACGGTGTTTGCGGCGCGGAATCCGGCTCTGTGCCCGTGGCGGCCAGCGCCCCGGCCATCCTGGTGTCGCAAATCGAAGTGCAGAAGAAATCAAAATCGCAGGAACGCGCTCCCATACTCCCTGCGCCATTCGAGGACAAGTAAATGCAGGTGCGCAACATGAAACCGCTGCTGTGTTTGGCGCTCATTCTCGCCAGCCCGCTGTTGCGGGCCGAGGAGGATGTCGTCGGTCGCGCCATGCACGACGAAATGCAACGCTCCATGCAGAAACTTAGGCTCGAGCAACTCGATAAACCCTATTTCATCTCGTATCTGGTGGTCGACAACGAGTCGAAAGAAGTCGCGGCCACGCTGGGAAGCCTGCTCTCGAGCACTGAGGGCAACACGCGCTCCTTGATGGTGGTCGTGAGGGTTGGAGACTACGAGGCGGACAGTGGAAATTTTCTGTCGATGCTGTCGGGGCCTGAGGGCTTGGCCGCGACCATGATGACGGGGATGATACAACTGCCGCTCGACGACAATTACAACGAATTGCGGCGCAAGATTTGGTTGACGACGGACCGCGCCTACAAGAAAGCCCTGGAGGATCTCTCAGGGAAGCGTGCGGTGCTGCAAAACAAAAATCGGACCGAGAAGATCGCTGATTTTAGCAAGGCGTTGCCGGTTTCAATCACCGACCTGTCTCCGTTCGTCCATTTTGATCTTGCGAGTGCGACGCGCTTGGTGCGCGAAACGTCCGCCGTGCTTCGCCAGACACCCTCCATTCAGACCTCTCGCGTGCAACTGGTCATGTTCAACCACCAGGAGCGCTACCTGAATAGCGAGGGCAGTAGCTTTACCCGGCGGCTGCCGCGAGTTTCTTTGCGCGTGACGGCATCGGCGCAGGCACCCGACGGTATGCCGCTCAGCGACTTCATCGCTGACTACGGATACTCCCTGAAGGATTTGCCATCCGCGAGCGCCTTGCTGACCCAGGTCCGCGAGTTGCAGGCTGAGATCGCCCAGCTGCAAGCGGCGCCGATTCAGGATCGCTATGAGGGTCCGGTGCTGTTCGAGGGACAGGCCGCCGTCGAAGTCTTTTCGCACCATTTTGCGGGCGGCCTCGTCGCCGTGCCGGCGCTGGTTTCCAGCAACGATCAGCTCGAAGCTGCCTTCAGACAGCAATCGAACGGCATGCTCGACAAAGTGGGATTGCTGGTGCTGCCGAAATTCATGAACGTTGTGGACGATGCGACGGTAACGCACGAGAAGGATAGCTTGCTGTTCGGCGGCTATAAGGTGGACGAGGAAGGCGTCGCCCCGAAACGCACCAGTCTGGTGGAGCACGGAATCTTAAAAACGCTGCTGACATCGCGCGCACCGGTGCGCGGGATTGCCGCGAGCACGGGTAACTTGCGCGAGCTCGGGGTCGCGCCGAGCAATGTGTTCGTGAGTGCGGATATGACCTCGACGCCGGAAGAGTTGCGCAAGCGTCTGGTCGAATCCGCCAAGAGCGAGGGAAATGCGTATGGAATCGCGGTGCGGCGACTCTCCGGCAAGACGGCAACCGTTGCCTACCGGATTTACCCGGACGGCCATGAGGAACTGGTTCGCAATGCCGATGTTTCCGAATTGACCGCCGCGAGCTTCAAAAGAATCAGCGCGGTGTCGGATCAGCGGATCGTGTACACCGAGGTTGCTCCGTTTAGAAACGCATCGCCCTTTAATTTAAATCTGGCCGCCGGCGTTCAACCCTTGGTCTCCTATGTGGTGCCGTCAATGCTCTTTCCCGACGTGACAATCGAAAGGCCCAGCGGCGAGAGTCCTAAGCCGACGGTCATCGACAGTCCGCTCACCGAAAAGCCCTAAGCCCGATAAAATCTGGGCGTCTTCCCTTTCGCGGTCTGCGGGTTGAATATGGGCGCTCAGCGAGGCGAGTCAGCCAACAAGGGTCATTAGCATGCAGAAGCGCAAACTCGGAAACAGCAATTTGGAAGTCTCAGCCCTGGGACTGGGCTGCATGGGCATGAGCCATGGTTATGGGCAGCCTGGCGATAAGAACGAGATGATTGCTTTGATTCGAGCGGCGGTTGATCGCGGGATCAGCTTCTTTGACACCGCCGAGATCTACGGGCCCTACACCAACGAGGAATTGGTCGGCGAGGCGCTGGCGCCGTTCCACGGCCGCGTGGCGATCGCGACGAAGTTCGGTTTCAAAATCGAAGCAGGCAAGCAGACCGGCCTCGACAGCCGGCCTGAACACATCCGCGAGGTCGCGGAGGCCTCGCTGAAGCGCCTGAAGGTCGAATCGATTGATCTCTTCTACCAGCACCGCGTCGACCTGGCGGTGCCGATCGAAGATGTCGCGGGCGCGGTGAAGAAATTGATCGAGGAGGGAAAGGTCAAACACTTTGGCCTCTCGGAAGCCGGAGCACAGACAATCCGTCGCGCACACGCCGTTCAACCCGTGACGGCGCTGCAGAGCGAATATTCGCTGTGGTGGCGGGAACCAGAAACGGAAGTATTTCCTACGCTTGAGAAGCTGGGTATTGGCTTTGTTCCATTCAGTCCGCTCGGCAGGGGTTTTCTGACCGGAAAAATCGATGAGAGCACCGCATTCGACAGCAAGGACTTCCGCAATAACATACCGCGCTTCGCAGCTGACGCCCGCAAAGCCAACAAGGTGTTGGTCGATGCGCTCAGTGCAATCGCCGCGCGCAACCATGTGACGCCCGCGCAGCTGGCACTGGCCTGGATCTTGGCTCAGAAGCCCTGGATCGTTCCCATTCCGGGCACGACCAAGCTCCATCGGCTGGAGGAGAATATCGGTGCTGCATCGCTGGATCTCACAGCGGATGACCTGCGCGACGTCGGAGACGCTGTCTCCAAGATCGGAGTGCAAGGAGCCAGGTACACCGAACAGCTGCAGCGGTTGGTGGGGCGATAGCTAGATATCTAGATTCGACACATTCAGCGCGTTCTTCTCGATGAATTCGCGCCGCGGTTCCACGGCATCGCCCATCAGAGTCGTGAAGATATCGTCCGCCGCCACGGCGTCCTCGATTCGCACCTGCATGAGCCGGCGCGTTTCGGGATTGATGGTCGTGTCCCATAGCTGGCTCGCGTTCATTTCACCCAATCCCTTGTAGCGCTGAATACTCTGGCCTTTCTTGGCCTGCTCGAACAGCCAGGTCATCGCGGCCTTGAAGCTCGTGATCTCCAGCTTGTCATCGCCCCGCTGCACGAACCCTCCCGGCCCGATCAGGTCGCTCAAGGTCTCGGCGAGTTCAGCGATGCGCAAATATTCAGCCGAGTCGAAAAATTCCCGCGGCACGTGTTTTTCAGACGTCAGGCCATGCTCGAAGCGCTGCAGGTTGATGCGATGGCCGCCGGCCGGCAGCGCGTCCACCGCTACCCGGTAACGTCGCGATGCGTCGTCCAGTGCATTCAGCCGCTGCTCCAGATTTCGGCACCAATCGCGCAGCACGTCGACTCGGTCAAATGCCTCAGGCGTCAGTTTGGGAACGTACAGCAGCTGCTCGAGAAAGCGCCCGTCATAGCGGCGCGCCCAGCGCGTGACGATGCTCTGCACCTCGACGTACTTTCTCGCCAGCGACTCCAACCCTAAGCCGGACAGCGGCGGCGCCTCCGCATTGACATGCAATGCCGCGCCTTCCACTGCCGTATTCAGCAACAGCGCGTTCAATTCCAGATCATCCTTGACGTAGGTTTCCTGCTTGCCTTTCTTCACCTTGTACAAAGGTGGTTGCGCGATGTAGATGTGGCCGCGCTCGATGAGGATCGGCATTTGCCGGTAGAAGAAAGTCAGCAATAAGGTTCGTATGTGGCTTCCGTCAACATCCGCGTCTGTCATGATTATGATGCGGTGGTAGCGCAACTTATCGACGTTGAAATCATCGCGTCCGATGCCGCAGCCGAGTGCCGTGATCAACGTGCCGACTTCCGCGGACGCCAGCATTTTGTCAAAGCGCGCCTTTTCGACGTTGAGGATTTTTCCCTTGAGCGGCAGGATCGCCTGCGTGCGCCGATCGCGTCCCTGCTTCGCGGAGCCGCCGGCGGAATCGCCCTCGACTAAAAACATTTCCGACAGCGCGGGATCCTTTTCCTGACAATCTGCGAGCTTGCCCGGCAATCCCGCGATATCGAGCGCGCCCTTGCGGCGGGTCATCTCGCGCGCCTTGCGCGCGGCTTCGCGCGCATAGGCCGCTTCGAGAATCTTGTTGACGATGGCCTTCGCTTCTTGCGGATGTTCCAGCAAGAATTCTTCGAGCCGCCCGGCGACGGCGGATTCGACCACACCCTTCACTTCGGAAGAGACCAATTTATCTTTGGTCTGCGAGGAGAATTTAGGATCGGGCAATTTCACCGAAAGTATCGCGGTCAGTCCTTCGCGCGAATCGTCGCCCGTGGTCTGAATCTTTTCCTTCTTTGACGCCAATTCTTTTTCGATGTAGTTGTTCAGCGTGCGCGTCAACGCCGCGCGATAACCCGCAAGGTGAGTGCCGCCGTCTTTTTGCGGAATGTTGTTCGTGTAGCAATACATGCTTTCTTGATACGAGTCGTTCCATTGCATGGCGACTTCGACTTGCGTGTTGCCATCGCGCGTCTGGAACCACAACACGGTGTCGTGCACCGGCGTCTTGCTGCGATTCAAATAGGTGACGAAAGCTTTCAGTCCGCCTTCATGCTGGAACACCTCGGACTTCTCATCGCGCTCATCGACAAGCTCGATGCGCACGCCGGAATTGAGAAACGATAACTCCCGCAAGCGCTTCGCGAGGGTGTCGTAGTTGAACGAGATGTGCGTGAAAATCTGTGCGCTCGGTTTGAATCGCAGCGTGGTGCCGTGTTCGTTGGTATCGCCGATCGCCACCATGGGCGCCTGCGGCTCACCGAGACGATATTCCTGGCGGTGTAATTTACCGTCGCGCTTAATATTTAATTCAAGATAGTCGGAAAGGGCATTGACGACCGAGATGCCGACGCCATGCAAACCACCGGAGACCTTGTAGGAGCTGTCATCGAACTTACCGCCTGAGTGCAGGACGGTCATGATGACCTCGGCTGCGGAGCGCCCTTCCTCGGCGTGGATATCCACAGGTATTCCACGGCCGTTGTCGGTTACGGTGACGGATTCATCCGCGTGAATGGTCACGACGACGCGATCGCAATGACCGGCCAATGCCTCGTCAATCGCGTTATCCACAACCTCGAAAACCATGTGATGAAGGCCGCTGCCATCGTCCGTATCGCCGATGTACATGCCGGGACGTTTTCGGACCGCGTCCAGACCTTTTAAGACCTTGATTTTGCTCGAATCGTAAACGTCGTCCTGGGCCATGCTCTATCCTAAATTGCGACCCAGCATGTTAACAGTTTCCGGCGCTAAAAACTAATCCTTTTTGCGATTAATCTCTTTATAAATCATAGTGTTATAGGGCTCTGTGAACCGCGGATCGACGTTTCGATTGACGTACCCGGTTGTGGCGGGATTTGAGGCCATTTCTAGGGTGAAAATCGGCGTGGCGCGGTGATATTGACCGGTTCTTGAGCGCTCGTCACAGAGGGAAGGAGAATCTAGGCCAGAAGGCAAAAGGACCTAGATTCTCCTTCCCTCTCTGACGGGAGCTCGGGCCGGTCGATATCACATGCAGGCGGCCGGCGGGTATTGGGGACGGCATCTGATTTTGGCGAGCTCGCATCAGGCGACTCGATCGGGATTGTCGTTCGAGAGTCGTCCTCCGGCGGTGACCGACTTGTTCCACGTGAAACCGTCACCCCATCGCCACCTGCCCGCCATTCATGACGTATCGCCGTCCCGGCGCGCCAAACGCGGAAAACTCACCATGCAGCGTGGTGACAATCAATTGCACCGATTGCGACGATACCTCGCGGATCAGCTTCGCCAGGCGCTCGTCGTCCAATTCGGCGGCGGGGTCATCCAACAACAAGGTGGGCTGGACCGGCGAGCCCTCCGGAAACAATTTGATCTGGGCGACCAGCAACGCGGCCGCGAGCAGCTTCTGTTGCCCGCGGGAGATGCGATCCTTGACCGGCGCGCCATCCAGGCGAATGCCGAGCTCCGCCCGATGCGGGCCTACTTGGGTTGCGCCCATCTCCAGATCATGACCCCAGCTTTGCTGCAGGGCTTCGGCCATGCTCTGTCCTTTGAGCCATCCATTCCGATAGCTCAAGGAGAGCTCCATTCCAAGCAAGTTGCGGCCGAGGGTCTCGGCCGACGGGCTCAACAGGGCGACATACCGTTCACGCGCGCCGCTTATAAGTTCGCCCGAGCGCACGAGATCGCTATCCCACACCGACACCACGGCTTTGGGTTGACGTGCCTTCAGGGCGGCATTGCGTTGTTTGAGTACCTGTTGATAACGCTGCCAGTGACCCACGAAGGATTGCTCCACGTGGAACACACCCCAGTCCAGGAAACGCCGGCGTCGGCTCGGCCCTTCTTCGATGAGGTGATGCACCTCCGGATCGATAATCTGCACGGGTAGGGACAGCGCGAGTTCCGCCAGGGAGGAGGGCTTATCCCCATCGATCTGTGCGCGGATCCCTTTTCGCGAACCCTCCACTCCCATCGGGACACGGCGCGTCGAAGTATCGATCTCGCCGAACACGACGAAGCGCTCGGCGCCGTGACGAATGAGATGCTCCAAACGTCGGGTGCGAAAGGAGCGGCCTCGCCCCAGAACATAAATGGCCTCGAGCAGGCTGGTCTTGCCGGACGCGTTGGGGCCGCTGATCAGCGTGAAGTGGGGATCGGGCTGCAATTCCGCCGACTGCAAGCAGCGGAAATCCGTTACTTGCAGCCGGCTCAAGCTCACGGCTTATAGCCTCATCGGCATCACGACATAGCGAGCGCTGGCATTCCCGGGCGACCGAATCAGGCAACTGCTGTTGCTGTCGGTCAGCCCGAGCTCGACGTCCTGCCCGTCGATGGCGGCGAGCGCGTCGAGCAGGTAATTAACGTTAAAACCCACTTCGAGATCGTTACCCTCGTAGCCCACCTCGATCTCTTCCTCGGCCTCTTCTTGCTCCGGATTGTGCGCCTGTACCGTCAGCATGTTTTTCTTCACGGTGACGCGAATTCCCCGATATTTCTCGTTCGACAGGATCGCCGTACGTTGCAACGCCTGGCGCAAAACGTCGCGATCGGCGCGGATAGCCGAGGCGGGAGCGGCTGGAATGACCCGAGAATATTCCGGGAATCGTCCGTCAATTAGCTTCGAAGTGAAGCGAATATCGCCAATCTGGGCGCGAACGTGGTTACTTCCGATGGCAACCTCCGCAACTCCGTCGTCGTTGAGCACGCGCTGCAGCTCAAGCACGCCTTTACGCGGCACGATGACCTGCTGCGAGGTCTTGGCCTTCGCGGCCAAGGCTGTCTCGCAGAGCGCGAGGCGGTGACCGTCGGTCGCCACTGCGCGCAACACCTGCGCATCGATTTCCAACAGCATGCCGTTGAGGTAGTAGCGGACATCTTGCTGCGCCATGGAGAAATGCGTTTTCTCCAGCAAACGCAATAATTCCTTGCGCGGCAACTGCACCGTCTGCTGTGAGTTGATGTCGTCAATTACAGGAAAATCGGCCGCCGGCAGCGTCGACAGACTGAAACGACTGCGTCCCGCCTTGATGACGACTTTCTCGCCTTCAACGCTCAATGAAACCGAAACCTTCTCCGGCAACGCACGCAGGATATCCAGAAACTTTCGCCCTGGAACCGTGATGTCGCCGCTGTCCTGCACGGCAACATCCGTACCCGCGACGAGTTCCACTTCCAAATCCGTGGCCGCGATCGATAAGTGCCCCTGGCGAACGCCAAGCAATACATTGGCCAGTACCGGCATGGTTTGGCGCCGTTCGACCACCCCGATGACCGCCTGGAGGGGGGTCAATAATTTCTCGCGCTCTGCCGTCAATTTCATGGGCTCACCGTCTTACATCTTAGATTTAGATTCTTAAAAGAGATTATTACTATGATTAATGAAGGACCAAATTACTGTGGATAACGCATTTAAACCTATATAAAACAATATATTACAAACACACGAAAACCCTCTGACACTTGTCCACAGGCCGCCTGTAAATTGTCACTCTCCTGTGGATATCTTTATCCACAGCTTCATCCACAGTTTTTCCTACCCTATCCCGCCAGGGTTCTTAACAGGTTTAAGTAGTCCTCGCCAATGCGCCGCTCCGTCTCGCGCAACTCTTTCACGCGCCGGCAAGCATGCAGTACGGTGGTGTGGTCCCGACCGCCAAATGCATCGCCGATTTCCGGCAGGCTGTGATTGGTCAATTCCTTCGCCAATGCCATCGCGACTTGCCGCGGCCGAGCGATCGAACGGCTGCGCCGTTTCGACAGTAAATCCGCGATCCTGATTTTGTAATACTCGGCCACGGTCTTTTGGATATTTTCAATCGTGACCAACTTCTCTTGCAACGCCAAAAGATCCCGCAACGCTTCCTTGGCGAACTCCAGCGTAATCGGTCTGCCGGTAAAATTGGAGGTCGCAACCACTCTACGCAGCGCGCCTTCCAATTCGCGCACGTTCGAACGAATCCTTTTGGCGATGAAGAAGGCGACTTCTTCCGGCAGATCGACGTGCGTCATGGCGGCCTTGCTCATCAAGATCGCGACGCAAGTTTCCAACTCGGGCGGCTCGATGGCAACGGTCAGGCCCCAGCCGAAGCGCGACTTCAACCGCTCCTCGAGTCCGTCGACTTCTTTCGGGTAGCGATCGCAGGTCAAGATCACCTGTTGCTGACTCTCGAGCAGCGCGTTGAAGGTGTGGAAGAATTCTTCCTGGGAGCGGTCTTTTCCCGCAAAAAACTGGATATCGTCGATCATCAGGCAATCCAAGGATCGATAAGCCGCCTTGAAATCGTTGATGGTGTTGTGCTGCAAGGCGCGCACCATATCGCCCACGAATCGCTCGCTGTGCACGTAGGCCAGGCGCGCCTCGCCGTTGCGTTCTTTCAGTTTGTTGGCCACCGCGTGCATCAAGTGCGTCTTGCCCAGGCCCACGCCGCCGTAGATGAACAAAGGGTTGTACGCCCGGCCCGGATTTCCCGCGACTTGGATCGCGGCCGCCTTGGCGAGCTGGTTGCTCTTGCCCTCGACGAAACTGTCGAAAGTAAACTCCGCGTTGATGCGGCTGCCGAGCACGACCGGTGCCAGCTTGCGCGCTCGTGCCGCCGCACTGGCACCGTCATCCCGCAGGGCCGCCGGAGGAACCTGAACGATGATGCCGGCTCGCGTCCCCACATCGAGCGCGACTTCCGGGGCAAGCCCTTCCGCAAAGGCAAGGATGAGCTCCTTGATGCGGGGTAGGAGGTTTTGACCCAGCCACTCGATGACATAACGGTTCGGCGCCAGCAGCTTGAGTTCGCCTTCGCGTTCCACGGCTTGCAGGGGTCGCACCCAGGTGTTGAACTGCTGTTCCGGGAGCTCGCCCTCGAGTACTCGCAGACAGCGGTTCCATAGCGACTCCGGCAAGAGCGCTCTCCTAGGTTGGTGACAAGGGGCAAAGCGAACGAAAGGGCAGGGAGTCTAGCTCCAAGTTGGAGGGGCGTCTATTGACACATCAAGCCTCGGTCAGTACCCTTGCCGTCCTTCGTAAATCGCCCAGCCCATTGATTTACCCCGTGGTTTTTGCTCGAGTTGCGCTGCTATGAAACGTACCTTCAACCCCAGTAATTTGCATCGTGCCCGTACCCACGGCTTCCGCGCGCGCATGGCCACGAAGAGCGGCCGCCGATTGCTGGCTCGCCGCCGTGCCAAGGGCCGCAAAAAGCTCTGCCCGTAGCGCGATCCTTCCGGGGCGCTTTCCGATCCGTAAACTGACGTTCGAGCCGCGCAAGCGTTTGCATCAGCCGGCCGAATTTAGAGACGTGAAGCGGCGCGGTAAAAGATTTTCCGATGCGTTTTTCAGCTTGTCTGTTGTGGCCAACCATGAAACCCACGCTCGGTTGGGATTGAGCATCGCGACGCGAACTTTCGGTACCGCCGTAGCACGCAATCGCATCAAACGCCTCGCACGAGAATCCTTTCGCTTGAACCAACACTCCTTGCCGCCGGTCGATGTTACCGTGTCCGCCCGGGACGCGGCGCGAGCTGCAACCGTTCGCGAATTGCGTTTAAGCCTCGATGAGCATTGGAAGTCGATCCAGAAATGATCACGCCCCGCCAACTTTTGTTGTGGATCATCCGCGCTTATCAGCTGGCGATCTCACCCATGCTCGGGCCCCGCTGCCGCTTCTATCCGTCGTGTTCTTGTTACGCGCATACCGCCATCGAACGCTACGGTGTCCTGCGAGGATGTTGGCTGGGCCTCAAGCGCGTGCTGCGCTGTCACCCCTTTAGGGAAGGCGGCTACGACCCGGTGCCGGATAAGAGGGCGACTCATGCCTAATATCCGTCTCATGCTTTGGGGCGTGCTCGCCGCGATCCTGTTTCTGAACTATCAGACCTGGATGCATGACTATGCGCCGGCGGCGATGCCGCAGACCGCGCAAACGGGCACCGGCAGTGTGCCCACGGCGTCAGCGCCCGCCAACACCTTGGCCGATTCGCTGCCGCAAGCGCCATCCGCTGCACCGACTCCTGCGCCGCAAAGTTCCAACGCCGCGCCGCCCGCCGCCGTGCCCGCGCCGGCAGGAGCCCCGGCCACGGCTTCCGCGGAAGCGGCCACGACACCGTTGCGCGTCAGCACCGATGTGCTGGAGATCGGCATCAACCTCAAGGGCGGTGAGCTTGACCAGTCCGATTTGAAGGAATATCCGCTGCGCAAGGACACGCCGAATATTCCGGTCAGGCTCTTGAGCTACGAGCCCCCGCCGACCCTGTACGTATTGCAGAGCGGACTCATCGGGGCAGCCGGCGAGGCGGCGCCCACCCACTTGGCCGCGTGGAAATCCGAGCAAACGAGTTTTGTGCTCGCGCCGGGTGCCGACGAGTTGCGCGTGCCGTTGACCTGGACCGACGGACACGGCATGACCGTCACCAAGACCTTCGTCTTCAAGCGCGGCCAGTACGCCATCGGCCTTGACTACGACGTGAAGAACGACGGCACCGCGCCGCGAAAATTAGCGTCATATGCCCAGATCCTGCGCCACTGGGAACATGCGTCACGTTCTTATTTCGACGTCGAAACCTACTCGTTCAAAGGTCCTGCCGTTTACGACGGCACCAAGTCGAAGGATCTGAACGTCGAAAGCGACAGCGACTCGAAATACTCGGCGACCATCAACAACGGTTGGCTGGCATCGCTGCAGCATCAATTCGTCACGGCGGTCGTGCCACCGTTGAACCAGCCCTATCAATATCAGCTGCAGGTGCGCAACAACGAATACCTGATCAGCGCCACCGGCCCCATGGTCGATGTGCCCGCCGGCGCGGCGGTGCGGTTCCACGAAGACCTGTTTGTCGGTCCCAAATTGCAATCGCAGCTCGCGGCGATGGGCAGGAATTTGGAGCGGACCGTCGACTTTGGAATCTTAACGGTGCTGGCGCAGCCTTTGTTCACCGGGCTCAACTTCGTCCACAAGCTCACCGGCAATTGGGGTTGGTCGATCATCCTGGTCACGCTGCTGATCAAGCTGTTGTTCTATCCCTTGCAACAGGCCAGCGGCCGTTCCATGGCCAAGATGCGCGCGGTGGGTCCGCGCATGAAGCAGATTCAGGAAACTTTCAAGGACGACCGCGAGAAGTTGGGCCGGGCCATGATGGATCTGTACAAGAAGGAAAAGATCAATCCGCTGGCGGGCTGTCTGCCGATGGTCGTGCAGATTCCCGTGTTCATTTCTTTCTACCGGGTGCTGCTGGAGAGTGTGGAAATGCGCCAGGCGCCGTTTCTGCTGTGGATCAATGATCTGTCCTCGCGTGACCCGTACTTCGTGCTGCCCTTGCTGATGGGCGGCGCCATGTTCGCGCAGTTCAAACTGAATCCCGCGCCGCCCGATCCGATGCAGGCCAAGATCATGCAGTTCATGCCGCTGATCATGACGGGCATGATGGCGTTTTTCCCCTCGGGACTGACGCTCTACTGGCTCACCAACACGGTGCTGTCGATCGCGCAACAGTGGCGCGTGAATAAAGTGGTCGAAGCCGAGGCTGCCAAGCAGCGCGCATAGAATCCTCAGACAGGCTCCTAGTCCGTGCTCTCGAGAGACACCATCGTCGCCATCGCCACCGCCCCGGGGCGTGGCGCGGTCGGGGTGATCCGGGTTTCAGGTCCGAACGTGCCGCAAATCGCGCAGTCGATCATCGGCAATCTTCCGGCGCCGAGGATCGCGCAGGTGGCACATTTTCTCGGGGCCGATGGCGCGCCGCTCGATCGCGGGCTGGCGCTGTACTTTCCCGAGCCCGCCTCCTACACCGGCGAACACGTCTTGGAGCTGCAGGGCCACGGCGGGGTCTTGGTGCTCGATTCACTGTTGCAGCGGCTGATCGAGCTGGGCTGCCGGATGGCCAGACCGGGCGAATTCACAGAACGCGCCTTTCTGAACGGCAAGATCGATATTGCCCAGGCCGAAGCCATCGCGGATCTCATCGACGCCGGCAGCGTCGCGGCGGCGCGCGCGGCCGTGCGTTCCATGCAGGGAGAATTCTCCGCGCAGATCAATGAGCTGCAGGCGCAAATCACGGAGCTGCGCACGCTCGTGGAAGCGGCCATCGATTTTCCGGACGAGGAACTGGATTTCGTTCCCGGCAGCGAGCTAGGGCGTCGGATCGCAAAGATCTTCATCAGCTTCGATGCCATCAGGGCGGCGGCGCGCCAGGGCGCGCTGCTGCGCGAGGGCTTGAACGTGGTCATCGCCGGCAAGCCCAACGCCGGAAAATCCAGTTTGTTGAATAAACTCGCAGGCGATGAGATCGCCATCGTCACCGATCAGCCGGGCACCACGCGCGACGTCCTGCGCCAGCAGGTCCATCTGGACGGTCTGCCCTTGAATCTGGTCGATACCGCGGGCCTGCGCACGGCAGCGGATGTGGTCGAAGCCGAAGGGGTCCGCCGCGCGCTCGCTGAGCTCAAGCGCGCGGACCGCGTGCTGTACATTTTGGACGCGGCCGTGCCCGGCGGCGAAGGCAGTGCATCGGACCTGGCGGCCGAGCTCAGTGAACTCCCGCAGGGTGTGCCGGTGACTCTGATCTTCAACAAGATCGACTTGAGCGGCGCAGAGGCCCGTGTCGATGAATCGAGCGATCCGCCGCAGGTGTTTTTGAGCGCCAGGACCGGCGCCGGACTTGACCTGTTGCGCGCCCATTTAAAGAACCGCGCCGGTTACCGCAGCGGCGATGCCGGCGCGCTGTCGGCGCGGCGCCGCCATCTTGATGCGCTGGATCGCGCCAGAGCCTGCGTGGTGCAAGCCGCGCAGATACTGACAGAGACGCGGGCATTCGAGCTGTTCGCCGAAGAATTGCGGCGGGCGCAAATGGCCTTGGGTGAGATTACCGGGGAATTCAGCAGCGATGATTTGCTGGGAGAGATCTTCAGCAATTTTTGTATCGGCAAATAGCGCCGATGTGCCATGCGAGACCGAGCCGTGTCAGCTCGGGTCTGTTTCGCGAATGGTTCGCGCCCTAGTTGGTTACTTGCAAATCGAGAGACAGGATTGTCTTGAAGGTCAAACTGTCTCTCCACGCTTTGTCGCTACCATCCACGAAGGACACGCCTAATCCCTTTAATTTATTCTTGAGGCTAACTAATTCTCGCAAAGGCGGTACTTTGAAACCAGCATGATCCGTCGGCAATACCTGCAACATTCCCTCGCGTTGAAGAGACTCCAACAAATCTACGAATCCCTGGCAGGCAAACGCAATGGTTCGAAGGGTTTGGCCATCGAAAAAATCAGCGTAAGCGGAGTCAACAAACAGCGCTGCGATTACATGTTGGCCACCCGTGCTTCGATCCGCGACAAAAAATGGACAGCACAGAATCGAGTCCACGTACGGCCTGATTTCCTTTGCGCCGCTCTGATTCAATTGTGTAAGGTTCCATATCTTATCGAATTTCGCAGGATCCGTTTTTTTCGCGACTACCAAACTTCCGGTTCTGCATGCAAGACCTACAATACCGCCGTCAACCGGAAAAATCCGACCTACACCGCCCTCTGACACGATCCTGCCTTTGTACGGAGTTACTTGCTGAAAGTAATCTTTGCCATCGAATCGTGTTAGCCGATGTAGCGTTACTCTAAACTTAGGCCTCCTGGAACCGCGACGCGGGGCCTGTCGGCTATCTATCAGCCCACGCAAAATGCTCGCCAGCGTCGATACAAAGGTCGTCGCATGAGTCCTCAGCAATGGCGGCACATACTCGACCGGCGTGTGTGAGTTTCGACTTGACGAGGTCCCGCGAGGGTCCACATATCGGCCCCACCATCCAAGAGGAAAAATTTGCTTCCCAGTATCGATCGCAGCTCTCGATTTCAGGAATCCAATGGCATGCCCGCACTCAACCCCTTTAAGTGCAGTTTTCCGATCGGTACCATGTCTTGGCAATATCCATTCGGCGCTTGTCAGCCACGGAGGGTGCGCCTTTGATGTGACAACATTCTCAAGATGATATTTCTTTCTACCTTTAATAAAACCGCATTTGTAGTTAATTGCGTCGAGCCGAAAGAGCAAATATGCCAAAAGGGAGTTGCTAAACGACAGATTCTGCAATGATAGGCCTAACCTAAAACTCGCGTCTTTCCCATTCAAAAAAACTTCCGTGTCTGTGCGAAGGCGCTCGGTGAGCGCGCTCTTCGCAGCGGCAATTGCGCGCTTATACTTGCCCCTTTCGAGTGCTGCGAACTTATCGTATAGAGAACCAGGCTCGCGACCGGCCGACAACCGTATCTGGTCTAATAGTGTAAATAGTGCTCTAGTTTGACCTGAGAACATTTCGCCGAAGATGCGCTCGTATCGAAAGTCACGAATCGTCAGCCGAAAAACATCAACCAATCCGCCGTCACCAAACCCGGATACGACGTAACGAATCTTCTGCTGACCCGCAAAGCTGAGATCGCTTTGTCCGAATCGATCGTTGCGCCAGTAAGACTCGTTACCGGCACGGTCGGTCTCGACACCAAAACCAACCGCGTAGACAACAATTTCAGAAGGTCGAATCGCTTGGCCGGACGCGCAGCGATAGCGAACTTCATATAATCCCTCCGCAGTCCGTTCAACTTTGAGATCCCTGATATTTACGTCAATTGTCAATCGACCAGACAGTACCCCACTCTCCAACTCGGTAATCTTTCGTTGAATTTGAACGGCAACTTGGCCAGCAGATGAAGCAGACCAATCCAAGAAGGGGAGTCGCGCCATTTGGCTTTCCGAATCCGGAGCCGGCCAATCATAAAATCTGGGATGGAGCCAGCGTGTATCGCATCCACGCTGAAGATGCAGCAGCGTTTGATGCCTCTCGATCAATACCACCTGAAATTTTGCGTATGCACCTGCCGC
>Ga0209330_1000521_pt1 | contig 15743 bp, 21 predicted proteins | sample JacPinW_OM2H0_O3_FD_187969 | JGI IMG/M metagenome (GOLD analysis project Ga0209330, IMG submission 187969) | Forest soil microbial communities from Algoma, Ontario, Canada - Jack Pine, Ontario site 1_JW_OM2H0_O3 (SPAdes) (version 2) | ecosystem: Environmental > Terrestrial > Soil > Boreal...
AATTAAAGATGGAACCGCTGAGATGGAACGAAGCAAAACCAAAAGACCACAGGACGAAACACGAGAATCAAGCGTGCCTCGTAGCCGACAAGGGACTGGATGTCGCGAACTATAGCCGCACTTCCGGTGGAGAGAGAAAAATGTTCTTGACATCCCCTCTTATAGATCAGGCCATTGCACGTTTCGACCGCTGGTCATTGAGAGCAACGGCGATATTACGACAGTTGAGGTTAAAGGGGACGGACGGGCGCATAGACTCTTGTGAAATGGAACTCGGCGAGAAGTTCATACGACGCCTTCTAAAGTTTGTCTTCATGATTCTCGCGTTTATTGTCGCAATCGGTTTTCGGCAAGTTTTATCTTCATGCGACGAATCTGCTCGCGGTCTCCACTGCGCACCGCCGCCTGCCACTTTTCCACGCGGTTGAGCCCTTGCCGCAGAAGATCAGAGGGCCTCCTGCGGGCGCTGTTGCGCGTGGCCTACGACCACCGCCAAGTTGACCTCGCGGCGGCGCACCATCGACCTCGAACCGGGCAGCACCAAGAACGACGACGCGAGAATCGTGGTAACGACCCGGGAAGTTTACGAACTCTTGCGTGCCTGTATTCGGAACAAGGCCCCGGATGATTTGGTATTCACCCCGGGGAAGATGGAAGCAAAGTTGGCGACTTCGCAAGGTCTGGCGAAACGTTTGCATCCGGGCGCCTGATCTGCCGCTGATGCGATCAGGAAACGAAAGCGTCAAAGTGTGAAAAGTGCGAAACCCGCACGGCCCGATACTTGGGCCTGATCCTGCACGATCTTCGCCGAACAAGCTGCCGCAACATGCGGAGCCTCGGCGTTTCGGAAAAGACGATCGTGAAGATTTGTGGCTGGAAGTCCCCCGCGGTGTTTGATCGTTACAACATCGTGGACCAGGCCGACATCGCCGATGCACCGCGAAGGCTGGATGAGAAGCGAATGAAAGGGCCGACCGGGAAAACGCGAGAAGTGCCCAAAGGCCGAACCCCGAGGGCCTCCGGACTCGACGGAGAGAGAGTCACCTAACGGAATCCTTGCGTATGGAAGCGAAAAAGTGCCACAAAAAGTGACCATCCGAACTGAAATGTGTCGCGAGTATTCAGCCCTCAAGATTCTCTATGCGGTTATAAAGACGAGGTTTAGCTTGGTGGGCCCGCAAGGATTTGAACCTTGGACCAATGGATTATGAGTCCACTGCTCTAACCGCTGAGCTACGGGCCCGTTTTAAAGGCAAATTGTTGATTTGGTTCGATTAATTCACTGTGCCGCTCTCGTCCTCACGCTGGATTCTCGGGTCGCTGTGCCACTCCTGTGCCGTTGATTTCGCTGCTGTGCCTTCTCATCAAGGAATGCCGCAGCTTCCGCGAGGTCTTTCTCATCCACGATATTTATTATAACGGTCAAACACCGATCTTGTTCTCCATCCGTTTATCTCGTAATCGTTTTTCTCGTGCACATCCAGGCGCCGCCAAAAACTCTGGTATCTAAGCTAAATTACAGGACGCTGAGAAGAAACGGATTTATCTCGATCACACACTTAATGACTTGGGCAACTGGACCCATCATCCTGAGCTTTTATCGAACTGCGGAAGTTCCACTTAGATGCGGCAGAACATGGAAATGGAATGATCATGAAGATCCTTTGATCACTCGGTTTCGAAATCTAAAGAAGTCGTGGGTGGAGAAACATGACTGACGGTAGCGCACTATAGAAGGGCGCGAGTAGGTTGTGATTGTCACACCACCCCTTAGGAAAAGGAGCACCCTTGTGAACAATGACTCTCGATCAGGCGAAGACAGACTATCTGAATGGATGGACGCGACTTCTTCCGCAGAGGTGACAGGATTTCCCGCCACACAGGTCGATTCGAACGGGGTGATAATAATCGAGCATGTGCGCCCTCTCGGGTGACCCCTCTGTTGTTATTGATCGCGAGCCCGAACAAGAGAAAAGCCTCGACCCTTTCGGTCCTCGCATTCGGTGCCCACTCTGCGGCTGGTCGCCCCGCAAGGATGACCGCTGGTCTTGTAGTTGCGGCAATGAGTGGAACACCTTCGACACTGGCGGGGTATGCCCCGCCTGCCTCCATCAATGGACTTCGACGCAATGCCTCTCCTGTAAGCAGTGGTCGGCACACTCGGATTGGTACGCGAAATGACTTGCTGATACTGGCACTCGACGGCCAAGCGACAGTAACTCTGAATCCGAAGCCTGGCTTCGGCTTCACCGCGGCAGCAGAGGCCATACGGTTGCCAAAGACGAAACCACAGGCTTTGCGCGCGGATTTCGTCGTGCCTTCGATTCGCAGCCGCGAAGTCGCTCGGGCTCACGGTCTATTATCCGGCGCTGCGAAGATGCGCTCTCCCCACTCGACTTCGGCAATAGTCTGCTCGGCGTCCATTCCGTGCCAATATCCAACATGAGCGGGGCAATCGTCGAATGGAGCGGCACCTGCATGGCGTGCATGCTTCCCGCCACCGCTCACTTCTGCGGAATGCCCCGCCTTGTGACGAGGTAAACCGCAAAGCTCCCCAGCCAATGCCCGCCTTCGTAATGCTCGCCGGTCACAGCCGCCAACCCGGCCCGCCTGTGTGCCTCGGCAGCCGCCATGATCGACGGCAGCCGCTTGTCGTTCTTCGCTAAACCAGCAGCGACACCCTCCAACATCCATGCTCGGCTGAGATTGAGCCCATCCAGGTGCGCCAGCTTCGGATCGCTTGGATCAGGCGACACAACCGGCTGCAACCATTTGAGGTTGCCCGACGCGGAGATTTGGGGCATGAATGTTCGGAGCCAGCGGGCAAACTCTTGACTGAGCAGCACACGACGCATCAAGTCCGCTTCGCCGAGGCACGGTGACAGGAAGTCCTCGCCCGAAGGCTCATACGCAAGCGGGCAGTCCTTGTCATTGAGGTAGAACTGTTTGGCTTTGGACACTACTAATTGGGAAAATTTCTGATCGCCAGTGCCTTGCGCATAATCGAACATCAGGCCGAGCGCGAAAGCGGTCTGGTCGTGTTCGCCGATCCGCACGGGATGGGAGAGCTTCGGCAGCCAGTTGTTTAGTCGTTCCAGCACAACCTTCTCAAGCGGATGCAGGTTAAACGCCATCTCGCGCGCTTCAGGATCATCCCACTCGCGCAGTTCCGCAACCAGTTGAAGCAGCCATGCCAGCCCATACGGGCGCTCAAAGCTCGCTCGTCCCTCTCCTCGCAGATATGCAGCCTCCTGCACGATGTTTTCTGCGGTGAGACTCTGCCGCAGTGCTTCGCGAGCAGCCGAAACAAACGGGGCGTCCGGAAACGTCCTGACCAAGCGAACGAGAAGCCAATGCCCGTGCACCGAAGAATGCCAGTCGTAGCAACCAAAGAAGGCAGGCGTCAGTTTCCGTGGTGGGGCCGCGTCTGCATCGCTATTCAAGGTGTGGCTAATGTGATTGGGATACTCTTTGTGGACGCACGCGAGTGCAAGAGTGGCGAAGCGTTCAGCCGTGTTGACATCGAACTGACCTGTACTCTCGGCGGCCGCACTCATGGTGAAAAGGACGAGGATAGCGCATAAGGAGAATTTCATCCGTGATACTTTAGCGGAACACGATCAATGGCGCGAGTTTCGCCGCTGATTCCAACTCGGCATGAGGAAAGTTACAACCGATTACGACAACTTCTTTCTGGCAAACGGAACTGCGTATGCGGCGGGAGGATTGTGGGAACTTGCTGTGGAAGCCTTGCGGTAGAACTCCATCGCCTTGTCCTGATCCCCCAGCTTCTCGTAGGTCTCACCGATCATGCACTGGATGAACGGGTCGTTCTGGTTCGCTTTGCCTAGCTCCTCAAGTGCTGCTTTGTAGCCCCCTACGTAAAAGGCGACGTAGCCTTTGAGGTAGGGCAAGAAATCCGCTTGTTCGGGAATTGTCCCTTTGTCGAGGATTGCCTGAGCCGCCGCTACATGCTTTTGTGCATCAGCTTGATCGCCTCGCCGAGAAGCAATGCGAGCCTGGGCGTGCTCCCAGCGGAAATTCCATAGGTCTTGGCGAGCAGGCTTGATGTCCGGCTCTTTCATGCCTGCGTCGTGCCCGATTTTGTACCATTTCTGGGCCGCGTCCAAATCGCCGGAATCGATACACACACGAGCCGCCTCGTCCGCGATCTCTCCCTGCTGGAAGAAGTTCTTCACGCTGCCATAAAAGTCGAAGACGTGCTGCTCATACTCGATTGTCTTCTTGCAACTTCCCTCGAAAGCGTATGACATCGCCATCGCCCTTTGCGCTCCTGCTTTGTGCTCCGGTGTACCCGCAATCTCAATTGCTTTGGAGAAGTATTTCCTTGCCTCCTCGCCTTTAGCCATGAGATCGAGCACGCTACCAGCCGCGATGTTGGCGGGAAGCGAATCTGGCGAGGTTTGGAGCGTCTTGCGATACAGCGCCAAGGCGTCGTCAGGCTTTCCTTCACGGATCAACTGCTGGCCTTCCTTGACGAACTCAGGCTGCTGCTGTTGTCCGGGCGCTTGTGTAAACGACGAAGTCTGAAAACTAAGAATGGTCAACGACACCGAAGCAATCGCACCGAGGGCTTTCATGCAGCAATCGTATCACCGCACTTTGAGCTATGGACTCCGGAGCACCCTTGTCCGAGCGAGCCAGAAAATTGCGTTCGAGCCATTGCCGGTTGCACCGAAATGGGATTGGAGGGGAAGAGCGCCATTAGTTTTAGCGATGCCGAGATCATCTATCTGAAAAAGTCAGCGCATAGGAAGATTGGCTACGGTGGGTTCTAACCGGCAGCCTCACATAGTTCCGGTTGGTTTTCGTTACAATCCAAAAGAGGAAGCCATCGAGATCGGCGCCCCGTCCGTCGCGTGATTCGTTCCGCCCGCACTGACAACCGCGAGCCGTTCCAATCTATGAGGTGATGATTCACTCAGAATTGCCGCGACCTCGTTGGGCTGCTCGTCAGGCGCATAATGACCGCTGTTTGGGATCAGTCGGCCTTCGAGATTGCGCAACCCTGACTCACCCCGACCCTTGACGTAATCCTCCAGACTTCCGATTTCGTGTTCGCCGCGCAAATAAAGAACACGAGTCTGGACCGAATTCCCCTGGCTCGCATGGTTGTCTTTCTCGTCCTGCGGGAATGCTCGATACCACTCGAATCCGGTGTGAAGCGCCTCAGGTCGCGAATAAGCCTCGACATACATCTCGCGGGCGCTTTCGCTCACCCCGTCCGGTCTCGCGGATATGGTATCGAAGAAAAACGCGAAATACGCCGCTCCCTTTCCTCTCACCAGCAGTTCGGGCAGATTGGGAATCGCATGGAAGGCGAAGTGCCAGATGTAGGGATTGCGCTTGACCTCAGACCATGGATCGACGCCCGGAACAGCAACATTCATGATGACCGCTTTTTGAAGCTCATCGGGATATGCTTTCAGATACGCATAGACGATCTGCCCTCCAACATCGTGTCCCACCAACGTCACGGAAGGCAGCTTCATTCTCTCAATCAGGCCGTGAACGTGGCATGCGAGAGTATTCTTATCGTTGGAGCGCGGAGGGATCTTCGACCCGCCAATTCCGGGTGAGGTCGATAGCAACAACATGAGCCTCTTGGCTCAATGCGGTCATCATGGGCTCGAAAGCTCTCCAGCTTTGCGGCCAACCATGAAGGAACAGCAGCGTTGGCTTATCAGATGAACCAGCCTCCACCACATGAAACGAGATTCCGTCCGCTTCAACCTGTCGATGCCGGAATTTCGCGAGGGTTTTAGACATCACTCACTGAACGGCTGTGTTCGAGGGCTTGGACGTATCGTTCCGCAGAACGCCGGATCGCCTCTTTCGCACTTCCCTGCACGACGAAATTGCGCCAAGCTCCGTACAAAGTTACGAACGAAGACGGCTCAAGCGCAGACACAATCCTGCGCACGCTCGCTGCATCGAGAGGAATGAAATTCGGATAGCTGTACATGAAGCTGACGTACCGCCTGTCAGGACAGACCTGCGGCTGATCTCCAGTGAACAACGCTCCCTGCCCATGTTCGGCTTCAGCCGAGTGCAGCACTTGAAAGCCGGGAAAATGCCCGCCGACACGAATCAGAGTCAGCCCGTGCTCTAAATCATGAGTCTCACCGCGCCAGAATGTAATGCAGGGATCGGGGCGCTGTACCCATTGACGATCATCTTCGTGGAGGTAGATCGGGACGCCCCCAAACGCCTGGCTCCACTCGAGCATGGACGTGTAGTAGTGGGGATGGGAGATCGCGATGGCTGAAATCCCGCCGAGCGCATTAACGAGCGTGACCGTATCCGAGTTGATGAGGCTGATGCAATCCCAAAGGATGTTACGCTTGCCCGATCCCACAAGCAGTGCCCTGTGCCCGATCCCGAAGTCGGGCACCGTCTGGATGCCCCAGACTCCCTCGCCTTCTTGAAAGAACGTGTTGCGGTGAGTTTGCTGCAATTTTTCCAGTGTGATCCACTGCTGTCCCTGCAAGCCGACGAACTGGCGCTCATCTTCGCAAATCGGGCAGTGCTCAGGTGGCTGGGCAGCCGGAGGGTATTGCGTTCCACAGGTCACGCATAGATGAGTCATGGATGTCATAACGACGAGTCCCCGCCTAAGCCCGCGGGCGCCTCAGGCAACTTGTTCTGCGGTCTTGGGCACAAACGGTTCCAGCAGCGACCTGAAGCGAAGACTCAGATGCAACTCCCCAATTTCTCGCTCGAACATCTTTCGCGGATCGCTTGCCGACTTAAGTGCGTAACGAATGTATGACATGCGCATGAGCCACACTGCGTGTTGAAGGTCTTCTTCGCTTCGGATATGGAAGGTGATCCAGCCTGAATTCGGAACCCAATGGTGCTCCTCGGCAAGACCGTCCGCCAAAAGCGCATCGCGAACTGATCGCGGGAATGGAATGTCAACGATCCCGGTCGCGTGCACATGTCCGACTTCTGCCGCGCCAAACAAGAACTCCCGACCGTCAAAGCGGTGAGGCTGAACCGAGATATTCGCCCACGATCCGACTTCCTCTTCGAGCTTCTTCAGACTATTCATCGCCCAAACCTCATCAATTTCTTTCGATGATTAGGGACGGCTGCTCGATTCGGGCAAGAAACACGGGAATCGTTCTGAGGTCACCTTGGCTGGCTGAGGCCTCCGCGCCCAGATGTATGCCCTGCGGCTCTGGTGTTCCACTTCCGGCGCATACGGCTCCCGTTCATTGACTTCTTCGATTGCGAATCCCGCCGCCTCCAAGTAACCCCGAATCTCGGCTGGTTGAAAGTAGAGAAAGTCCATACAGATCGGGCGATCCCACAACTCATCATAGTGTGCGGCTTCATCTCCGATGTGAAAGGCGAGCAGGAGCAGGCCGCCAGTTTGCAGCACCCGAAACATCTCCCGAAATATGGTGAGTAGAGACTGCTTGGGGATGTTCACAATCGCGTAGAACGCCACAATCCCAGCAAGCGTGCCATTTGCGTGGTCGAGCGCCAGCATGTCGCCCACCTGAAAACGGATGCCGGGATTGAGTCGGCGTGCCTGCTCCACCATGGCGGGAGAAATATCCAGTCCGAGGACCTTTGCGCCGAGGCTCTGGAGGTATCGCGCCACGTGTCCGGGGCCGCAACCCATATCGCAGAGTTCGCCAGACCCTCCGACCGCCTTCGCGAAACGCCTGAGCAGTTCGCGGTCGAACGGCTTGCCTTCAAGCTCGCGATAAATCCTCCGGGCGTATTCGTCGGCGATCTGGTCGTAGCTTTGGCGGATCGTACTTGTTTGGTCGTCAGTCATAGGCGGAAAGACTCCGACACGATCATGCGTTTCGCGCGGAATCGAAGAACCTCTTGATCTGCTGCCAGTACTTCCTGACCACGTAATCTGTGCTGATGTGCCCACCGCGCTTGAGGGTCTTGAGTTTTGAACCCGTGATCTCGGCAAATCTCCAAGTTCGCTCATACGGCACATTGGGATCATCTTTTGCGTGAAACATATATATTTTGGAACCGTCGATTTCGTTTCTGTGGTGCCACGGGTTATAGAAAGTCCCGTTTCGCAGCTTGTCCCAGTTCGCATCAGAAAGGCGGTATCCGTTCCCAAACGCTTCGCGGATATATTCGGCGTACTTGTCCTTGCGGGTTTCGACCTTTTCGGAGCGATCCAAGATGTTCCAGTCCACCACGGAACAATTTGCGATCACCCGCCTAACCCGTGGATCAAGGGATGCAAGGATTGCCGCCGCGCCACCAAAGCTTCCCCCGATGACAAAGATTTTGTCCGGTGATAGCCGGAAGCGCCGACCGAACGCAATTTCTTCAATTTCCTTTGGCAAATCGTCAACGATGTCGAGGATGTCCTGGTGCGGCGATTTCTCCATAAAGTGCCCATCGCTTTCCCAAGCTCCCCGATAGCGCGGATAGATGACCCAAAACCCTTTAGCAGCGAGAAATTCCGACAGCGGCTGCTTGCGAGGAATCGATGGCATGCCGTCGCACAAGATGATCAGTTTTTGAGCTTTGCGGGGCCGCGATGGCAGGAGGAATTCTGCGACAATTTGATGCTTGAATCTGGTCCTGAACATATCGGCATTATCTCTCACGTCGCGGCAACCGTCCCCAAGTGTAAATCGCCTTGGCAGGGGGAATCGATCGTGTAGTGGAGATTTTGCCGTTGCGGTGGGCTAAATGTGCTCGTTTTCTCTGCGAATTTCCAGTGTCGGCTAGAAATCAGAATCCCATCTTGCACAAAATAAAGGAATGGCACGGCCCGTGCTCCAGTGCAGACAGAACAGTGCTTGATAGAACCAACGCTGGGAGGAGGTCATGCTGAAGGTAACCATTGCGAATATAGGTGAATTAAGGGTTCTGGGGTGCGAGGGAAGAATTGTAGAAAGAGAATCCGCTGACAGGTTGCGCGAAGGTGTGACCTCGCAAACCGACGCCCGGATTGTTGTCCTTGAACTCTCGGAGGTGAGTGAAATTGGAGGCGATGGTCTTGGCATGCTTGTGTTTCTGCAACGATGGGCGCGGCAACACAACATCCGATTCCTGCTGTTTCATCCCTCCAAGTCAGTCCAGAACAAACTACGACATGCCAGATCAATCGCTGAGTTCTACATTCCTTCGCTTGAAGAAATGAAGGCTCTTCTTGCCTATGCCAACAGCCGATTCGCGCTGGCTGTTTGAGCCAGTATCCTCAGGATTCGCCGTGCTCCCACAGATGCGATAGCACCACCCGCGGCTGTGAATCACGTTGTCGCCATGGGATTTACGAGCCCGAATCCACGATCGCAATAACCCGAAGGACTGGTCACTTCGGCACAGTGTCCGAGATGAAACCCAGCCATACTCGAAACTAGATTCGCAGCTGTAGTGAATGCAGTGCGGATACTGGCTAGCTAACCCTGCCGCCACCAAGCGAGGCGAAGACAATGAAGACCAAGACGTGGACGGTGATTACTAACACGGGGAAACAGGCAGACCTTGAGTCTGGACTTGAAAAGAAGGAGGTTCAAAAGCCGACGCACATCAGCGCCAAAGAGTTTGTTCACTGGCTGGCGGCTAACAGCCAAATTGAGGATGATTCTTTGCGATCACTATTTAGGCGGTAAGGCTCCTCGTGCTAGAGCGTGGGCCCCACTTATGAATCGTAAATTTATGCCCGCTCCAGTCACAGGGGCGCTCAGTTGGTCCGGATTGTAACGACCACTCAATCTTCCTCGTCTTTTTTATGGCTCGTTACCAAAATTGGGGCGGTTGAAGATGTTGAAGAGATCCCCTCGCGCCTGAAGAAAACCGGTCTGTGAGTCTGAACAGCCTTCCCAGCGTCAAATCGAACTGAGTCGCGGCGAATCCCCACTGTGCATTGCGTCCCGTCTCTTTGCCCCGCAGTGGGTATGCTGAAGACTGCCGTGTTGATGATCTTTCCCCCGAGTGCTCCAGACACGTCAAGATAGAGCGGCACTCCTGGCACCAGATTCGGTCGCGCTATGCCAAAGGCGCCTGCCAGGAAGCCGGGGTTGAAGGGATCCAGTCCGGTTACCATATTCACCCGGGGAGCGCGTCGCGTTACGCGGCATTCCGGCATTCCGGCATTCCTATCCGTGTATGGTCGGAAGCGAACACACTTTGACATGTCCGCAACCCTTTTAGCGGACCTGCGGCAATGCGACTGATTTGGGACCTCAAGACCTCAAGAGAACCAGACCCGAACGAGTTTTTCTTATATTGGCGATGACGTTAATTTCTTTCCGCGAATTGGAAAGACGATTTCGAGGAACTCGCGAACAGCCATATCGCTAGCCCATACCCGCCCTCTTCGAGCAGGTCAATAACTTGGGAGCCTGCTGCATCCCGTGATATCCCTATGGGAAAAATTCATGAGCCCACGATCCAAGCAAAAAAAACGGCGGGCAGGTGAAGGCATCAACGTCGTGCGGGACCGGAGCGAGGCGAAAGTGGTCCCCCACAATCGCGAATCTTTTGCCTGTGGCACACACTGGATTCCACTTGTCCGGAACTCGTAACCGTGGATCGCCCGAAAGATCAAGCAGGCGGATGCCTATGGTAACTCACTCTGCGTTACTCATGATTCGATGCCTGGCCCATCGGGGCTATTTCTACGGAGCGGGATCGCATAGTAGGCTAGTGGTGAGCAGGTTTCGGGAAAGGGAGGTCTTCCCGAAGGTGGTCTCCCGTGTCGAGGTCAAAGCACACGCTTATGCTAAAAACTCGCCTCTATGTCGAATGTCCAAATTGCCACATGCAATACCTCATGAAGGACTTTGCCTTGACCTATAGCAATGGAGCGTACATTGAGAATGTGGCGGGTGCTCCTGAATGGCAAAGACTGCTATGTCCTTGCCGACCGCAAAATCCCCATAAATTCAAATTGTGTGAAACCACGCGGCTACACATGTTTGCGATAGATGAGAGCGAGCGCACCCACTTCTTGCCACTGAAGGACAAGCTGCCAATCTTGGTTTCGGCAGGAGCGGGGTAAGCGCCCACGACCGACACCGCTATTTTCAATGTCGACATGGGTCTTCGTTGTGGCGCGGTATTTGACGATCGTCTTGCCGCCCAGTTCCATTTCCAGTTCTGCCACTCGCGCCCATCTCATGCCTCGAACCGTCTTTGCATCTTCTGCCACTCGGTTTAACCGCTGCCTTTGCAAAATTCTCCTTCGATGTTCCAACGTTCCAGCTACATCAATAACTTTTTCGCCATTTCGCGGTTCTCCGTTGGTTTCTCATCTGAATTGTACCGCTGCTCTGCCTCGTTAGTTAGGACTGTTCTGCCGGATCATGCAAAAGGTGATTCTTAAGCGAGCGAAGGCCGTGCGGAATCAACCTTCAAAGAGGCTTCCTTGCTGCTCTTGTGCTTGGCGATTCTTAACCACGTGCAACGTACCCCAGCGTGCAGGTAGCTGACCCGTCTGTGCCCAATGCTTGCCCATGCCCGAGATGAATGGCAAGAGTTTGCAATTGAAATGAGACGGCTCAAGCCGGAGGCTCCCATCATCATGCTGGCTGGCGCAGCGGATGTCCCGGAACGAGCTTTGAGGTCTGCCGAGGTTTTCGTGCCCAAAGGCCTTTTGGCAAGCCACTTATTGCCTGCGATCGCCCACTCGTACACGGGTAAAACTTGACCGCCATGTGAAAACCAGTGGCTGAGTTGTAGCTACGCCGCCGCTGCCGTCCCCGCGACATTCGTGAAACTCTCCATCGCCTGTGTCAACTGCGAGTCCACTTCATCGGCAATCGTCATCACATCCGGTAGCAGTAAGCTGAAGTCGAGCACACTGAGATTTTTCTGCAACGTCCCGAAGAGGGTCACTTGCAGTATTCGCGAGTCGTGCACCAGCATCGCAGACGTGTAGCCTTGCAACTTTCGCATCTTGCCGTGAGCGACGGCGGCGGCGGAGCAGATCGATTCGCTTTCTTCTCCGGGAATGTGGCATGCTCGGAGGCGCACAATCAGGTCTTCAATCAGCTTCGGAAGATATCCAGTGCGCTCTTCGTCACTCAGAGAAACGTAGTTGAGTTCTTTGCTCTTTTTGACCTTTGCCAACCAGTCCTCAACAATATCGTTGGTACAACGCTGCAATATTCCGGCCACTCGTTCCTTGGGCGTAGGGGCCGAAGGTTTACGACTGACCAACTTATCCTGCACGAGTTCAGCGAGTCTCCCGGCTTGGAATGGCTTCACGATGATTTCGTCTGCTTCCAGAAGGATAGCGTCCATAGCACTTTTCACATCCGGGTAGCCGCTGACCAGCAGGGTAAGTGCATTCGGCTGAATGTGGCGCATCGCGGTAATCACCGCAAACCCGTCGCTGGGGTTTGGCATGTGGAGATCAGTGATTAGAACGTCGAAGCTCTCTGTCGTGATCAGTTTCAGGGCCTCTGTCACATTGTTGGCAGCGACCACATCGAAGCCCTTGTGTTCAAGGGTCGCGGTCATCATTTCGCGAATGGCTTCATCGTCATCCACAAGCAGAACCTTGTGGGAAATACGGGGTTCTGTCGCAGTCATACAGCACCGCCTCTTTTTCTGGACACGCTAAAGTGTGACAAAGATTTATCGTGGAACATGTTCCAAAGTGAACAGTTACAGAGATAGTTAACAATCCCGAGGGCAAGGTTGGCACTCGGGATGGCAGTCATGGGCTAGCGGTTGGAATGCCGACGTTCTCCCCCCCGCGTCACTTCACTGTTTTGATAAGCACGTGCTCAGGCAGAACTCACGTCGGGCTCAAAAGCTGCGGCTTCGCTGATTGGGGCGCGAAATCTGTGAAGCTCTCCATTGTTTGGGTCAGCTGCGCGTCCACTTCGTCCGCGATAATCATGACATCAGGCAGCAGCAAGTTAAAATCCAGCATACTGAGGTTCTTATGCAAGGTTCCAAAAATGGTCACTTGAAGAATTCGTGATTCGTGGATCAGCATCCCCGGTGTATAGCGTTGCGTCCGTCTCAACTTGCCATGCGAGACGGCGGCGCGGGAGTCGATGGCATCACTGTCCTTACTGGGCAATGTCGGTGTGCCCAGCCGGGCCACTATGTCGTCAAGCAACTTCGGAAGATGTCCGGTGCGCTGCTCATCGCTAAGGTGAAGGTGGTTGAGTTCAGGGGTGGCCTTTGTTCGCTTCAACCAATCTGCGATCAGAGTTACCTTGCAGCGGCTGAGAATTGTAGCCACGCTCTCCTTGCTCGTTGGTAGTGATTTATCGTCCTCCAGCAAAGCAGTGTGCGCGATTGGCAGTTTGAGAGGAACAGCCATTTATACTCCTGTGTTGTAACGACTAACACGACGATAGTCCCTGAAACACTTTTGGACTGGTCAATAGTGCACAGGTTCTTTGGTTGCTGGGAGTGCGAATTCGACATTCGCACACCGCCTTTTGCAGTTTTGCGGGATGCGGATCGGGAAATCTTAGGCGAGTTGGTAGCGCTCACAGACTCACAGACTGGAAAAAGTTGTGAAGATCGTGAATGAGACATGATGTAGAAAGCAATCGCAGACGAGGTGGGCATAGTCCGCCGCGTCCCCGGAGATTCGGATCGAGTCGCGTCCCCTGATTCGGACACCGGAGTTCAGGCCATATCACGGATTAGTGTGGATCGATTCGATCGTGCCCGGTGAATTAGGGCGCGAGGTCGCGGGAAGCTGACCCTTTCCACCACCGCTGGTCATGTACATTGCCAGTTCCAGCCGACTCCAGACTCCAAGTTTGTCAAATGCGCTGCGCAAATGGTTCTTGATCATTTGTTCGCTGGTGCCGACGATCTTGCCAATTTCGCGATTGGTCAGGCCTTCCCAGACCAGAATCGAAATCTGACTTTCCATTAGGTTGAGACCCGCGCAAGCTGTCATGACTGTACTATCTCCTTCGTGAACAGAACGAGCCAACTTCACCCGTTTTCGTCCATCGACAATTCCGGCACGCACAAACAGCATGCGAAGATGCTGTTTTACGGTGCTCGAACTGATATTCAGCTGGTCTCCAATTTCCTTATTGCTGCATCCCTGCACGAGCAAGTTCAAGACTTGCTGATCCCGGGGCGAGACTCTCACTTGACCGAGATGGCACACGATTTGTTCCCCCATGCCGGCCTTAATGGTCGAACACGGATTTTCATTAGGTGTGGATTCCGCGAGTTGTTCGGAAGCCGAGCGGACTGAATCCACAACGATGCTCGGCCGCGTTTGACGACCACTGCCAGCAGCCGGACGGTCACATTGCGATTCTTGCGGGGGCGGCATGAGCATCGATCATGCCCCAATTCGGTTATGCAGGGATATTCACTCTTGAACACTTCTGATAGTTATGCCGAAGGAAAGTCAGACCGATGAGACGTCAGTCGATTTACTCAAGAGTCCCCAATATTGAAGAAACACCACTGCGCGGCAATAGTTGGGTTCTTACGATTGCAGGAAAAAGTGAAGAACTGACGCGGCCTTCGTTGGCGGTCTTTCGAGTCTGTCTAGTGGTGCAGCCAAGCAATCGCTGCCTCACTCTGTTGTCAGGGGCCGAGGGAGTTTCGTCAATCCGTCATGGACGGTGCGCGCGCTTTAACGATGGCGACGGTCGTCAACCGCAGAAAGAGGCATTTCTGACCCACGCACAACTGACCCATGAGATCGCAGGTCTAGCAGGAACCCGTCCACCTCCGGCGCTGGTTTCATTCCGCGCAGGTCAGGATATCTCGGAAAGATAGCATGGAGCAGCGCCGTGCTTTCCCCAACATTCAAGGCGTCGTTCGGCCTCATGTGTTCACCATGCAGTCTCTAGGATCAACGGATGATTTACATCGCGAAATGGACATCAACGGTTTCAACTGTACCCTTGGTGATTGATAGTTATACGTCCTCGCGATCCGATAAATCGTGCTTTTCCCGATGCCCAGTAATCGCGCTGCAAGGCGGTAGTTGCCGCCGCACTTGTCGAGCGCATCTACAATCGCCCGGCCTTTAACCTCGCTCAATGGAAGAATAATCCCGAACGGCGTTTGTATTGCATTAGAGAAGGCACTCATAGCTCAATGCTCCTAAACATCTCTTAAGTATCTTTTTTCGATCCGTGATCGATGAACGGCCACAAACAGTCTGGCGGCCACTGGAACACGGCTTTGGGCCTATGAGCCAAGTCTTTAGGTTCCGAATCATCAGGAAAATAATCAGGATCGTAAGGCGGTAGCTCGATTATCATGAGCGGACTCTCCAAAAAAGAGTTGGCGCAGTATCTCCCTAAACTGCGCCATCAGAGGAAAACAGCGGACAACGGGGGGAGGGCCGCGTGAGTTCCTTAGTTGGTACGTCTCCTTAATCGCATAAGTTACGTCGCGATGTATTTGGTGTCTATTCAAAAGTGGACACTTGTACTATTCCCAAAACGGGAAGATAGAAGGGCTACACTTGAAGAAGGCGATATTACTCAACGAAACGTATCAACGGCGGTCTGCACTTCGTATGCAATCAGTGCCTCTACAAAATAGCGGTCAGCAGCTTCGATCCGCAGAACGGCGACGGCAGAACGCTTGCGGCGACGGCAGTAAATCAACCCGCCGCAGCCAATCATTCGGCACGTGGATTCACGGATAGTGCTTCGGAAACACAAAAAGAAGGATGGCAGCTTGGTCGACGTCGAGGTCACGCGCTGCGAAGTACTTTTCAACGGATGCATCGCCGACATCGTGACCGCCGTCGATGTGACTGGACACCT
>Ga0209330_1000522_pt1 | contig 15691 bp, 11 predicted proteins | sample JacPinW_OM2H0_O3_FD_187969 | JGI IMG/M metagenome (GOLD analysis project Ga0209330, IMG submission 187969) | Forest soil microbial communities from Algoma, Ontario, Canada - Jack Pine, Ontario site 1_JW_OM2H0_O3 (SPAdes) (version 2) | ecosystem: Environmental > Terrestrial > Soil > Boreal...
ATTTTATTTCTCGATGACGCAACGACGGGTGACGGAATGCTTACCGCCGTGAAGCTGGCATCGATTGTTTCTCTCGCGGGACCGCTCGATTCGCTCGTAGCAGACCTAAAGATTTATCCACAAAAGATTGTAAACGTTCGCGTACGTTCAAAACCACCTCTTGATTCCTTGCCCGAAGTCGACCGCGTACTTCGTGATGCCGAAACAACCCTCGGTAATTCCGGACGTGTGGTGCTGCGTTACTCGGGCACCGAACCGCTCGCGCGCGTGATGGTCGAAGCCGAGCACGACGAGGACGTCCGCCGCTGGACCGAGTCCCTCGCCGACACTTTACGCACAGCAATTGGCGCGTAATCTGTCCTTCCTTTTGTTCTTGCTTCTGCTGAGAAAGGCTGCAAGCGCGGGAACTTTCTGCGTTCTCTGGACATTACAGATATAGAAGCCTTGAGTCCGGAGGACGCGCCGCTCGGGAATGCATGGATCCGGGCTCGCGATGAGCGATGACTAGTGATGAGCAACTGATCCTGGAACTTCAACAAGGCTCGGACGCAGCTTTCACTGAACTCTTCTTGCGCTACCGCGAACGGGTATACGGGTTTTTCCGGCGCCGCATGAACGATGCTGCGCAGGCCGAGGAATTGGCACAGGAAACCTTTCTCGCCGTGCTGCGGGCGGCGCAAAGGTATGAGCCACGCGCTACATTTCGAGCCTATCTATTTGGCATCGCCTTCAACATTCTCACGGCGCATCGGCGCAAATCTGCACTCAACACAACTCAGTCGGACAGCGCACCAGAGGAAGTTCCGTATCCATCAGGAACAAATCCGGAAAATGTGATTTGGGTGCGGCAAGCTGTGGAACGGCTCGACGACGCCGAGCGTGAAGTTTTGTTGCTGCGCGAATTCGAAGAACTGAGCTACGAAGAAATCGCCAAGATGCTGCATGCGCCGGTAAACACAGTAAGGTCGCGATTGTTCCGGGCGCGCTTGGCGCTGCGCGAAATCCTGGCCACCACGCCGGGAAATTTGGGAGGGCGGAAATGACTTCATCCACTCATCCTTTTGAGCAAGAAGAGGTGATGGCTTATCTCGACGGAGAACTCGCCGCGAATCGAGCGGCGAACGTCGCTGCGCACTTGCGCGAATGCGCCGATTGCGCGGCGGCGGCGGAGCAGATGCGCGATGTCTCGGTTCGGCTTTCGGATTGGAGCGTGGAATCGGCTCCTGCAAGCCTGACGAAGAAGCTGGACGCCGCGAGAGCCGAACATGCGGTAGCGAAAGTGAGAAAACTCCAAGGATTCAGCGGTCGGCTAGGTGGAAAGTCCTCGTTTTTAAGGAATCGTTGGGTGTGGGCGGCAGCGGGCGCCGCGGCTCTGTTGATTTTGGTATTGCGTATCGGATTATCAACTGCACGACAAGAACTTCGACATTCCGAGGGGCTTCAATTGGCATATACCGAGCAATCGCGCTCGGCCGACCTTCCGGAAAGTCAGGCTGTGGGAACCACACCTGACCATTTCATGGCCAGACCCGCGCCGCCGACTTCTGCGGCCTCTCTGGGAACCTCAGCCAAGTTCAGTTCTCCCTCGGCGGATGGCCAGTCGACGCCCGAGCCGACTGCGCCCATGATCGCGCGAACAGCTTCGCTTTCCTTGACCGTGAAGGATTTCGCACCCTTGGAGGCGAGCGTGAAGGCGGTTGCGCAACGTCACAATGGATACATCGCCAGCCTGAATTCGGCTTCGCCGCAGGATGCCGCGCGTACGTTGTCCGCCACGCTGCGGATACCGTCGGCGCAGCTCGAGTCAGCCATTTCGGAATTGAAACAACTGGGGCGTGTGGAACAAGAATCGCAGTCGGGCGAGGAAGTGACCAAGGAGTTCACCGATCGTACCGCCCGAATGAAGAATGCCCGCGCCACCGAGGAAAGGCTGCTGGATGTTCTTCGCAATCACACCGGACAAGTAAGGGACATTCTCGCAACCGAACAGGAAATCGCGCGGGTTCGTGGCAACATCGAACAGATGGAAGCCGATCAACGCGCGTTGCAAACGCGTGTTGATTTCGCCACCATCGAGCTTTCTGTGCAGGAAGAATATAAGGCGACCTTGCAGGGTGCGCCTACCGCGACAGCCACGAGGCTGCACAATGCAGCGGTCGACGGATACCGCGCAGCAATCGATAGCGTAATAGGAGTCGGAATCTGGGCCCTGCAGGCTTTTCCGACTATTCTGATATGGGCTGTCGCTCTCTTCGCACCGGCCCGCTGGATCTGGAGAAGATTGCGCCGCACCGCGGTATCGCAGTCATAGCTCCCCGGATTCGTTCTGAACACAATGCCTCCGTCAGCCCCACTATTCCATTGCGTGGACGTAACGTCTTCATGTATTCCTTTCCTTGATTTCAGACTTCTGGATTCCCAACTGGGGCATCGCTATGGTTCTTTCGAGGATTGTGTTTATGGTAGTGCTTGCTTTTCTTGCGGCCATAGCTACATTTTCCCAGGAAGCGCAGAAAGAACCCGCGGCCCCGAGATCCGAACAAACGTCTGCCGCCACTGCCGCAGCAAATCCGCCGGCGGCAAACATTCCTTCTTATCCCGACTCGACCCAAGGCCTCGAGAAACTGATGAAGGACATGATGAAGCTTGAGAAGCAGGGTAATCAGCAGGAGCTAGCTGCTTACATCCGGTCGATGGCTCTCCCGGATGCTGACAACTGGTTCAAATCAGTCTTCGGAGATTCCAGAGGGGCAGCTCTGGCGTCCACTTCCGAGCGAGGACGGAAAGAATTCGAGGGTCTCGCACCCAACACCCTGGCAAACTTTTTGAAACAAGGTCTAACCGATGTTGAGGCTGTTCGGTTCGATGACTCATGCAACCGACGAGCGACGGCCACGGAATTCCCGTTCCTGCTTCTTCGGGAACGCCCCGAACCGCTTTACGATGTCCGGTTCTTGGGAGGCAACACGGGGACCCTGTTGGCTTATTTCGCCTACGTCGACGGCGCATTTCGCTACATCGGAAACCTGAAGAAGGCAAGTGCGGCTAGTTCTCCCAAACCTAGTGAGACGCAATCTGCTCCCGACAATGGAGCCGACATGGAGAACGACCCTAAGAAGACGGTCAAAATAGGAAACGCCGTTCAGATGGCACGTCTCATTTATCGAGAAACCCCTGAATATCCGCCCGACGCGAAAGCAACGGGTATCAAAGGAGTGGTCCTATTACATGCGATCATCGCGAAGGATGGAAGCGTCAGGAAGCTTGAAGTGACTGAAGGTGTCTGCTCATTGGCGGAATCGGCCCTGCGAGCGGTGAAGAAATGGCGATACGAGCCCACTCTCCTAAACGGCCACCCTGTTGAAGTGGACACCACCATTACAGTTAACTTTACGCTAGACAATCATTGATAGCCTGGAGCCTTCCAAAGAACGTAGAAAAACCGATGAAGCTTTTCAGAAAGCGGAGATGTCCGCGCACTTCAGGAACAGAAACGGGCGTTTCTCGTCGTAAGTCTTGTCGCGCCAAGCTGCACTTTGTTCCGACGCAGTTCGAAGCTCTTGGCAATCCACGTGCAACTAGAGCAGTCGGCTGTCTCTTATCCCGGGGTGGGCCGGTTTCGCCGCGCCGAAACCGGAACTAGGGGTAGAGCAAAAAGGGGACTCGACGGAGTCCCCTTTTTTATTGCTCCTGCCTTGATTCCGCAGTCCCTGTCCGGATTTAGCTACATCCTGAAGTACTGCCGCAGTTGGAGCACTTGTAGCAGCTTCCGTTCGGCGTCATCAACATGCCGCACTCGGAGCATGACGGCGCGTCATCAATTGCGGCTCGCGGGCGGGTCGACGCTTCGGGTTCCGGCACTTTCATCACGGTAACAGGCGCCGGTGCCTTTGCTTCCGTTGTAACTGTCGCGATCGGAGCCGTTGGATCCCCGCCGGCAACCTCACCGTCGAGATAGTCCGGCGAGATGAATTTGCCACCCAACCAGCGCCCGATGTAGTCCACCACCGACTTGGCATACCGAATCCGCGGATTGCCGGTATAGCCGGAGGGTTCGAAGCGCGAGTTCACGAATTTATCCACCAAAGCGCGAAGCGGGACCCCGTACTGCAGCGCGACGGAAACCGATAGTGCGAAGGCGTCCATGATTCCGGAGAGCGTAGAGCCTTCCTTAGCCATCTTGATAAAGATTTCGCCTGCCGTGCCATCGTCATACTTGCCTACAGTGAGATAGCCTTCGTGTCCGCCAATCGAAAACTTATGGGTGATGGAACTGCGCTCGTTAGGCAACTTGCGGCGCTTGGTGCGGTCGAAAAGTTCCTGTTGCTCGTGCGAGGGAACCTCCACCTTGTCAACGGTAGCCTCCGCCGCCGCTGACGCAGGTGCCGTCGCGGGCTTGTCTTCTTTTTTCTTGCCCGCGACTGACAACGGCTGCGAGCCCTTCGAATTGTCGCGATAGATCGCCACAGCCTTGAGTCCGAATTTCCAGGATTCGCCATAAGCTTCCATGATGTCTTCAACCGTGGATTCTTCCGGCATGTTGATCGTCTTGCTGATCGCACCGGAAAGAAACGGCTGAGCGGCAGCCATCATCTTCAAGTGACCTTTCCAGGAGATTGAACGCCCTCCCGGAGTGGCGAGCGAACAATCGAACACCGCCAGGTGCTCCGGCTTCAGCCCCGGCGCACCTTCTATGGCGCCGTTTGCGTCGATAAAGTCCACGATCTGCGCAACTTGCTCCGGCGGATAACCCAGATTCATCAACGACTGCGGCACGGTATTGTTCACGATTTTGATCACGCCGCCGCCCACCAGCCGCTTCTGCTTCACCAGCGCTAGGTCGGGTTCGATTCCTGTGGTGTCGCAATCCATCATGAAACCGATCGTCCCGGTCGGAGCCAGAACGGAAACTTGAGAATTCTTGTAGCCGAACTTTTCGCCTAGCTCGAGCGCATCATCCCAGGACTTTTGCGCCGCATGCAGCAGGGACGGTTGCACGTGTTCTTCCTTGATCGGTCGCAGAGAATCGCGATGCATGCGGATCACGTCAATCATAGCTTCGCGATTCCGCAGGTAACCGCCGAAAGGTCCCATGCGCTCGGCAATGCGGGCCGACTGCGCGTAAGCCTCGCCGGTCATCAAAGCTGTAATCGCGCCGCAGAAGTCTCGTCCTCTGTCGGAATCGTAAGGCATGGCCAGCGACATCAGTAGCGCGCCGAGATTCGCGTAGCCGATGCCCAGCGGGCGGAAATCGTGCGAGTTACGCGCGATTTTCTCGCTCGGATAGCTGGCATTGTCCACCAGGATTTCCTGCGCCGTGATCGTTACATCCACAGCGTGGCTAAATCCTTCCGTATCGAACTGGCCGTTGGAACTGAGGAATTTCAAGAGGTTCAACGAAGCCAGATTGCATGCTGTATCATCCAGGAACATGTACTCGGAGCACGGGTTAGAGGCGTGAATGCGATCCGTGGCCTTGCAAGTGTGCCAACGATTGATGGTCGTATCGTATTGCATGCCCGGGTCGCCGCACTTCCAGGCAGATTTGGCCATCTCGTGGAGCAAGTCCCGAGCGCGAAATTGTTCCACTGCCTTTCCGTCATTGACGTTGCGTGTCCACCAATCGCGGTCTTCTTCCACGGCGCGCATGAAATCGTCGGTGACGCGCACCGAGTGGTTGGCATTCTGGAAGAACACCGAAGAATATGCTTCGCCGTCGATCGCGGGATCGTAACCCTGTTCAATCAAAACTTGCGCCTTGCGCTCTTCCTTCATCTTGGACTCGATGAATTCCATGATGTCGGGATGATCCACGTTTAGAATCACCATCTTGGCGGCGCGGCGCGTCTTGCCGCCGCTCTTAATCACGCCGGCGAAGGCATCAAAGCCTTTCATGAAGCTCACTGGGCCAGATGCGATCCCGCCACCGGAAAGTGACTCGTGGCTTCCGCGTAGTGACGAAAAGTTAGTTCCAGTACCTGACCCCCACTTGAACAGCATGCCTTCGGTTTTCGCCAGGTTCATGATCGAGTCCATGTTGTCCTGGACGGAGTTGATAAAGCACGCCGAGCATTGTGGCTTGGCTTGAACTCCGACGTTGAACCATACAGGCGAATTGAACGCCACTTTTTGCTCGACCAGCAAATGGGCAAGCTCATCGCGAAATGCGTTCTTCGATTCCGGACTGGAGAAATACCCGCCTTCATCGCCCCAGCGAACGATCGTTTCCACCACGCGGCTGATTAATTGCCGTACGGACGTTTCGCGTTCGGGGGAATTTGGTTTTCCGTGGAAGTACTTCGAAGCGACAATATTTGTCGCTGTTTGCGACCAAGATTTCGGGACTTCTACGTTGTCCTGCCGGAAAATTACCTGCCCTTTATCATTCCCTATGATGGCGGCACGGCGTTCCCACTCAACTTTGTCATACGGAGATATTTTCCCGTCGGTGAAACGGCGCTGGAATTCCAGCCCGGACGCACGCCGGGTAACTTGTTCAGTCTCGGATTTGCCTTGCAAGGTCATTCTCGTTTCCGCCATTTCTGCCTCCGCGCTGGTGTGAAGCCGCCGTACGTTGGCTGGGCTGCGGTGCGGGGGAGGAATCTATTCTACTCCCAAACAACCGAGCCCAGGGTGTCGTTGTGTCTATCGAGAAATACACGAAACATGAGGGGCACGTGAACGGGCTGTCAGTGAAATAGCTTTCATCGCGCCTTCGAACCGAAAAATTAGAAAAGCCTAGCTAAGCCGCGCAAAAAAAATGCGATGCGCGGTGCGAAGTAGGGTTCTTCCCCTCTAAATTTTCGGTGTTACCGGGCCCGTCATTTCGTTGATCGATGCCAGGAAGTCAGTCGTCACCGAATCAATTTTCCCCCGGGTCTGGTTCGGCAGTATCGTGGGTTGTGGAAAACTTGTCAAGAAAAAATCGACACGTAACCACAAAATGTTCCGCACGAGTTGTCGAAAGTGTCTACCAGTGGTGTTATCTGTCCCGATAGCCGCAATTGCGATCTCAGCATTTTCGCGATGCCGAGAATCCGCCCAAATCCTGAAATTATTTGACTTCTCTTATTTTTTTCTTTTCGAATTCCGTCGCTAACGAAATCAGCTTAGCGATGTTCTTGCTCTCTCTCTACATAACTTCGGCCACGCTACTCAGGTTATACTTGCTGGCCGCATCGTTACGAGGAGCGCACCCTCCGAGGATGTCCGGATCGCACGATTCAAAATTTGACGGGCGAATAGCATTCACCTACCCGGCATTTGTCTTCTACGAGTTGGCGCGGTTTTTCGTGGTCGCTTCGCTCGAGATGCAATCCGTTGCAGTCGGATGGCAAGTTTACGAAATCACGCACCGCGCATTTGATCTAGGCCTCGTCGGACTCTGTCAATTCCTGCCGGGAATTCTTCTGTTTCTTGTTTCCGGCCACGTTGCCGACCGCTTCAATCGCCGCAACCTGCTTGTTCTGTGCTATGTGGGTTTCGCAACGTGTTCCGGGTTACTGCTTTTCGCATCGCATCGAGGTGCATCGGCGGTAGGTCCGATTTACGCTGTCCTTGTTCTGCTTGGAGTTGTTCGTTCATTCAACGGACCAGTCAGCCGGGCGCTCTTGCCACAATTGGTTCCAGAAGAACATTTTCCGAACGCGGTGGCGTGGCATTCAACCATCTTCCAGGCGGCGACGATCCTCGGACCGTCGATTGGCGGCGTGCTGTATGCTGCGTTTCGAGGTCCTTCGGCGGTTTACGCGACCGCCGTGGCCTCGGCTGGAATTGCGGTGGTCTGTACAACTCTGATTCAGCTAAATGTAAAAGCGCGAGTGCGAGAACCGATCAACCTAACCACCGTTCTCGCGGGGCTTCGGTATATTTGGCACCAAAAAATCGTTCTGGGCTCTATCTCTCTGGATCTGTTCGCCGTTTTATTGGGAGGAGCGGTGGCGCTGCTCCCCGTTTACGCACGCGAGATTCTCCACACCGGACCCTGGGGACTTGGTTTGTTGCGAACCGCTCCCGGAGTGGGTGCGGCGGCCATGGCAATCCTGCTCGCACATCGCCCGCTGCGAGGCCGGGTAGGGGCGACGATGCTTTGGTGCGTGAGCGGCTTTGGCGTGTTCACAATAGTCTTTGGACTTTCGCGGAGCCTCGTCGTATCGCTGTTGGCCTTGATGCTCGTGGGTGCCACTGACATGGTCAGCATCGTGATTCGTGCTGTTTTCGTCCAACTGATGACTCCGGATCAAATGCGCGGACGCGTGAACGCAGTGGACATGATGTTCATCGGCGCGTCCAATCAACTAGGAGAATTCGAGTCCGGGATAACAGCGAGTTGGTTTGGAACAGTCCCCGCTGTGGTATTGGGTGGGATCGGCACTTTAGTCGTGACGGCTATTTGGGCTTGGCGCTTCCCGGAACTTCGCCACGCGGATAAGTTAACGCCTTCCGGGAACTAGCTTCTTCCTAATGTTCGCAACCGCTTTTCATGACAAATGCCCCGCGGTCGCATGTGTCCTCACAAGCAACACATGAGTATTGACACAAACGGAAAGCTTAAAAAAAAATTAGAATTGCAAGGTCATGAGTACACCAGCAATCGAGATTCAAGGCCTCACCAAAGACTATGCGGTCGGCTTCTGGCGCAAGCAGATGCGTCGCTCGCTCGACAACCTGACTCTCCAGGTCCAGGAAGGCGAAGCTTTTGGATTCCTGGGACCAAACGGCGCGGGCAAAACTACCACCCTAAAGATCCTGATGAGCCTGATCTTTCCCACCGCGGGAACGGCGCGTGTTCGCGGGCGCTCGATCGACGATGTGCGAATGCACCGCGAAATCGGATACCTGCCCGAGCAGCCATATTTCTACGATTACCTCACCGCGCGTGAGCTGTTGGACTACTATGCGCGGTTTTTTGGTTACCCGGCGGCTGAGCGGCGCCAACGCGTAGCACTCTTCTTGGAACGTGTCGGGTTAGCGAGTGCAGGCAATGTTCAGCTTCGAAAATTCTCGAAGGGCATGCTGCAGCGCGTGGGTATCGCGCAAGCAATCGTCCACGATCCGCAAGTTATTTTCTTGGACGAACCGATGTCGGGCCTCGATCCGGTGGGACGCCGCGAAGTGCGCAACATCATCCTCGATCTCAAGCGCCAGGGACGCACAGTTTTCTTCTCTACCCACATCCTCTCGGACGCGGAAATGCTGTGTGACAGAGTGGCCGTGCTGGTCGGGGGAAAATTGCAGGGTGTCGGCGCGCCCGGAGAAATTGTTTCAATGGAAGTATATGCAATGGAAATTTTCTTTGAAATGCGTTCTGGGCGGCCGTTGCCGGGTGCGCTCGCCGCGCACGCCACGAAAATGGGTGAGCGCTTTCGCGTGGAAGTTCCGGAGGCGCAGCTTTACCCCACATTGGAACAGCTGCGCGGTTGTGAGGCGCGAATTCTTTCGGTTGCGCCGTTGCGGCCCACCCTGGAGGATTATTTCCTCAAACTGGTCGCGCGCGATAAGGCCAATTCACTCCCGGCCGAAGTGGGGAGCGCGAGATGAGTACGATACCCGGCGTCGTCGCCATCAATACCTTCCGAGAAGCGGTGCGCGATCGCGTGCTCTACAATTTGATTTTCTTCGCCCTTATGATGATCGGCGCTTCGATCCTGGTCGGAGAAATTTCCATCGGCATCTCGCGGCTCGTAATCATCAACCTGGGCCTCTCGGCTATTTCGATTTTCGGACTGGTCATGGCGATTTTTATCGGCGTTGGACTCGTCCATAAAGAGATCGAGAAGCGCACCCTCTATACTTTGCTCTCAAAACCGGTGAAGCGATGGGAATTCCTCGTTGGAAAATTTGGCGGGCTGCTGCTGACGCTTACAGTGAACACCGCGCTAATGACTATTGGGCTCGGCGCGGCTCTTTACTACGTCAGCCGGAGCTTTCTTCGCACCGACGCCTCGATCCTGGTGGCTGTTTACTTCATCCTGCTCGAACTGGGGCTGGTGACCGCACTGGCGCTTTTCTTTTCCTGTTTTTCGAGTCCCATGCTCTCCACGCTATTTACGCTGGGACTATACGTGGCCGGTATTTTCTCCACCGACATTCGTGATATCGGAATGTTAACTCGAAGTCCGGCGACGCAGGCAGCGGCTCGGGCCATCTATTACCTGCTGCCGAACTTTCACAATTTCAATGCGATCACGGCAGCGGCTCACGGCGAATCCATTCCAGTTTCACTGATTTGGCAAAACACGGCTTATGCAGCCTCATACGTGGTGCTGGTGCTGGCGGCGGCCTCTGCGGTCTTTTCCGGCCGTGATTTAAAATGACCGGCCGAAGTCACTCTCGCTCGCTACGCTTTGCTCTCGTCGCTATCCCTTTGTTCCTCGCTATTGTGTTGCTGCAAACACGCATCGATGCTGAGACGCGAACCATCGCGCAGCAAAAAGAGGAGCTCTTGCTGCGTTCCGGGCCGCTGCTGAAAAAATTGAGCCTGGGGTACGACTCTTTGCTGGCGGATATTTACTGGACGCGTGCTGTCCAGTACTACGGCAGCAGGGTCGGAAATGTCGGTGAAAAGTTCGAGCTATTGTGGCCGCTTCTCGATGTCACCACTTCGCTTGATCCAAAACTCATGGTCGCTTATCGATTCGGCGCAATCTTTCTCTCCGAACCTGCACCGATGGGGGCGGACCGCGCAGATCTCGCCGTCGAACTAGTGAAGCGCGGGGTCTCCGCAAATCCAGACGACTGGCGGTTGGAGTCCGATCTGGGCTTTCTCTACTACTGGCACCTGAAAAAGTATCCCGAAGCCGCCGCGGCGTATCTGGAGGCCAGCAAGAAAAAGGACGGCCCGGTGTTGATGAAGATGATGGCCGCGGAAGTCGCGGCGAAGGGCAATTCATTTTCTGCTTCGCGGGCAATCTGGACGGAAATCTTCCAGACCGCGCAGGATCCATCGACTAAGAAAAATGCGCTTCAGCACCTTCAGTCATTGCAAGCCCAACAAGACCTTTTGGCACTCGATAAATACTCCGAGGACTACCGCAAACGGACCGGCCGCTATCCAACCACAGCGAGAGAGATATATGAAAGCGGAGTCCTTTCTGGCATCCCAGTCGACCCCGCTGGAATTCCCTATATTTTTGGTCCAGACGGCAAGGCGCAATTGGACCCCAAGAGTTCTGTCGTTCTGGATAAGCCTTCAAACGGTCCGCCGCGCTAGGGCGCTATTCGTAACGAAGGGCTTCAACAGGATTGAGCCGCGCCGCCTTAGTTGCCGGCCAGACCCCAAAAATCAACCCGATACTCACAGAAACCGTGAATCCAACAATGATGGCCCACGCTGGTACCACCGCTTTCAACGAGCTGACCATCGGAACCAGCAGCACGATACCGCTGCCAACAAAAATCCCGATCAGGCCGCCGGTACCGGTTAACGTCATGGCCTCGAACAGGAATTGCCAAGTGATATCCCGGCTGCGCGCGCCAATAGCTTTGCGCACGCCGATTTCGCGCGTCCGCTCGGTAACGGAAACGAGCATGATATTCATTACACCCATGCCGCCAATCAATAAGCCGATCGAGCTGAGGACTATAACGGCCAGCACCACGCCGCCAATGATGTCGTTAAATTGACGCACGACCTCCACTTGAGTTTGAATCGAGAAATTGTCGGGCGCGGTGTAGGCAACGTTCCGGCGTCGGCGCAACACTTCGCGCAATTGGTCCACTGCGGCGTCCAGTTTTCCCGGATAAGCCAGAAATCGGTACCCCAGTTCGAAGCTCGATGGATACAACTTCATGAAGGTGTAGTAGGGAATGACGGTTCGGCGGTCCTCGTCATTTGTTCCGAAGCCGCCCGTGGGTTTTTCAAACACCCCAACAACCAGATAGGTCGAACCATCTACCAGAATTTCCTTTCCCAGCGCGTCATCTATCGTCGGAAAAAATGCTTTGGCCACATTTTCGCCGATAACCACCACATTCTCGCGGTGCTCGTTTTCTGCCGCCGTAAAGAAGCGGCCCGCTTTCATCGTGGCGTTTGAATAAACCTCAAGATATGCCGGAAATGTTCCGCGGAAATCTGTCCCTTCGACTTCACTCTTCTGGTAACGCGCCGTATGAGTAAGTTGCCACTGGAAAGCGGAAACCGCGATTTGCTTGATCGCGGGGGAGAGTTCACGGATAGCCATGGCATCTTCCAGCGTCAGGGGCTTCCGAAGTTTCTCGTCTTTCGGCCGATGTCCGTTCTGAGGTCCCTGATCGAAGCGTGAGACAAACGCCGTATCGATTCCCTCAGCGGTAAGCTCGTCTTGAATCGTCTGCCGAAAACCCTCCACCAGTCCCACAACCAGAATAATAAGGGAAACTCCAATCATCACACCAAGAATGGCAAGAAAGCTGCGCAGCTTGTGCGTGCGCACAGTGTCAAACGCGAGTTGAAGGTTTTCTTTGAAGTCCTGCTGCATGATTATTCCCTAATTTTCAGCGCGCAAAGCTTCAATGGGATCCAACCGCGCGGCTCGCATAGCGGGGTAGATTCCAAAGAACAAGCCAACCGCCGTGGAAAGGACTAGCGCGATAGTGATCGCAAAAATCGGAGTCGCGATTGGAATCGGCGTCGCGACGCGAACTATTCCCGCAATGGCAAGCGCAAGGCCGACGCCTACCAGCCCCCCGGAAGCAGCCAGCAGCGAGGATTCCACCAGAAATTGCAGAATGATGTGGCCGCGACGCGCTCCCAGCGATTTCCTTAAGCCAATTTCGCGCGTGCGCTCAGTTACGCTCGCCAGCATGATGTTCATGATCACGATGCCGCCTACCACCAAAAATACCGACGTGATCCAAACGGCGATCCCAAAAGCGTTTCCAGTGATCCGGTTCCAGAGCCCGGTAATCGAGGATGGTGCTATTACCGCGAAATTGTCTTCATCCTGATATCGCACGTGGCGTCGAGCGCGCAGAATCACGCGCGCTTCGTCTTCCGCCGCATCCATCCATTCCGGGCCGCGAGCCGATACAAACATTGACACCGAATCTTGCGGTGCCAACCATTCTTTTCTGTACGTCCCTAGCGGGATCATAACGAAATTATCCTGGGACTGGCCCAGGACCGTTCCCTTAGGCGCAGCTACCCCCACAACTTCGTACTGGCCTTGTCCCGCCCGCACTGATTTCCCAACTGGATCCATACCCGCGAAAAGCTTGTTGGCCACGTCGGCGCCAATCACGCAAACACCGGCTCGATGATCCTCGTCCACCTGCGTCAAGAGCCGGCCGTTGGAAACGTCAATGTCTCTTATGGGGGAAAAATTGGGAGTAGCGCCTATAATCGCCACGTCCTGACTCAGTACATTTCCGTAGCGGACATCTGCCGTGGTGTCCTGTTCGCCCGCTACCTGGCTCGCCAATTTCATGTTGGCGCGCAAAGCCTCAAAGTCGTCCATCTGCATCGGCGGGCGTTTCCTTGCCTTGTTCCATTCCTGGAAATTCGTAACTATACCGATGCGGTCTATTACGAACGCGTTCGCGCCGAGGTTCGCCACTTTATCGGCCACATAGACGTTTAGGCCATTGAGCACGGAAATTACGGCCACAAGCGTGGTCACCGCCAGAATTACACCAAGTAGGGTCAAGAACGTCCGGAGCTTGTGCGCGCGTAGCGTATCCAGCGCGATCCAGAAGGTTTCGCGCAGCGCCACGAGCGTCTGCCTGACTTGAGCCAGCCTTGGAATGGTTTTCTTCACTTTATCTACATCTATAGACGAATAAGGGGCCCGAAAAGTTCACTGCATCTACTTGTCAGCCGCATCTCTACGCCCTACCAATGTTTTCATTCGTATCGCAGAGCTTCGACAGGGTTTAGGCGCGCAGCTTTAGTAGCCGGCCACACGCCAAAGACAAGCCCGATGCTGACTGAAACCCCGAATCCGATAAAAACCGCCCACATGGGGATGACCGCCTTTAGCGAGCTGACGACCGGAATCAGCAACACGATGCCGCAACCCACCAGAATGCCGAGGATGCCGCCGGTTCCCGTTAGGGTCATGGCTTCAAACAGGAATTGCCAGGTGATATCCCGGCTACGCGCGCCAATAGCCTTGCGCACTCCAATTTCGCGCGTCCGTTCTGTGACGGAAACCAGCATGATATTCATCACCCCGATTCCCCCGATCAAAAGTCCGATGGAGCTGAGCACCACTACCACCAGCGCTACTCCTCCGATGATCTGGTTAAATTGCTGTACTGCTTCAGCGTTCGTCTGCATCGAAAAATCGTCCGGTTTTTCGTACGGCACATTCCTCCGGCGTCTTAGCACTTCCCGCGCTTGATCCACCGCAGTGTCGAGCGCTCCCGGATATGACAGTATCCCCAGGAAGACCTCGAAGCTCGCCGGATAGATTTTCGTAAACGTATAGTAGGGGATCACCACGCGCCGGTCCTGATCGTTCGTTCCGATGCCACCGATTGGCTTTTCAAACACGCCGACAACCAGGAAGTTTGAACCGTCCACCAATACTTCCTTCCCCAACGCGTCATCTATAGTGGGGAAAAGCGCCGTGGCTACATCTTCTCCGATCACAACGACGTTCTCTTTATGTTGATTCTCCGCTTCCGTGAAGAAGCGTCCCGCTTTCATTGCTTCGCTCGAATCAACTTCAGGATAGGTCGCAAAAGTGCCGCGAAATTCTCCGCCTTGCACTTCATTTTTTTGATAACGAACGTTATGCGGCACTGTCCATTCGTAAATGGCGATCGTCGTTTGTTTCACTGCCGGACAAAGCTGCTGCACTGCCTGCCCGTCTTCCAGCGTAAGAGGTTTGCGTAGGCGCTCCTCTTTCGGACGCCGCCCGACGGTGGGACCCTGATTGAAGCGCCAAGCCCATGCCGTGTTGACCCCGTTGGACGTGATCTCATCCTGTACCGTAGTGCGAAACCCTTCCACCAACCCCACCACAAGAATGATCAGCATCACCCCGATCGTCACACCGAGCACGGCAAGAAAACTCCGGAATTTGTGCTCGCGAACGGTATCGATCGCCAGCCCCAGGTTTTCGCGGAAATCTTGTCGCATCTCCATCGCTTACGTCTCCGCTCGCAAAGCTTCAATGGGATCGAGTCTTGACGCGCGAATTGCGGGGTAAATACCAAAGAAAAGTCCTACGCCCGTGGAAAGCAGGAGCGCGATAATCACTGCGAATGCCGGAGTCGAAATCGGAAGCGGCGTTGTAGCGCGAACCAGCCCGGCAATCCCCAACGCAATGCCGACCCCCACCAGTCCACCCGATGCAGCCAGCAGCGACGATTCCACTAAAAATTGCATCACGATATGGCGCCGCCGCGCGCCTAGGGATTTCCTCAAGCCAATTTCGCGCGTCCGCTCCGTCACGCTCGCCAGCATGATATTCATGATTACGATCCCACCGACTACAAGAAATACAGAAGTGACCCAAACCGCCACGCCGAAAATGTTTGCGGTAAGAGAATCCCAGATTCCCAACAGCGAAGAAGGCTCTACGAGACCGAAATTGTCGTCGTCCTGATACCGCACGTGGCGGCGCGACCGAAGAATCACCCGCGCTTCGTCCGCCGCGGACGACATCGCTTGCCGGCTTCGAGCTTCCACGAAAATTTGCACGGAGTCTTGCGAAACAAGCCACTCCTTCCTGTACGTCCCCAGTGGCATCATCACAAAATTGTC
>Ga0209330_1000524_pt1 | contig 15674 bp, 17 predicted proteins | sample JacPinW_OM2H0_O3_FD_187969 | JGI IMG/M metagenome (GOLD analysis project Ga0209330, IMG submission 187969) | Forest soil microbial communities from Algoma, Ontario, Canada - Jack Pine, Ontario site 1_JW_OM2H0_O3 (SPAdes) (version 2) | ecosystem: Environmental > Terrestrial > Soil > Boreal...
GAGCAGCTCTGGCGTGCAGATGCTTCGATCACGGACCTTGCCGAGAAATTCCGCATGACCCTCACGGGCATGAAGAAGCATGTCGGCGTCTTGGAGCAGGCGGGGCTCGTCACCACACAGAAGGTCGGGCGCGTGCGCACCTGCAAGCTCGGCCCGCGCCGACTGGAGGAGGAAGCTGCATGGATCGAGAGATACCGCCAGCTCTGGGACGCACGCTTCGACGCGCTGGACACCGTGGTTGAGGAACTAAAACAAAAGGAGAAGTTCGTTGGACGCAAAAAGAGAGAGTGAGCCTAGCACCATGAAGAACCTCACGACGGTAGAACGGAAGTCCGAGCGTGAGATCGTCGTTACGCGAACCTTCAACGGCCCGGCGCGCATCGTGTTCGAGGCGTGGACCCAGCCCGAGCTGTTCAGGCAGTGGTGGGTGCCGAAGTCGGTGGGAATGTCCCTGCTTTCCTGCGAAATGGATGTTCGCGTCGGGGGCAAGTACCGTTTGGAGTTCGCGCACGGAGACTCACGGATGGCGTTCTTCGGCACGTACAAGGAAGTAACACCGCACTCGCGCCTCGTCTGGACGAATGACGAGAGTGACGGAGGTGCGGTCAGCACCGTGACCTTCGCTGAAAGAGGTGGCAAGACGCTGCTGGTCTATCACGAACTCTATCCCTCCAAGGAAGCTCTCGATGCCAACGCCGGGATGGAGAATGGGATGACCGAGACGTTCGCGCAACTGGACGAGCTTCTCATCACCCTGGGCGCGAGCGTGGGACGGTCATGAACTCGTCGAACTCGCGTCGGCTGCGTGGCTCTTCACTAGGCGGCAGCGAAGCCCGACGAGGCCGGGTCTGTGATCCGCGAGCTCGAAGCCGCCGGCCTGAAGGCCGGCGTTTCTCGCGGGAAATAGGATGAAAGTACTCAAATGGCTTGGTTACACGCTTCTGGTGCTGATCATCATCAGCATTCCCGCATATTGGTGGCTTGCTATGGAGAGCCACATCCCCTCCTCGGCTCACTATTCGATTGACATGACGGCCGTCCGCCGGCTCGCAGATGCCGGCGTGGTCGATCTACCGGTGGCGATCCGCGTGGAGACCATCGGACATCTCTTGGTGCCGGAAGCCTTCGCCATCGCAGGCGGGCGTTGGCAGAATTTGGATATGCCTGTTTCTGCGTATGAAATCGTCTATAAAGATCGTGCTGTCATAGTCGATACGGCCTTCGACGCTGACGTTGCGAAGCACATGGGTGCAAAAGTTTTTGATGACGCGGCCTATGCGCGGCTCGGCGGCGCACTGGCAACGGCTCAGCTGATCATCGTGACTCATGAGCATGCGGATCATGCCGGCGGCCTTCTCGCCCAGCCCAATCTCAAGGATCTCATGGGAAAGGCGCGTCTTACGCAAGTCCAAGTTACTGAGCTGAAGAAAGCCATTCGGGAAGCTCAGACATACAAGCCAAACGTATCTGCGACTGTCTTCGACGGCTATGAGGGAATTGACGATGAGCCCTATCATGCGATTGCGCCGGGCGTCGTGTTGATCAAAGCGCCCGGCCACACCCCCGGCAGTCAAATGATATACGTCAAGCGCGCGGACGGTCAGGAGATCCTGTTTCTGGGGGATGTTGCCTGGCAAATGCGCAACATCGAAGAAGTTCGTGAGCGGCCTCGTTTCGCCACTTGGCTTGCAGCAGAGGACCGCGAAGCGGTGATGGGCGAATTTGTTGAACTACACCGTTTACATACGGCGGAACCCAACCTCAACATGATGCCCGGACACGACTCCGCGGAGCTGATGCGCTTCTTCAAGGCCGGTCTTCTCACGAAAGGCTTCTAGCCGACCTGGCATTTCGTCACGGCAGCTGGCGGCCGTAGCTCTCCTCATCAGACTCGGCACAGTATTTCCTGGGTCCTGCGGTCCAATAGGCCGTTGAAGTATTTGGTCAGGGCGACGTTAAACACTTTGTCGCCAGAACCCACATGCGCGAATAAAGTCATCGAAGAGTGGAATTTTAGGTGGTCAGGATAGCCGAAGACATCTTCGATATTCCGGCCGTTGATTGCGTTAACCAATTGCGAACATTCACGGAGTCTGAAGCCGAGCAGTGCGTGGTCAAGATAGGCCTTGGCTTCTTCGATTCCGGTGATGGCGTATTTCTGGGCCGCGGGGCTGGTGCCTAGCCCCCTGATCTGGGGAAAAATGAACCACATCCAGTGGGATTCTTTTTGACCGGATTGCAGTTCGTCGCGGACTTGGCCGTAGATGGGATGTTGCGCGTCGATGAAGCGTTGCAGGTTGTGGGGGTCAGAGGCCATCTAGTTGTCCGGATTGTAGGTGCCTGAAATCGCATGGAACCGGCGCCCACAGTGCCGGCGCCTTGTATGCTCTCACTCGCCCTCCAGGATGACCGCAGTTCTACGCGCCGATTTCTTGCTGATCGGCAAGATTTGCTGATAGTCCAACGAGTCGAGACAGCGATTCGCGGTTTCAACATCCGGAAATCTGACTAACACCAGTCGGGTCGGTGACCAGAGATCGGTCTCGCGAAGGGTCATGCGGCCGCCTCTGGCTAGATACTCTCCACCGAACTTCTCAATCAGCGGTCTGGCCTTCACTTTGTATTGCTCATACAGATTGGCGTCATTCAGTAAGGTGTCTACAATGAGATAGGCGGCCATACAAGCGGCTCCAGCCAGTGGAATTGCTTAGGCTACCGTAGGTCGAGGGGTGTCGGCTATCCGCGCCTTCCAAAACGAAGCCCTGAGCAGTTTTTTGGTTGAGATTGGTTGAGGGCGCCCCCACCCTACCCTGCATGACGCCTTTTTCCGTCCTTGATCTCTCGCCCATCACGCAAGGAAGCGATGCGGCGCACTCCTTTAGGAACACACTCGACCTGGCGCGCCACGCGGAGCGCTGGGGCTATCGGCGTTTTTGGCTGGCGGAGCATCACGGGATGCCGGGAATCGCGAGCGCAGCGACCGCAGTGTTGATTGGCCATGTTGCCGGCGGTACCTCGACCATTCGCGTCGGCGCCGGTGGCATCATGCTGCCGAACCATTCGCCGCTCGTTATTGCCGAGCAGTTCGGTACGCTTGAATCCCTGTATCCCGGGCGCATCGATTTGGGTTTAGGTCGGGCGCCCGGTTCCGATCAGCGCACGGCGCAAGCATTACGCCGCACTTTATCCTCAGACCCCGATGAGTTTCCGCGCGACGTTCAGGAGCTAGCCGATTATTTCTCGGTTTCGCCCCGACAGGCGGTGCGTGCGGTGCCCGGAACTGGGCTTAAGGTGCCGCTGTGGATCTTGGGTTCGAGCCTGTTCGGTGCGCAGGTTGCCGCAGCGTTTGGGCTTCCCTTTGCGTTCGCCTCGCATTTTGCGCCGGCGCAGATGATGGCTGCAATCGAGATATACCGTAGTGCCTTTCGGCCCTCGGGGGACCTTGCAAAACCGTACGTGATGCTGGGGTTTAATGTATTCGGCGCAGATACTCTGAGCCGCGCGAAGTTCCTGGCCACCTCGATGCAGCAGGCGTTCGTCAACTTACGCAGCGGTCGTCCTTCGCAACTGCAGCCGCCCGCCGAAGGCTACGTCGAGGGGCTGGAGCCGCAGGAACGCGCCATTCTCGATCAGGTGTTGTCGTGCGCGTCGATCGGCACTGTCGGGATGGTGTGCGCGGATCTGCAGAATTTCATCCAGCGAACCCAAGCGAATGAGCTGATGATCACGTCGCAGATTTACGATCACGCGGCGCGGCTACGCTCGTTTGAGATTGCGGCGGAAGCGCTAAGCAGCTGATTGCCTTGGTTTGTGGTTAACTTCGACGAAGCGCCATTTTTCGCGCAAGATGCGACATCGAATGACAGCTCTGCCCGCTGATCTCAAGAAGCGCCGCAGTGCCGAGCGCGCAACGCTGATCGCGCGTCGTCTCGCAGCCCCCGCCGCCGACCACGCGCGCTGGAGCGCGCTGATCGAGGCGTCGCTGCGCAAAGGCTTCAGCGCGCTCGAGGGAATGGTTGTGGGCTTCTATTCGCCCTTCCAGGGTGAGTTCGATGCCCGGCCATTCGTTACTGATCTGCGGGCGCGCGGCGCTCGCGCGGTGCTGCCTGCGGTGGTGGCGAAGGGCCAACCGCTTGAGTTTCGCGAGTGGTGGCCGGGAGTCGCTATGGTCAACGGCGTATACGACCTGCCCGTTCCCGACGGCACCTCTGTACTCACTCCCGACGCCCTGCTGATCCCGGCGCTCGGCGTCGGCCCGCAGGGCGATAGGCTCGGCTACGGCGGCGGCTATTTCGATCGCACGCTCGCCGCGCTTCACCCGAAACCACTTGCAGTCGGACTCGCGTTCGAGTTGTCGCGAATCGCAACCATCGAGCCGCAATCGCACGATGTGTTCATGGACTTCATCGTCACCGAGGCGGGGATTGAGGCCGCCGTGGCGGGTGGACTGGTGAAACTCAACCCCGAAGACTGCCGGGCGCGCCTTGCCGCGCTTGCCGCGGAGCGTGGGCTGCCGCGCCGGAAGTCGAGCGCAAGTTGAGCACGGAATCCGAAGAGGGCCGCGCCGGCCAATTAGATACAATATATTCACCCCCCAAGCGGGAACAACGACAGGTGAAAAGTGCGTTCAGATATCGAAATTGCGCAGGCGGCAACTCTCAAACCCATCAGCGAGATCGCGGCTCGGCTCGGCATCCCCGGGGACGTGCTTGACCCGTACGGCCGTCACAAAGCAAAGATTTCGCTCGACTTTATCGACAGCTTGAAGGAGCGCAAGAACGGCAAGCTGATTCTCGTATCGGCAATCAGCCCAACGCCGGCCGGCGAGGGCAAGACGACGACCACGGTGGGCCTCGGCGATGCACTCAATCGCATCGGCAAGAAGGCGGTGATCTGCTTGCGCGAGCCGAGCTTAGGACCCGTATTTGGCATGAAGGGCGGAGCCGCCGGCGGCGGCATGGCCCAGGTCGTTCCGATGGAAGACATCAACCTGCACTTCACGGGCGACTTCAATGCCATTGCGCTCGCCAACAACCTGCTGGCGGCGTTACTCGACAACCACATCCACCACGGCAACGAGCTCGGCATTGACGTTCGGCGCATCACCTGGAAGCGTGTGATGGACATGAACGATCGGGCGTTGCGCGACATTACGGCCGCGCTCGGCGGTCCTGGCAACGGCTACCCGCGGCAGGACGGCTTCGACATCGTGGTGGCCTCCGAGGTCATGGCCATCTTCTGCCTGGCCACCGGTCTCCAGGACCTCAAGCATCGGCTGGGTAACATCGTCGTCGGCTACACGCGCGATCACAAGCAGGTGCGAGCGCGCGATCTGAAGGCCGCGGGAGCGATGACGGTTCTGTTGCGGGAGGCGCTGAAACCGAATCTTGTGCAGACGCTCGAGAACAACCCGGCTCTGATCCACGGCGGCCCGTTCGCGAACATTGCGCACGGCTGCAATTCGGTACTCGCGACGCAGGCGGCGCTCAAGATGGCCGACTACGTCGTAACCGAGGCCGGATTCGGCGCGGACTTGGGCGCGGAGAAGTTCATCGACATCAAGTGCCGTAAGGCCGGACTGAAACCGGCGGCGGTGGTTCTGGTCGCGACCATCCGTGCGCTCAAGTACCACGGCGGCTGCGATCTCAAGGAGGTCAACAAAGAGAACCTGGCGGCGCTCGAGCAGGGCATCGCCAACCTGGAGCGGCATGTGAACAATGTGCAGCAGCACTACGGCCTCCCCTGCGTCGTGTCGGTCAATCATTTCACCTTCGACACCGAGGCCGAGTTCACGCTGCTTAAGTCCAAGCTTTCGCACCTGAAGGTGCCGGTGATCTCGGCCCGGCACTGGGCCGAGGGCGGCGCCGGAGCCGAATCAGTGGCGCGCGCGGTGGTCGAACTCGCCGAGCGGCAAGCGGAGTTTCGTTTTGTCTACGACGACGCTCTGCCGCTCTGGGAGAAGATGAAGGCGATCGCGACCAAAATTTACGGCGCCGCCGAGATCACCGCAGATAACAAGGTGCGCAAAGAGATCAAGCAGCTGCAGGAGAGCGGTTATGGACACTACCCGGTGTGCGTCGCCAAGACCCAGTACTCGTTCTCGACCGACGCGCAGCTGCGGGGCGCGCCGTCCGGCCACTGCGTCAACATACGCGAGGTTCGGCTCGCTGCGGGCGCCGAGTTTATCGTCATGGTGTGCGGCGACATTATGACCATGCCCGGCCTGCCTAAAGTGCCCTCGTCGGACCACATCGATATCGACGCAAAAGGTCGCATCGTCGGGCTGTTCTAGTTTGATTGGCCACCACGACCCAGGTGCCAGGTATAGGGAATGTCAGCCCTGAAGAAACTTTTCCATCGTGTAGTTGTGGATCGGTACTCCCCGTATCTCGAAATCATTTCTCCGAACCTTGACGAATCTCTTACGCTCGAAGAAGGGAAAAGCACATTCGCTAGCCTCGACGTACAGTCGAGTGAGCCCTAGATGCATAGCCTCCAACTCGAGCTTGTTGTAAATCGCTGATGCTGCTCCCGTTCCCAATGCCTCAGGGCTGGAGTAAAGAAGGTCGACGTGACCGTTCCTCTCCATATCTCCAAAAGCAATCGGCTTGTCCGCATCGTTTACAGCGACAATCGTTATACGACCGTCTGTCGCGCGCCTGTTCCAGCCGCCGGGGTCGCCAATTTCCGGCGCCCATGCCTCTATCTGCGCTTTGTTGTAGAAGCGACAAGCAACCTCACGCACGGAGCGATAGAAGATCGTCGCTAGGTCCGCCGCGTCGCTTGGTCGATATTCTCTAATCCGCATGAGTGGTTCCCGGGAGGGAAACGGGAAAGTTTTGGCGACTCTTACCCACACGTTACACGCCGGATGCGCGAGCGAGCCATGCCTTTGTGGACTGACATGATTGCAGGGCCCGCTGGTAGGCTTCACGTCCACTGGTGCGAACCATATAGGCCTGTTCTGCCTCGCCGAGGTCGACTCCCCCATTCCTTCGAGCCAACATTAAGGCGTAGGTCACCGAAATGTCCGCTGCCGTGAACCTCTGACCGGCAAGATAGGGCGAGCGCTCGAGCTGTCGCGTCACCAACCTCAACCGGCTCTCAAACGTTTCCATCGCGTCGCGGGCGCTCCAGTTCTGCCGATCGGCCTCGGGCGCAAAATTGCGGGCGCTGCTGACGTAGTTGATGGGAACTGCGAGGCCGGCTTCCCCGAGATGAAGGAACTGTAGGTAGCTAGGGAAGGCGGCATCGTGCGAGTTCGGCGCGAGCGGCGTTGGCCCATAGCGAGCGAGCAGATACTCCATGATCGCAATCGACTCGACCATTGTGACGTCGCCGTCCTGTATTGCCGGTATGAACCCCCCGGGATTGATCGCCAAAAACTCCGGGTCCTTCTCCACCCCGGCCAGCAGGTCCACCGGCCGGAGCCGGTAGGCGAGCCCCATCTCCTCCAGCAACCAGACGACTCGAAATCCCCTCCCCTCGCCGAAGACAACAATCATTTATGCCTCCCTGGTTGGTTTATGCGGCAGTCAGGAGAACGACGAACCGTCGGACCGGAATTCGACGTCAGAAGGATTCGCTGAGAAACGCTGCCGCTTTATCCGAAATCCCGACGATCTTGTTCGTTGCTTGCCGATAGAATTTGAAATTGAGCTCAGTCCCCGGACGGCCGTCTTTCCAGTTGGTGAGATGTTTGAGCTCCTTGCGCCCTAGCGGACGCTTCGATAGCGCCGAGCGTTTGACGGCGATGCTCACTCGCGGCGTTTGCCTGGCAATGCCGCGCTTCTTCGGGATTGCTTCGGCGTAAGTCACGATGCCGCGCGCGATCAGCCCGTGGCCTCTCTCGTTCTCGCTCGCAAAGACGAAGATCGTGTCGCCTTTGGCGATCAGCTTGCCACCGTACATCGTCTTATACGCGCTGAATGTGAAGGTCCTGGCCCGCGAATCGACGATCTCAGCCTTAATCGCAAATACCATGCTCCCACTCGCTCGAGCCAAGAATCGCGATTCTACACCAGTCCGCTTTGGGCACACCGACTCTGATTCGGTACGCTCAGGGGGTCGGGGTATTCAACCATTGCATGCGCAGCTTACCGTCGGCCGCCGCGCGCCATCGGCAACGCGGGACATGATCGACTTCGGCGGAGTCACGGCGGTAGGTGGTCTAACCGATTGCGACACAAGTGACCCGCCAGACGAATTAGCCGCCCGCTTCCATATCCATTCCGCCCCACTCTTGCGGCTCGTTCGGATAGACGTGGGTCATCCACTCCAAGACCACGGGAATCCATAAGCCCTGCGCGGCGGTGCAGGCTTCCTCGGTGTGGATGCTGCCCTGCGGCCCAAAGCGCGCGTTGGGCCCGAACTGTTCGCTTTTCGGCAAGGTTTTCGGGCCGCCGCAAAAATCCACGTGGCGATGCCAGGTCGCGATGCTTAAGGGGGCGATCGCGTTCAGCTGTTCGGGAGTAGCGTCGGTGGGCGCGGTGTACATCACGCCGATCGCTGTCAACCCGTCAGCGGTTCGCTTGTAAAGAATCGAACCCGGCCGGCTGTAGTCGATGTGCTGCTGTTCGAGTCGCCGACGATGATAGTTGGTGTAGTGGATTTCTTCACCGATTCGGCCGGTTGGGAAGAAAGGCTTGTAGCCGTCGTTTACCGCTGTTTTTACGTCGCGGTATTGGGACAGTACGGCGGCGGCCGCACGAAGAATTTCCGTCGCTCGTGCGCCGTCACCGGGCTTGGAATCCCCTTTCAGCGACATCTGCATGTGCCCCGACTTCATTGATGGCACCGGCGTCTCGTCTGATTGGCCGCTGTAGTGCTTTAGAATCCGCTCCCATAGAGGAAAGGTCTGCGCCGTTGCGAGGGTGGCGCAGACAGATAATATGACAACTAAGATTGCCTTTTTGATCATCACTTTAAGGAACGTCGCAACGGGTCGCGGGTTGACGCTGAGAGATCCAACTCCTAAGACTGGACCCAACGGCGTCACGGGAAGAACGCTAGCGCTTGTCCATTCAACCGCTGCAATTGCACTGTGATACCCAGGCACGCGCCCGTCGTAAAATCGAAAGCGACGACCTCGTCCTGAGCGACGCAGTAAAGATGCCCGTCAGGACCAAACCGTAGACCGCGCGGCTTCCGAAACTCGGCCAACTTGGTGGGAGAGAAGACCCGCACAAGGTGTCCATCCGTCGCGTCGTATTCGCGCACGCTCGTCACGGCATCTGCTGCACCGAACGGGTGCTCACTTGCCACCACGACGTTGCCGTTGGGCGCAATCGTGAGATCCAAAGGGCTGAGGTCTGGATCGCTCACGAGGCGAAAGGGCCGGGTACGCTCGCCGGGCGTGATCGCAACAATCGTGTTGTCGCCCTCGCCATTCGGCCCTATCCCCGATGCGAGAAACAGCCTTCCATCGTGACCAAAGGCAAAGCCGCGAGGAAATGGAACGATTCCCGGCGGTACGAAATGCTCTCCGGTCGCATCGAGTAACACCGGAAACGCCATAATCGTGCGCGCGCTTCGAAGCCCGACGTAGTAGCGTCCGTCCGGACCGAAAATGCCACCACCTGGGTTCAATCCTGCGATCGGGCCCGTGTCGCGAACGACAGTCCCGTTTGGACCGAGTGCCAATACCCGATCACTGCCGCTGTTGAGAAACAGGTAGCCCTCCTTTTGATCCACGACAAGTCCCCTGGGATCAACAATTCGGCTGTCATCGCTAAAGGGACCGATCAGCGTGCCGTCGCGATTGAACGCCAGAAGCGCGCCATATCCATTCCCATTGATGCCTGATGCACTCGTAACAAGGATAAACATTGTAACCACGCTCCCTCGGCATACGCCTTGTCCGAGACCGGGTTGATTAGGTTAACGCCCTCAGGGAAAGAGCGCAAAGGAACGCCCGGATCGGATCGACGCGATCTCCATCGATCGCATCGGGCCTGGGCCTGGAATGAACTCATAATCATTTCCGTCAACTAATGGCACGAGTGTGCAAGAACTCCATCCAGGATGGTCTTAGAGTTTGCTGGGTGTCGGAAATGGAGGTGTCCAAAATGTCCCTAATCGCGACGGTGATGGTTGTAATCGCGCTGGTCGTCTTGTTGATCCTGGGATTCTTGCGCGTCGCACGCGAGCTGCTGTCGAGAAGTATCTGTGAGGTTCCTTCAAGTCACGATAAGGAAAGTTTTCGGCAAACGACGCTTGGACTCACGCACCCGAGAAAGAACGTCTCGTCGTGAGCAGTGAATGCTCGGCCGAAACCGTTGGCATATTGGAGGAATTGCTTGCGCAATCAATTCTGCTGCGTAACCTTTATAAAATCGCGCGCTGGCAGACCTGCAACGGTGAACTCTGTCGAATGCATCTGCTATTCGAGGGCCACTACAAGGAACAGCTTCGCCTGGTTGATGTGCTTATGGATCGAGTGCGCATGCTGGGCGGCACCGGCCGCGTGCTTGCTGGCGACTTTCTAAAGGGACCTCAACTCTCCTGTGGGGTTCGAGCTCACAGAGCACCCGACCGGTGGGTAGACGAGCTGCTCGACGCCCATGAATTGGTACTGAGTACCGCACAACCAGCCGGAGCGACTGACAACCCTCAGTGGACGCACGAATTCGCCGTTGGTCTCGTCGTACTAACCAATGATATGCAGAACGTGTCTCTTCGCGAACAATGGGCACGGCTTGATCCAAATGCATCTTGCAGCGATACACGGACCCCGAAACCGGATCCAGAATGTCCCCTCCGCCGTATGCATCGCCCTCCTGCTTGATGTCGCGAATGATGATGAGACCGATGATCGGCTGATTCTTGCGGTCATCCCTGCAAGCGCCGCACACATGTTTTTCGGCTTCTGCTTCAAACACTTTAAACTCCAGAGAGCTGCTCGCGTTGATGAGATCATGTCACGAGATTCTCTCGTCCGGCCGACGCCTTATTCGCGCGCTGCAAGGATCCGTCGCTCGGTTGCAACACGGGTGGCCTCTGCGGTAGTAGCTCGCGGCGTATCGCACGCGCAAAACGAGCGTGGTATTCGGGGTGTTCCGTTCCCATCCACCGATCCCACCATGTGAAATACAGGCCAAAGTTGTATTTCGAATAAGCATGATGCAAGTCGTGGTGAGTAACGCTCGTGACCCAGTCGAACAGAGGGCGCCCGTCTCGGCCGGCCGGCATCAGCTCGTAGCCGCTGTGACCGATCGTGTTGCGCACGAGCTGGTGCAGCAGCCACACGGGTAGCACTGCCCAGGGAGTGGGTACGATGAGCGGCCAGACGGCGGCGAATAGACCCATGAGGGCCGCTTCGCGCAAATTGAAGCTGTACGCGGTGAATGGCGACGGATTGTGGCTGAGATGGTGGCGGAGGTGGTATTTCCGAAATCGCCTTGGGTGATGTATGAGTCTGTGGACCCAGTAGAAATAGGCGTCATGGCCCACGATCATCAGCAGTAGGCTGATGACAAACCACACGGGGCCCCAGCCCGCCGAAAGCGCCGACAGGGGATAGAATCCCGCCCGCGCCATGTACTCGATGGCGATTCCAATCAAGCTGTAGACGAAGATGGAGCGCAGGGACACGAGGAACTCGATCATCATTTGTCGCGGCTTGGGGCTATCTGGTCGGATTTTTCGCCCGGCCAATACGCCTTTCAGCGCGACGCACACGATCCCCCAAGCCGCCAGCGAGAACACCACATAGCGAATACCGTCTTCAATGATCGTGCCCCAGGCGATGCTGACCATGTCCCTCATCAGATCCCACATAAGCCCTCCGCTGGATCATGCCAGCGATTCTAGACCTGGCACTGTTGACCTTCAAAGCGCGCAATAGCCGCTAACGCATTTTCAAGATGATGACCTGATCGCTGCTTGGATTGGTCGTCTCGCGCAGTTTTGCAACCTGCGCGGCGGCGACTGCCGGCGCTTGATTGCCCCAGCGATTGCGCATGAAGGTGATAACGTCGGCGGCATCCTGGTCTGACAATTGCTGCCGGAATTGCGGCATGCGGTAGGCGTCAGGCGTACCTTTGGCGACGAGGGGTACCGAACCGTTCAGCACCACATTGATGAGCGAAGACGGATTCTCGTCCAGCACGACCGGATTGCCGGCGAGAGCCGGCATATACGAGGTGAAGCCCTTGGCGTCGAAACCATGACAGCTCGCGCAATCGCTCGCATAGATGGCGGCACCAGGCTGGGTTGCGGGACTGTCGCGTAACTTGTCTGTTGTCGCATTGTCATAGACGACTGCCTGTTGCGCGGATGTCGACGACAACGATGTCAAATAGACTGCGATGGCCTGGATATCGCTATCCGAAAAGTAAGACGTGGAGTTGTTGATAACATCGGTCATCGATCCGAACGCAGAACCGACTCGGTTGTGGCCCTGCGCGAGAAACTCGCCGATGTCCTTCGTCGACCAGGTACCGAGGCCGGTCCGCAGGTCGCCGCGAAGACTCGGCGCATACCACGCGTCGAGCTCCGCGCCGGCGAGAAAGTTCGCGCTGCTGTCATCGAGCGCCTTTTCCTGCATGCCGATGCCGCGCGGCGTGTGACAGGCGCCGCAATGCCCAGGGCCCTGGACCAGATAAGCGCCGCGATTCCAGACCGCGTCGTGCTCCGGCTTTGCGACATAGCTGGCGCTCGGAGAGAAGAAGAAATTCCAGAACGCGAGCGGCCAGCGGAAGCTGAGTAGTGCCGGAATCTCACTTTTCAAATTAGCTTGATGGACGGGAGGCACTTGCTTCATGAAGAATCGGTAGAGCGCCACTACGTCCGCATCGGCAAGTTTGACGTAGGACGGATAAGGCATCGCCGGATAGAGGTGGCGGCCGTCCTTGGCAATGCCATACCGCACTGCGAGGTCAAAATCAGCAAGACTGTATCGACCGATGCCGGTCTCGGGATCCGGTGTGATGTTGGTTGAGTAAATGGCGCCGAGGGGCGTTCCCATTTTGAGGCCGCCGGCGAATCCCTTGCCGCCGGGAATCGAGTGGCAAGCGACGCAATCGGCGGCCCGCGCCAAATATTCGTCGCCACTACCAGGGGGACTGACGCTTCCGGGATCCCGCAGACTGGACTTGTGCCCTGACGCCAGGACGAGGCAGGTGAATATCCCGCCTGCGCACAGCACAGCCACCCCGCCTAAAAGGACCGCCTTTGAAACTACCCTCAAGTCTTTCAGCTCCTGAGATCGGTATCCACAATCGGCAACGTGCGAATGCGCTTGCCCGTTGCGGCGAAGATCGCATTCGTCACAGCGGGGGCGAGCGCCGGTACGGCAGGTTCGCCCGCACCGCCCCAGACATCTCCCCCGCTCGGTACCAGATGCACCTCGATCCTCGGCGCTTCCGCCAGACGCACCATGCGATAATTGTCGAAATTGCCTTGTACCGCGGCGCCATCCTTGATCGTGATCTTGCCGTACAATGCGGCACTCAAAGCAAAGATCACCGAGCCCTCAGCCTGCTCGGTGACGGTTTGCGGATTAACCATGTGCCGGGTATCGAGCGCGACGGTCACGCGATTGACCTTCACCTCACCGTTCGGCTTCACCGTAACCTCGGCGACCTGCGCGCACAGGCTGTCTGTAAACTTGCAAATGGCGATGCCGCGGCCGCTGCCTTTCGGCAGCGGCTTGCCCCAGTCGCCCTTCTCGGCGGCGGTATCCAGCACTTTGAGCCAGTCCGCCTTACCCTCCAAAAGCTTGCGGCGCATCTGATAGGGATCGAGACGGCTCGCCGACGCGAGCTCGTCGAGGAAGCTTTCGATGGCGAAAGTATGCTGATTGGCCCCGGGCGCGCGATAGAACCACACCGGCAGATGAGTATTCCTGAGGTGCAATTCCACGCGCGTGTTCGGCACGTTGTAGCCGCTACTCACCAGGCCGTCGACGGCTGGCGGCTCAGCTTTGTCGGGCGGAAACGGAATGCCAACCGACTTGAAGATCGACGAGGTTACGACACGCATCGACCAGGCGGTCGGCATGCCGTCGGAGCCGGTCACAGCCTTGAAGGCGACCACCGCGTGCGGACGAAACCTGTCGTGGCGGGTGTCTTCCTCCCGCGTCCAGATCAGCTTGACTGGACGTTTGACGACCTTCGCGATGGCGATGGCTTGCAGGATTTCATCGTTTGCATCGCGACGGCCGAAGCCTCCCCCGAGGAACGCGTTGTGAATATAGACTTGCTCGGGCTTAAGGCCAGATGCCTTGGCAGCCGCGGTGAGCGCCAACTCTGCGTCCTGCGTTCCCACCCAGACATCGAGCCGGTCGGGCTGCAGATTCACGGTCGCATTCATCGGCTCCATGGGCGAGTGCGACAGATAAGGTGTCTCATAGATGGCCTCGAAAATGTTGGCTGCGCCCGACATCGCCTTATCGACATCGCCATCGTTGCGCGCTAACACCATGCCATCCGTCAATGCCGCGCGAAATTCCTTCGAAAGTTGCTCGCTATTGACACTTCCTGCAGCGCCGACATCCCATTCCGGCTGAAGACGCGACAACGCCCGTTTGGCGCGCCAAAAGCTATCGGTCGCGACGACCGCCACTGCGTCCTCAAGTTTGACCACGCCCACAATGCCCGGCACGCCGGCAAGCACGGACTCGTCGACACCCTTGAGTTTGCCCCCGCGCACGGGACAGGCGTTGATGGAGGCAAAAACCATACCTGGGACCTGTGCATCGATTCCGAACTTGGCCGATCCGTTGGTCTTGCGTGCCAGGTCGGCGCGCGGAATTCGGCGGGGAAGAAAAGTGAACTGAGCGGGCGTTTTGATTGCGGGTTCTTTGGCGAGCTTGATCTTCGCGGCCTCGGCGGCGAGTTCCCCGTAACGCAGCGTGCGGCCTGAAGGCCGATGAGTCACCACGCTCTGCGCCGCCGCGCATTCTGTTGCCGGAGCATGCCAGCGCGCCGCTGCCGCGGCAATCAGGCGCTCGCGGGCGCTGGCGCCCACCTGCTGCACCATCTTTTGCGACTCCCGAACAGACATGCTGCCGTGCGAGTACATGTTACCGTAGACCCTGTGCTCTCGGACGCTGCGGTTCGACGAGGCATACTCGATCCGCACCTTCGACCAGTCGCATTGCAACTCTTCGGTAATCATCATCGGCAGCGCCGTCATGCTGCCCTGCCCCATCTCGGAACGTTGATAGCGGATTAAAACCGAATCATCCGGATCGATGGCGATCCAGGCGTCGATCTCGTGCGGCGCATATTCGCTGTCGTTCCAGGGTCGTTCCGAGATGGCCGCAGCGCGCGCGCTTCGCGGAGCAGCGCCGATGCCGATTATCAGGCCGCCGGCGACGGAGACGGCCGTGAGAATGAAGTCGCGACGGTTCACCGTTGAAGCGAGACCGGTTCCGCGCATCGCGACCTCCTCAGCTCTTCATCAAGTCCGCGGCGCGATGAATGGCGCGACGCAGAGGTTCATAGGTACCGCAGCGACAAATATTGGTGATATTCGCGTCGATGTCGGCATCCGTGGGCTTGGGATACTTCTTTAAGAACGTCACAACGGCCATGATCTGCCCAGACTGGCAGTAGCCGCACTGCGGAACTCCTTCTTCAATCCACGCGCGCTGCACAGGATGATTGTTGTCTGCGGAAAGACCCTCAATCGTGACGACCTTGGCGCCATCAAGACTGCCGATTGGCACC
>Ga0209330_1000525_pt1 | contig 15668 bp, 24 predicted proteins | sample JacPinW_OM2H0_O3_FD_187969 | JGI IMG/M metagenome (GOLD analysis project Ga0209330, IMG submission 187969) | Forest soil microbial communities from Algoma, Ontario, Canada - Jack Pine, Ontario site 1_JW_OM2H0_O3 (SPAdes) (version 2) | ecosystem: Environmental > Terrestrial > Soil > Boreal...
CTGCGCCTACAGTCCAGACATTGTAGTCCCCGGCCGTGAGATAGTTCGTAATGGGAACAGCAGCTAGGAGGCCGTTGTCACCACTAGAAATAGCCGTAGCTCGGTCAGTATTCATGACACCGATGTTAAGCGTACTAGACGAACCAGTAGCTGTAACCTTACAGATGAGTTCGATCTTCTCGATGAACGCACCAGTCTGGTTAATCGTATTACTACCAGCGCCAGGAAGCCACACAGTGTCATCCAGGATTTGGCTAGCCGTAGTACTCAGCACAGGCAGCTTAGTCAGATCGGGGATATCAACCTCGATCATTCTTTGCGCACCCGGCATATCGTACTCACCTGCGTTACCGGAGTAGGACTCGCCCACACCGAGGAACAGGTTCAGGCCGTCTGCATTGCGATAGATAGTCCTATAGGTATTAGCCATTACACCACCTGATCCGTAGCAGAAAGGCAGACCACGAGATTTTCCGGTCGATACAGCTTAAAGCCATAGCGACAAGTCGTCACGTACTCTTCCCTCTGAAGGTCTTGGTTGTACTTGCTATCGACCTTCGGAGGCTGCCGAAGCAAACCAATGAAGGGGACAACATCACCGGCTGCCGAGAAGAAAAGATTGGCAACGCCAGTAGAATTAACCGAGACCGAGTTAACAGTTTCCGACCCGGTAATATTCAGGAACTGGGACTCGTACACGTCAAAGCCGTATACGTTACGAACGAACCGCATTCCCGTGTTAATACCAGTAGCGACGATGCCTTCCCACTGGGGGTTGAAGGAGACGTTAACGAGGTTCGTCAAGGTTTCCAAGGCAAAGGCAACTGAGGGATCGACGATTGCGATAAGATTAGTCTGTGGGACGTTAGCCTTAACAAGGGCGAAGCGAGCCAGAGAGAAATCCCTAGGAGTCATAACCTGGTTTGTACCACCAGCAACGAAACGATGGTTACCGCCGTTGATAGCATTCAGGTTACTTGCCGTCTGACCAGCAGGACCAACAGCCAAGACCTTAGCCTCGATTGCAGTCATGATAGCCCGGTGCTGCTTAGGAACGAATGAAGCGATAAGCTGGGCCGTATAGAACGAGTCCTGCTTCATCCTTTCGGTGATGTACGTTCCAGACTGTTTATATTGATCAATCGTGAACGTGAAATTTCCGGTATCCATTGCGGAATACTTAACAGCCTGTCCTTCAATGTAGTCATTTGTTTCCGCCTGACCAATTGAGGGTATATTAATCGTATTCCCATCCGGGAAGTCAGTCAGCATCCGAACATACTTCATAGCGAAGAGATCGGGAAGGAGGATATCCTTCAGTTGCTGCGACCAAATATTAGCCCGGACGAGGTCTTGGTTAGCGGCATAAGAAAAGCCAGCCATAATTTACCTCATCGAAAGAAGCGATTAGGGTCTCCTTCTCGGAGGGCCTTCTCGCCTAGTTGGTGGATTTCCAACTGGATTTGAGGCGACCAATACCTAGCTCTTTCATTGGGGTCACTAGAAGTCCTCATCTTCTCGAAGGAAGAATAAGTCTTCTCTCCCGTATCCTGGGGCTGAGACAATGTGTTCAGTCCAGAACGAGGGGGTTCCTGGTGGCGTACTTGTGCCTTACCAGGGTTAACCAACTCCATGAAAGCTTGGGGTGAGCGTGCAGCCAAGGCATTCATTTCAGCCTTAGACAAACCAAGCTCTTGGGTTCGCTGTTCCAGTCTAGTTGCGTAGTTATCACCGAAGGCAGACTTCAATTGCTGTATCACCTTATTAGCATTCTCCTGAGCAGAACGAGTTTCAAATTCATTCGCCAGTGCTTTACGGACAATCTCAGCAACATCTTCCTGTGTCGGCGCAGTCGCAGTCCTTTCGAGAGGAGTGGTTACCTCAGTACTTGGTTGTGCGGTTGGCTGGTTAAGTCTGGTCATAATCTCTTCCAACCTTTTATCTGTATTCTTATCCTTCAGAGCCCGGTCGAGTTCCTCGCGGAGGCCCTTAGTTTCACGCTTCAACTGCTCGATAAAACGGTCCTTCTCGATAGCAGCATGAGCTAAATCTTCTTGGGTTTTGAACTTACGGTCAGAGCCAACGAGTTGATCGAAGGCAGACTTACCCGGTTCATTAACAATCTGTAGGGTCTCGACTGCGGAGGTAATCTCCGGTTCTTGGAATACGTCGGTCATTGCTGATCCTTTTTGTCAAGGAAGTTAAACAAATTAATGGTCGATTTAATAGCTGCTTTATAACCATTCCTGTACGCTTGTTTGTACGCCCAGTTAGGGTCCTTGAAGTCATCTAGAGTGGCTTCCTTAGAAGTCATAGATGCTCCTTTAGATTTAAGGATGTTTAAGAGTTGGTCAATTAACAGCGTGCTGTTACGAAGGTAGTTCTCGAAATCTTCCCTTTTGTCAGGGGAGATATTCTGGGTCCAGATCGTAGGTATCAGTTTTTAAAGTCCATTGCCTGGAGGGAAGCCTACACCATTCTGCATAGGCGGGGTTGCCTTTCCCTGATCTGTCGGACCCGGTAGAGGCATCGTTGGGGTAGCTAGTGAATGAGTCAACGGAGGACCGGTCGGCCCGCCATTCAGTGCAGAGTTAGGTACTGGTTGGTCAAGAGGCGAACCCACAGGTGACATACCACCAGCACCGCCAGGTCCGTTACCGGATGTAAGATTAGGTTGTATAGTATCATCAGGTGTCAAGCCCGATGGTGTCAACCCTTCCATTAGCACCTGAGCTTGTAGCGCCTGGGCGAACCTCTGGGCATCTGCTTCCTCAGCCATACGAACATAAGGTTGAACTATGTTCCAATCCTGTACGTCAAAGATATCCTCGAAGAGTTTGGATAGCTTAATGGTTGACCAATGAGCTTTGATGCCGGGGTCTCCACCGATAGGTGAAGCGAAGAAGCTGGTTAAATTCTGTACAAGTTCAGCCTGCTCGGAGAAATGTCTAGCGGCGTAAGGGATGATACGGCCTTCCCCGGAAATATCGTCGGGCGTAAGGTCCATGAATACCGTGATCTTGGTATCGTCGTCGAAGTAACTCGCTAGGATATTACTGTCAGCAAAGCGCCTGTCGAGTTCGAGCATGTCATTCAGTACGCGTTCCTCGAAGTTCTCCTCGAAGGCATACGTCCTAGCCTGGAAGATACGGGCTGCTGCGTTTTCTAATCTCTGGACTTCGTACTTAGTCTTTTCACCAGGAGTACGGAAACCCATAGCCTCCTTAGGACTACCGGCCATCAACTCCATCAAGTCCATCAACTGCATCATTTCTGAGTTAGCTGTGAGGACATTCCACTCTGGTTTGAGGAGTTCTACATCCCCATCTTCATCAACAGTAATACGGGAGAAAGGACCCCATTCGAAGTCCTCGACATAGCCCTTGATCTTTAGAGGCGGAAAGGCAGTCAAGTCCCAGATATCTGCCTTTAGGTTTTCAATATGGTCCAGCCGGTATTGCATCCCAACAAGGTTCGAGAGGGGACCCATTGCCCAGAGATTATCTTGCCTGGTCCGCCATCCGATATGGTTGATAGGCTTCTTTCCGAGGATGGATGGGTTATCCATTTGGTGAATAACTCGGTGTCTGTCAGCGACTGTAATGATCTGGTTTTTCTTGAAGACTTTATTTGTTTGGTCATAGATGTCTCCGTAGAAGGTCAGGATTTCGGTATAATTACTTTGGAGGTACAGCCGGTAGTTAGTAAATCCATCTACGTTCAGGTAATCATCTTTGACTACAAGCTCGCCACCGAAGCCCAGGAGTTGCATCCGGTAGTTATCCATATACGCAAGCATCTTCTTAGCTATGGTACTGTCATCCCCGGACATCTTCATCAACTGATCTTCCAGTTCGCCCCGAGTTACAAGGCTCCGAACGATTACTGGAGTATCATCCCATGAGTCTGCTATAGGGTTCATGACGATATCAAGAGGAGATATACGCCGGAAACCAGGACCGACATAACCGTACTTACCAGGCTTACCCCTATCAGTTACATCAACCCTTTCGTCTTTCCATACAGCCATACCGAAGGCATTACCGTAGTCTACGTAATCGTCGATGCACTTAGCCATCTCAAGCTTGTAGGATTTCTGCTGAGTCCATTGCATTGACCGGGCAGTAATAGCTCCTCGCTTCTTCAGAGTATTAGCATCCCTAGAAGCACCTTCCCAGCGAAGCCACTTCTTCTTATTAGGGAAGATTGAAGCTACGTAATTAGCTCGGAGGTTATCCCGAATTTGGCAGAGTTTGGGGATAGTAGTCTTATTCTTCCAGGGAAGTTTACTGTTACTAGTCTTAGTCGTATCTGTAGCGTATATGTACTTCCTAAGCTCTGTAGTCTCGGCTACCCAATTTTGTCGTAGCATATTCCACATATACCACTTCTTAGCAATCTCCGCTCCCTGTACATCAGGTTCCTGGATTTGGGTAATTTCGAGTACGTTTGCAGCGCTTGTCATTCAGGCTTACGGAACTTATTAACTATATCTTCTGCCTGTTTCATGTCGCTCTTTTGAAGCATATCCCACATACCTTCTTTAGCGTAGTTCTTCATACTATCTTCTCCTACCTTCCTAGGATTAATACCGGAAGAAGGAGAGCCGTATTTAAAAGCTGGGTGACTTAGTACATCCTGAGGAGTTCCTTGGAGATTATCGTATTGCTCAGCCACGACCGTTCATCCAATTCTGCCTATCGAACTTAGCCTTAGGTTTAGTCTTATGGCCTTCTGGGTGCAGAGTACTACCATCCTTCTGGGTTTGCTCTTTAGCAAGCATAGCAGCAAAGGCAGCCTGTCCGCCATCACCATTATCCCCTGCCGAATTCTTAGTTACCGGGTGCCGATTGGTATCCATGGGCTTGCCCATATGCTCGGGGTATTGAACCTTTTCCATCATTTCTTCCTTAAATTATTAAGACCTGCGGCGAGAAGTGTTAACCAAGTGATATCGAAAGCAGAGTACAGAGCACCTTCTTTCGGGTGTGGGATCGGATCATAAATCTGGTCAATGCTAGTCTCCCCGATAATCTCTGATGCCTCGTAGAGGATACGAAGAACTTCTCCACCATCGACACCCTTGGCTAGTTCAGTTACCTGCTCGAAGAGTTTCTTTCTGTATTCTTTTACGTCCTCTGCGTCTGTCATCAGCCGAAACCCCCGTAGGTTTTATTTGAATGTTCCCGCCAAAGCGTAGTCTGCATACTCTTGAACTGTGAACCTTGACTTGAAGGTGCTACCGCTATATCTATAACAGAAGCTAGAGCGTCTTTGATGTCATCGTGACTGGGTTTGCTTAGGACGAGTTCTTCTTCGAGAAGGCTACAATTCCCCCCGAGGTAATGGAATATTTGGCTGTTACGGTACTTTGGTTGCAGAGCCGCGCGAATTCTCTCTTCCTTTGTTCCGTCATGCCTCGTAGGTCTATGTTCGTCAATACTAAGAGCGAGTCCGTGCACACGTATGTAGTCCTTCTTAATTGCTTCGACTATAGGGTATTGGGCTGCGGTTACTTCTGCCCTGATCTTACGGAAGTCCCATTTCTGGTGCATCTTCAGTATGTGTATAAAATAGTCCGAGATATCCCTTGTCTTAAAGCGATCTATCTCTAGGACGTAGTAATTCTGTGACTTATCAACACCTACGATAACGATAGCTGTGAAATCAGCTTTCTTGGCTAAGGAGTACGCGAAGTCAATGGCGGCGAATACATTGAGACGGGACTGCTTGTAAAACCAGTGACCATCTGACCGGGTGAGAAACTTTGGCTCATAATACTGGAAATTTTCTCGTCCGATGCCGGCTCCAGCAGGGTCATTGGGGTCGTTGTAGTATTGGGCTCGAAATTGTACAGTATCGAGGTATTGGGTCCGCTTTCTCTCAAGGATATCCTGGTTAAAACCGAACCACTTCCCGCTCGTAGTTTGTTGGCGCGGCCATAAGTATTGCCCCGTGCCGTCGCCCCTGTCCTCGACCTTGCGCTCGAATACCTCATACATATCCTCTTCGAATATCAATTCCCCGTCTGAGTCAAACCGAGAAATCTTCATATCGATCATTGTGCCGTAGATATCGTTAGGGAAGTACCGGGTTCCTACGACTAGCTGCTCAGCATCCGTTCCCTCGATAGAGGCTAGTAGGGAGTATTGCTGTTCAGTCTTTAAACGGCCTTCTTCGTTATAGGCATTTTCATAGACAACAATGTCATCATAGATAGAAAGGTCTGAGTGCAGGCCCGTGGTGTTAGTAGTCAATCCAGCAGTGAAGACAGTACTATCTCGAATACCTTCTGCCTTGCGAAGTGGATGATCTATGGATATTTCCGTCTCTGACCACTTCTCTCTTCGACCTTCGGCTAGGTTGACGTACTCAGGCCAGTACCTACGGAACTTAGCGCAGGTTAGAATATCCTTAATAAATTTTAATTGCTTAATCGCGAGGTTAGCTGTTGAAGATACATACAGGATACGAATAGCTGGGTTGCGTACAATTCTCCAAGCAGCATAATATCCGGCGATAGCAGACTTCTGGTGATCACGGGGTAGAAGAACAAGTTGGTGAGATTTCTTTTCTCCCCTGGTGATGAACCTGAAGTATTCTCTGTGGACTTCTCCGAAGACTCTGTACGGGGCGATGAGAGCGATAAAGGTTTCAAGGTCTGCTTCTGCAAGGGCTCGAACTTCTTGTAGTTTCTTATCTATGGAAGCCAAATTGTACCAATCCGTACACGAGCCAACCAAAGGCCAGAACAAAGAAAGCCCCGAAAGTCCACTTACCAAAGGTAGCGAATTTCTCGTCCATCCACTCTTTGATAGCGGCTTTGAAGATTTCTTTCTCTGCTGGCTCGGTCATGCGTATTGCCCACCTGTAGATGTTGTACCAGAAGAACTTCCGGGGAAATATGTTGATCCGCTGCCGAAAGTATTTATAACACCATTCAAAGTACAATTATATCTGGGGCCTGAAACTGTACCTGAGAAAGCAGCACCAGTAGTTTCAATTTGCCCAGTAGCTACTGCATTAGCGAAACCTGTGGAGACAGTTAAGGTTCCGGATGGTACTGCGAAGGTATTCAAACCAGTATTATTGAAGAATGAGATCAAACCTCCAGCTTGAGCTGCTAGCACCCCAAAATAGGTCGGGGAACCTAAAAAGTTAATCGTAGAACCGATGAAGTTAATCTGCGCACCGCCCCCATATGCAGAGAAGGCGTACACACCCACAACTTCGCAACCCAGGACACCGGATATATTGACGACACAGGGGGATTGAACATCAATTAGGTAGTTAGTTCCTAGCGTTGAATTCAATGTTAAATAGCTGAAAGTAAGAGCTGAGGTAATCATAGAAGCGAAGGCGAAAGGATTGTTAGTATCGGAGATTACGACTTTAGTATAATCGCTAGTATTGCCTTGGAAGATGATGTTTCCACCGCCATTAGGTGTTCCCGACAGTCCAGAGACAGCGGCACCGACCTGAAGACCCGAGTAAGTACCGTCAGCCATTTGAACAGTAACGGTGAAACCTGCTAAGTCAAAGGTAGAACAGATAAAAGACCAAGCCTTGTTTAAGGTAGCCCAAGGATTACCAGAAGACATAGCTACATAAGGTACAGAGTCATTGCCTGTAGTGGCTAGATAAATAGTCGTATTTGCCTTTAGAACTACACGTAGACCTTGAGTAACTAACGCCTGGAAGAGTTGTACACCTGTATAAAGAACATCTGCACCGGCGGCAGTAACACCCACAACAGTATCAGTCATACCGGGGAAAGTACTAGCAGGTGTTATTTGAGATAACTTAGATACAGCCATTACACCCAAACCCTAAAGTAATCATACGAAGCAGGCCAGTTAAGACCGCAGGATAAAATAAGAACCATCTTTTGTGTCGCTAGTCCGTTGAAGATACCATTAGGATTACTTGGTGTGGCTCCCGAACTAGGACCCGTGGCTGAGAAAGTTATACTATTAGCCGTGAGGTGTGTATTATTAAAGTAGAAGTCTACTAGCCCTGTTCCGGCATTATCTGCTGGGACAATAATACGACACCCATATTTATTCAGTGTATTTAGATTAGGCGAACCTAATGTGTTGCTGAAATTAGTATTATAGTTATTGGCAGTAACTGTTGAGGAGTTGGTCGCCCAATCATGTATAGCGAACAAAGGTAGTACCGTACCAGGACCAGTAGCAAAGATTTCACAGATGTCCATCTCACAAAAATTATTAGATGCACCTGTTAAGAAGTCTATCGATACACCCCACCCTATAGGATCACGGGCTAGTGCTTGGACATTGGCGTTAGTGATATCAGTCGCCATAGAGAATTCGTAATAAGCACTCTGACCGCCAAAGACTTGTCCGTTGTACCCTTGGGCATTACTGGCAGAACAGGCCGTACTAAGGACGACATCGTTGCCTGTCGCTTCTGAAGAAAGAACTATATTACTGCCAGACAATGAAATAACACTGGGGGAAGTAGTTGTGGCTGAGGCCCAAGCACCCCAAGGGGAGGCGGAAGTTGGTATATTAGGCCAAGCTTGCTTCAGGTACCAGTTAAAACCGGGGGAACCTGTATTAGATAAATCTATAGTGCTAGTGGAAAGGAAGTCATCATCAAAGGTTAAGGTAGTAAGCCCGAAGGCTGTAGCTTGAGAAGGTGGCGATATATCTTCTTGGACGTAGTAAGTACTGCCATCTTCCGCTACATAGAAAGTAGTTCCATCCTCAGCTACATACCCATTAGCAGGTGTAGTTACTCCCGCGAAGAGAGCAGCGTCTGTTAGATCACCTTGATGGGAGAAGTGACCTAGGAACCTAGCCACTAAGTCCCTGTAATAACTGCTACTTTATAACCTTTATTCCTAGGGACGTAGAAGTACTCAGTCTGCCCGGCAATCATCCTAGTATATACAGTAGCAGTAGGAGAAGTACCAAAATCAAGCCAGGATATAGTGTCAACATGAATTCGGATCAGATAAGTATCGGGGTTGAAGGCAGCACTAGCTACCGAGGAAGAGGTATACGTTATAGATTGTACAGCAACAGGGGGGATATTGGCCATAGTAGGGTAGTTATGGCCAGGATAGGCGAACTCTGTCACCGTCATTGTAGCCATTATGCTAAGAGAGCCTTTACCTTTTGGAATTTATCTTCTAAAGCATTTACAGATAATTCATGCTTTCGCTCTCGTTCAGCCACGGCAGCTTCTCTTTGGTCAGCAAGAGACTCTCTATGTTTAACTGTATTCTCTCGTTGAGCTAGGGCCAGGGAAACAGACCGTTCCTTCTCAGTCAGAAGAGTATCTCGATTATGAAGTTGGGCTTCACGAGCTTGGTTAGACATTTCTCGTTTAGTAGATTCTCTATGCCGACGGTCTGCTTCTGCTTTGAGAGAAGCTGAGTCCCTGAAAGCAATTTCAGCCGCCTGCCTATCTTCTGAGACTTTCTTCTGTACTTGCTTGAGTTCCTCTATCTTAGCCGAGACTTCTTTAAGGTCGTCCAGGCGCTTCTGGGTAAGCTCCGGGTCAGCTAAGACCTTTAACAGATCAGAGAGTTCAGTAGACATTAAACCGGAGCTTCGTACCAGGTGACAGAGATATTGTACGTACCGGTATCGGCGACAGAGTTAGCAACCCACCAAAGACTGTTAGGCTGGATCACGACAGTACCGTCGAAGTCATAGGAATACACAGGCATAGGGCCATCAGAGGAGACGGCGAGAGCACCAAAACCAGCACCCATGCTTGCCCAGGTAGTAGCACCGGTAGTAAGAGTAGCAGCAGAGAGAACGGTGACAACCGAGGCTCCGACACCAATAGCGTCCATAGTCCTACCAGAACCACGGGTAGCGGTGATGGCAGTCATGGCAGACAATGGAGCAGCTGTACCAACAGCCGAGCCAGTATTCTGGAGATAAGTCCAGCCCTTGGTATTCATTGCCGAAGCAACAGTAATAGCTCCAATATTAAGACGAACAGGAATAGCGTTCTTCGTACTGGAGACATTCCAGATCGCCAAACCAGTAACCGAGGTAGCTCCAAAAGCTGGAATTACGACAGGGGTGCCTGGGGCATTGCTTGCGTAGAAGAGGCTTCCACGGTAGTTATGAGTATAGAATTTGCCGTGAAGATCGGCTCCGAGCTGTTCCCCTGATTTACCATACACGTTATTAGGCGCGGTAGTATTATCAGGGTTAGAGACGGTATCCGGGTTGATAACAGTACCGGCCATTTACTTAACCTCCTTGGTTGATGAGTTGCTCAATCTGGAGAACACGGGTAGGAATATCCGTTCCAGGCTGAGTTAAAGTTAGGGCAAGACTAGCAGCCTGGACAGGAATACCCTGCTCAGTCGCTAGGCGCATAGCCAATTCACTCTCCACGGCAGGTTGACCTGCGAATTGGAGAAGTTGGGCACAGATGGCAATTTCAGCAGACTTATTAGGGTTACTGGCCGTACCAATAGCAGATAGGACAGCACCCATATTAGTAGGTGTAACACCGAGCGCGCCTAGGGCAGTACTGAGCCCGGAGAGCGTAGAACCAACATTACTCCAATTGACAGACATATTAGCTTCCTTGTGTAGGGGCTGGGGTTGAAACGGTGGGTGAGGCTGGAACATTCTTATCCTTTACGACAACAGCCAGTAGTCCACCAAGAGCGAGGCCGATGTTAGAGTATTGGGAGACAGCATCAGGGGCTAGATGAATACCAAGACTGGCAACAAGAAGGCCGAGGCCAACATAAGTACTCTTCTCGGATAGTCTATCAGCTAGCCAGGAGACTACGGAAGTAACTAGAGCTTCATTCATTTCTGTTCCTTTTCCTCAAGGGCAACGAGACGGTTATACACATCCTCCAGACCAGCCTGGAGTGCAGGAAGATCATCAGAGAGGTCTAGGAAGGAAGTAGCTTGTTTCAGTTTAGTAACTAGATCGAATAGGGGTGTGCTCATTAAGTCATACTCCTTTTAGGTAGATCACGAATTTTTGTATATGACGCCATTAATTCAAATCCTTTTGTAGGCGGTTAAGGTCCTCTGCAACTAGACGTGCCTCTAGGGCTTCAATAGCGGGCTCTGGGTGCGTTTCTTTATTGGGGCGGCCTACCCTAGCCTTCTTACTGGAAGTCATCTCTAGGAGCGTTTTACAGGCGCTGAGGGCATCTCTGCCAGAACCGGAGGCAATTCCTCGTATAGTCGTAATGGCTTCTGATTGGATTTTAACTGCGAGTTCGGCTCTCCATCTTTCGATGTATGGTTTGAGCCAGGTACATTCCTGCAACACCTGCCAGTGACGCCAACCGTCCAGATGCTGTCTAGCAAAGCGATACTCAGTAGGATCAGATACATCGAGATATAGAAGGTAAAGGCTGAGGTATTTTCCATGATCATGATCCTTCAGCGTGTATACAGCCGTACCCTCAGTAGTAGCCATCTCCATGAAGAGACCTTTAGTGAAGTGTTTACCTGAGGCGTTCTTAAGGCTTTGGTTCATAAGAGACTATTCTGCCTAATCTTTCTAGTTCTGAGTCCATATCCTGGACATTGACTTGATACTTTTGATGGTTCTTAAGGGCTTTCCACTTAGCGAAGTGAGCTTTACGCTTCGGAGTCATAAACCATGGACGGGAGTGCTTCTTAGTAACTGCCGAGATGATGATCAAAGGTTTCGGTCTCCTTATGATTAAGATAAAATTTCACCCTCTATTTCTATTTAAGACATACTTTCATCCAAATGTCAAGGATTTTTTTCCTCTTTCTAGGAATATTTAACTATTTTTATAAAAGTGAAAGATTTTACTTGACAAATGAAGAAATTTATGTCTTAAATAGGGTAATACCCGCACCCAGCCAATGGTATAGTTATCTCTAATTTTAATAGATATCTCTCTTTCCCGGCCAATGGTATCTTACGGTCCATAGGCACCCGGCCTATACAAGATATCCCTTTCCAAGGGATACCGCGCCTTAGGTGTCTTCGCGGGAACTGCCTAGGCAACTAGGGATAGCTTAGGAGATCATGGCCCCGAATAGGGGATACTCAGTTAATTATAACTATATCATATACTTAGGTGTTCCTAGAATTTTTATTAGATATTCATTAGGTGTGATTCACGGCCTTAGACACCCCCCGGCACCCCCTCATGGCCTCTTGCCGGGTGAGCCTTCCAGGTGTAGCCAAGATATCTAAGTGTAGCCTAGGCTACAAGTCGCTCCTCTTGCTTCAGGCTTATGCCAAGGCTTCAGTTGAGAGCGACGCCTACATCTTAGAGGATGGTGACCATGGTGTGGGAAAAGGCATCTTGTGCTCTTAGCTAGCTCTTAGGGCAGGGGGTTCACAGTATTGATCTGATGCGAAGCCTGGATAACCGAGACTCCCCCTTCGAATGTTTATGGTATTAACATCAACACCATAGCAGGCATACTACATCTAGGATCAAATGCCTATTTCATCTATTAGTTGTATCCTCAGTTTATACACGCCTAGTAGCCAATGTCCATAATACGTTCTGGTTATGTACTCATTTGGATAGCTCGCCATGCTCATTAGAAGGCTATGGATGCGCCCGAGCCTGTGAGGCTACCTCAGTCCAGCGGGCTGGGAAACTCTCACCAGCGAGGATATGCACTTTCCTTTATGTGGCAGTGCAGCATCAATTTAATCTCACGAGGTATTGACTTGTACAAATCACACTCTTATCTTGACGGCTGGCAATCAAGCCACGGAGTACAAGCAATGAAGGTACAAGTCACACTCTCGAAAGAGGAAATCCAACTAATCAAGCACGCCCTACTCCTGACTGGATGCAACTATCTTCGCCAAGGTACAGAAGGCGGGCGCTTGAACAACCGAGACATGAATGCAATCTACGACAAGCTTGAAAGGTGCTACGCTCCGAGGCACATGTGCAGAAACTAATCGAAAGGAATACAAAATGAAAGACCATAGCGGCTTAGATGCTTTCTTATTCATGGCTATATGGATCACAGTCACCTTGGCCGGTATCATCTATCTCTACGCCAGCATAGGAGTATGTAATGATACCATGGGATGAACTACCTATAATCCATGGCGAAGACGGGACTAGATGGAACGATTTAATGGCGAAGTATGGTCATCAAGGGTGCCCCGGTATACAGTATGATGATGTATGCTGTGAACCATGGGATTGCGCATCCAAGGGCCGTTGCCGCATCATCTATGAACGTAATCAGAGGGGGATGCAATGATCACTATCGAACACGGCAAACAATACCGATACGGCTGCGTCGTGCATGGCACAAAGAATATAGCGAAAGCTTTCTATATGTGCGGTGCTAGGCCGCCTTTCTACCCGGTGCCCGCCATCATCTATGCCGTAGTCTATACGGAAAATGAAATCATATTTATAAACAAGTCAGGAGGTATGTAATGGACTACGCTTTGATCATACTAGCCCTAGTCATAGGCTTTAACCTAGGCTTCTTAGCCGGGGCATGGTTTTGTCAACATATGGCAAAGCGCCGAGGCTACTAATTGGCGCGACTAGGGGGATGTAATGTGGAGTTTTGATTGGGCATGGTTAGATAATACAGACCATTGGATGCGGAACAAGTGGGCTACACCTGATCTTAAAGAAGCGTGTGAACGGGCGGCGAAGTGGCTTGAAGTGTGCGCGGAGAACGAGGAACTAGTGGCAGTCAGGCTGCGCAAGATAAGCTAGACTAAGAATACGCCCCGCCCTAAACCAGCGGGGTTTATTCTTGCCTATGACTAGGAGTTTAATCCTATTTATTGTATGTCTTCAAGTGTGGTTAAACCTAGGAATAATATCCTATGTATAAAACCTATCACATTTTTGTGTGTATGCAATCGCTGTGCCAAGTTCATTGTATAAATAGGAATATATTCCCTGCGACACTATGTCGCACCCTTAGGACATAATTCCGCCTTATCTATATCGTAAGATGTATGTCAAGTCGAGATTTGTTACCGAATGTTTCAAGTGTGATGGACGTCACAGTATTTCCAGTTTCTGGAATATCCGTGATCCATATCACAGACACCGCCTAACGGCAGTTAGGGACCGTCTTGACTGCGACAAAATGTCACATTGGATACAGCATCCAAGTGGCGTATCTAGGCCATTGGGCAATCCTGCCCTATCGGAGTTCTATATCATGGTTACGAAAACCGCTTTGAAGACTTCGACCACTCTTTCCGCTTCGGAGAAAACCCCGGCGCAGCTTGTCACGGAGCAACACAACGCTGGCGTTAAACCCGGTCCGAAAGAGACGCCCCTTCAGCTCGATCATGTTACGAAGCTGGAAAGCGAAGACGCGATAAAAGCTTTCGTAGATACCGCTACACGCGTCGCCAATGACGCAAAGCAGATGATCTGCGCTGGCGTTGTCTGCTATCTGATCGGCCGCCACTTTGCCCGAGGCATGAAGCCTCAATTATCTCAGGTTAAGGCGTTGCTTCTCGGCCGTTTGTCTGTCAACGCCAACAAATCCATGTCAACTCTGTACGGCTGGATTGCTGTGTCCCAAGATATCTACACTCGGATGGTGTCGCCTGACGAGAAAAACTACGGCGGCGTCATCAATGACATTCGGGTGGCGAAGGATGTACAATCTGCGGCCGAGATTGTGTTCAAGCATCTATCAAAGCAAATGATCGCGGCAGGCGACGGCAAAGAATATCCTGCTACCGACTCGATTGATCTCATGAAGGCGTGGAGTGTGTACACCCCCGATAGCAAGCCAAAGGAGAAGACACGGGCAGACCAGCAGAACGCGGCCGGCAAAACTATCTCCCGCGCCATCGAAGACGTAGTCGACAACACCAAAGCTACGTCAGAAGAGGTAGCCAAACTGGTCGTCAACAATATGGCTTCGTCCAAGGTGAAGGCACTTGATCTCGTGAACGCTTCGCTCGCCAGGATGGAAGACAGCATCCAGTCCATTGAGGCGTTGTGCATCCAGCAATTCGCCCGGCTTTGCGGCAAGGACAGAGAAGCGGCGCGGAAGATACTCGCCGATATGACTGCGTATCTCGCTTCCGCTGACAAGGCCGCGGCCGAGGCACCATTGAAACCAGTCGCGGCACCGTCACCAACCGCCACACCCGAGAACACTGCGCTTGCTAAGGCTAGCAATACAGCCAAGCCTGCCGAACCTGTTACCGCCAGCGGCGAACTACCAAAGCCTGCCAAGGCCAAGGGCAAGCGCGCTGCTTGATGTAATCTCCCCGTCCATACTTGGACCAACTAGCCTCGGGAAACCGGGGCTTTTTTCTTGCCTATTGCTTGACTATATTCCTAGCGCAAGCCAAGCAAGGCTAGCTTGATACACTCTTGGGTTGTACTCTAGCGGTTATGGGGATGACATGCCGTTAAAGAAAGAACAAGTAAGGGAGATTGAAGATGAAACCAAACCTATCACAAACGCCGATAAGCACCCGCCAGCGCAAAGGCCAGCTAGGATATGGGATTTACCCCCCATGCCGGACTATGATCCAGAACAGCAGGCTATAATCGATACACTTGCTGATAAGGAATTCATAACCGAGGGCATGAAATATCTAGTTGATACACTGGCTATGCAGCCTACAGGCAAGGGCTATGTATTAACTAGGACTGGCTGGCGTGAGGTAGAACCTGTCACAATCGCGGCAGA
>Ga0209330_1000526_pt1 | contig 15641 bp, 13 predicted proteins | sample JacPinW_OM2H0_O3_FD_187969 | JGI IMG/M metagenome (GOLD analysis project Ga0209330, IMG submission 187969) | Forest soil microbial communities from Algoma, Ontario, Canada - Jack Pine, Ontario site 1_JW_OM2H0_O3 (SPAdes) (version 2) | ecosystem: Environmental > Terrestrial > Soil > Boreal...
GCCTACAACTATCGCCTCGGGTTTTTCCTCGACTTCACCGTTCAGCAGAACCTGCGGTTCCTACCTAGACCAGATTGACCGCAACCAGCTTCTGCGGTACGTGAAGTTTCTTCGAGAACATGACAGCGACCTGGATGACCGCACGGTTCACAACATCTTCGAAACCCTGAACACGTTCCTGCGGACACGGGACATTCTTATCGCCGGCAAGATTCTGGCGGAACTTGACTACGCTGAGAAGCCACCGAAGCCGTACACAAAGCAGGAACTCAAGGACATGTTTGCGGCCATGGACGACGAGGAGAAACTGCTCTACGGTCTGTTCTTGAATTCCGGTCTTCGGGATGCAGAAATGCAGAACACGGAATACGCTGACTTCAACTGGGAGAAATGCACGCTGCATGTCCAGCCAAAGCCGTGGCGAAAGTTCCGGCTCAAGGGCAAGAGCAAGAAGAAATCTGCTAGAGACAGATTCATTCCGATTCCGGCGAAGCTGGTTTGGAAAATCAAGGAGAGAATGATAGAGCGGAACGCCCAGCCGCGTGACTTGGTTTTTCCAAACGGCGAAGGCAAACCTGACGGGCACTTCCTGCGCAAGCTGAAGGCGATTGCGAAGAAAGCCGGCGTCGAAGGCGCCGAGCTTCACCGTTTCCGGAAGACCTATGCCGACACGTTGCATGAAGAAGGCGTGTCGGTGAACACCATCCGAATCCGGCTCGGACACGAGTCGCTGGACGTGACACTCGCCTATCTCAAAGGTAAGGATGCCGAGTCGGAGGAAGCCAGAAGAGCACGCTAACAGTAGTACCCTGGCGCTGTACGCATAGGAAGGGATGCGGCACTCAAAAGCTCGGCGGAATGAATACCTGGTCTTTCACCGGGCATTCTATGCAATTTTCGGTGTCAACCCCTTCTCCTTGAGAAGGATCCGCCTCCGACAATTTGCCCTCCCGACCAAGCTCTGAGGCAAGCACGAGCCGGCGCGACTCAGTGTGCTTCTGGAACGATGGGCGGTGTCGCGGCTTCGTGAACTTCATCACGCCGCGCTCCGGGGTCGCCAAATGAATCGGCTAACAGGGGGTGTGCAAAAGCCACTGCGGTCGTTCCATCGGCGTTGAAATGTACCAAGGCGCGCATGCGTGAGCTGGTCGCTTCCCCCTGTACCAGGTTCGGCTGAAACCGCCACTGGCGGATGGCTTCGAGTGCAGGTGCTACGAGCATGGGATGGCCGATCAGCACGCGGGCATTGCCCACGTCGCCCCGTGGCGTAATGCCCAGTCCGATTTCCACTGTCCCCGTAATGTGATTCTGTTTCGCAAACTCGGGATACACCGGCAGCACAACATGGATTACCCGTGTCCGGACTGCCTCTGGCGGGATGTTCTGAAAGCGAGTTTCCGCGCGGACAGGCGCAGTTTCCACTGAGACGAACGTGTTCTGGACATTGACATTCGACGACACGACAGAGCCATTTCCTCGAGTGCCCGTGATCTGAGCTTGTTTCTTGACCTCAATATCTGTTGGCACCAGATAGGCGGGCCGTTTCTTGACGACATCCGCCTTCTTCGTTTTCCCCATCCACTTCTGCAATCCAGCGGCGCTGAGAACGCCCAATGCGACCAGAAGCGCCGCACTTACCAGCAACTTCCATCGCTGCGGCTCTGCCCTCACAGGAGCTATCACCGTGCCGTTTCCGTTGGCCGGCCCTACCGGCGCCACCAGGCGGTATCCCCGCTTCGCGACAGTCTGGATGAACGTTGGATCTCGCGCGTCGTCTTCAAATACGCGCCGCAACTCATGGATAGAACGCTTGAGCACGTCGTCGCTGACAAAAGTGCCGGGCCAGACCACCTGCAGCATGCTTTCCTTGGAGACGGACTGGCCTGGGTGCTCGGCGAGGCACACCAAGACCTCCATTACCTTTGGCTCAAGATGTACGGTCGTGCCGTTGCGGGAGACAGCGTTGAGATTCGGTTCGACGCGCCAGGGACCTACTTGGAAGTTTCCATCCATGGCAACTACCCCCGTAAACGCCGAAATTATAAACCCATCTGTGCCATTTTCGGCTGGTTTCCGCCGGCCCACCTGCAAGCTTCACCCAAACTTCACAACTTCCTCACGACATCAACCCACCATTGCGGTAGAAATCAGACTCGTTCGACATTTCCCCGGTGAAAGGTCTGGGGGAAGAGACAACATAGCTGATCAATCAGGAGGCTGTTATGACAGGTAACTTCGCCAATGCAAGGCTAGCGGTCGCCACGATGTCCATTCTGGCCATAGTCTCGGTTCGGGCTCAGGCCAGTCAATGCTCACAGGCTTCTGCGGCCGGCTATTGGGCTTATACGTATACCGGCACGGTGTACGTGCCCGATGCCGCGCCGATCGCCGCCGTCGGACACTTCCACCAGGATACCAAAGGGAATGTCAGGGGCGGCCAGACGCATACGCTGGCGGGACAGACGGAGCTGGAAGACATCTCTGCCACCGCGACTGTGAATGGCAACTGCACCGGCAGCGCCACGATTAACGTTTACCTCGCCGGCGTCCTGCTGCGCACCACTACCGTGGACGTGGCCTACGACAGAGACGGCAATCATGTGCGGATGATTTTCACGTCGTTGATCCTGGCGGACGGCACAGTTCTGCCTGTGGTAGCGACGCTAGATGGGAATCGCGTCTCTACAAAAGACTAATGCAAGTAGAAGATGCGTCAAAACCGCGATGCCGCGTGGCATGAGCCTGTGATTCAACTGAGGCGGAAAGGAGGCTGCTATGTGTAAAAGCAACAACGGGTGCCGGAATTGGTGGCATAGTAACCAGCTTGCTCGGCAATGGCGACGGTAGCTTCAGCTGGCGGGGGTTAGCCCTGCCCGGTTCCGTCTCGTACGGGCAGGCGTTATGGCCAGAATTGGATTGCTGGCTGTGATCAGTTTTGGGGTGGATCAGAGTTCGGGAAGCCCCCGTCAATCTGGTCCACCAGCCAAAGCGGAAGCGGCGGTGCGAAGTAGCGATCCCCATTCAGGCTAACCGATTCAGTTGCCGGTAGTTTAGCACTCTCAAGCGAAATCGAGACGGCAGCACGCTAGATTGCCTCTGGGACCAAGGAGACTTGCAAGAGAGCGACACGAGAGGATTGCGGGATTGAGTTCCTAGTCAATTCGAGGCATAAGCACGGGCAGTGACTGTGGGACGAAGCGATCTTGGAAACCCACGAAACGAAACTCAAGCGAGGAGGCTGTCATGAAATGCAGTCTTGTCCACCTGTTGGGGACGGTGAGCCCACAGAATGCACGAATTGCTATCCGATGTGGCGTTTCCGCCCTGATGGCCTTCATGACGCTCGCTGCGGCAGCCTCGACTGTGCAATTCAAACCGGTTCAAACTTACTCGGTTAGTAATCCCACATGGGTTGTCGTGGGCGACTTCAACAACGACGGAAAACGCGACATGGTGGTTATCAACAAAGGAGACCCAACCGTCAATGACCTGGGCGGCGTCAGCATCTTTTTTGGCAATGGCGACGGCACATTTCAATCCGCGAAAAATGTCGCGATCGGGAAAAATTGCACGAGCGCGGTGGCCGGTGACTTTGATGGTGACGGAAACATGGATCTCGCGCTCCGGACCGGCGATCCCAATGTCAACGACGATGGAGACGTCACCATTTTCCTGGGCAATGGCGATGGCACCTTTCATCAGGGTCAGGTGCTCACGCCGGGCAAAAACCCTTCCTCAGGAACCTCACCCATCGTTGCCCTCGATTTAAACGGCGATCAGCATTTGGATTTGGTAGTTGCGAATTACATCGACCACAGCTTCAGCGTATTGCTCGGCAATGGCGACGGCACGTTCCAGCCGCCCGTTGCCTATACCGTTATAGGTCAGCCTCAGTCGGTCTTTGCAGCCGACCTCACCGGCAACGGCAGGAAGGACTTGGTAGTATTCGGCGGATATGTGGTCTCCTACTGGTACGGCAACGGGGATGGCACATTTCGGTCTGGATCATCCAGCACGACTAGATACGGGATTCTTGTGGGCGATTTCAATGGGGACCGGATAGATGATCTGGTTGCGCGACCCTTCGTGTTTTGTATTTATGACTGCAAGCCCGTTACCCCTCTACTCTGGCTTAGCGGAACCTCTCAACTTCCGACCGAAATAGGACAAGAGGTAGTCGCTGATGGCGATTTTGATGGGGACGGCAAGCTTGATCTGGTCGGGGTCGGGACAATCTTGATGGGAAACGGGGACGGAACGTTCCAGCCGCAGATCTCACTCCCGGTAAGCGATTCTGACGCTCAGGTTCTCGATGTTAATGACGATGGTGCACCTGATCTGGTGCTGATACAGCAGAACGCCATCAACCTTCTCGTAAACACGGGCACGGATTTCTCGATTTCAGCAACTGCGCTCAGCCCCAGCACTCTGAGCGCAGGCCAAAACGCTAGTTCAACCGTGACGCTGAAACTGCTCAGCAACTTCAATAATCCCGTTGCTCTAACTTGTTCGGTCCAACCCGCAACATCTGGCGGAGCTACATGCTCTCTCGACACGAATTCGATAACGTTTGACGGAAGTGGTGATGCGACTGCCACCCTGACCGTTAACGCGGGTTCATCTGCGGCAGCGCTTGCAAGCCCAGTATCTTTTCGTAGCTTTCGCGGGCTCGCGCTGTGGCTTCCCGTGACGGGCTTAGCATTCGTCGGGACCGGATTGAGCATCGGATTCTCCAAAAAGCGGAGAGTGCTGATGTTCCTGGCGGCCGCGATTATTTCCTCCGGATTGATCGCCTCGGTTGCGTGCGGAGGAGGAGGGACTGGTGGCCCGAGGGTAACTGCCTATACGGTTATCATCACCGGAAATTCCGGGGCGACGCAACATTCGACCACCCTGACGGTCGCCGTGCAGTAGCCGGAGAAAGGCAATGACAGTGTGGCGCACGCCCATCATGATCGGTTTTGCTTGGATACTAGTAATCCTGGAATCGAACTGTGGCGGTGGAACGAATATGCCACCGCCGCCATCTCCAAAATCTCCAGTTCCCACGCCAACGGTGCTCCGTAGTCTGTATCGCCTTGTCGAGAACGGAAACGATCGAGTGTCTACATTCGGGCCTGACGAGAGGGCCTCCTATCCCCTAGAAGCGCAGGTCTATTACGTTCCCGACCAGTCGGCCGACAATCGCATCACCTTGAATCGCGTAGTGAACGCCAGCGGTAGCGATCATGCTGACACGACCACGAGTTTGAGCGGCTATACGCAAGATAGGGTTCTAGGGTATCCGTGGAGCAGCGTAGCGGTCCCCGGGGTAGTCCAGTTGACGGAGGCCTTCGATAGCTCCACCGGCGACTACGCCCTGCTCTCACCAAACGAGAGCTTGCCCGGGTATAATCCCGCTCCCATGGCAGCTTATGGTTATCCCCGGTATGGAGGGGCGGCTGAAGTGTTGCTCAGTCTCTCGGCCGGAGGTGTGACGGTGCAGTCCAATGCGGTCGCCGGAGGCACCACTTGGCGCTGGTACTGGAATGGAACCGAATTCCTGAATCACGGAGACTATGGACGGGAAATTCAAGGCGCCTTCTATTTCGGCACCAGCCTGCTAAACCCAAACGAAGCGGGTGACCAACTGACTTTTAGCTATCTCGATCAGTCCCTCAAGCACGGCTCGCCGATTCTTCGGTTTGAGAACCAAGGAAACACCCAGTACACTCGCGCCATCCCGCTGGACTGGGATCCTACGCAGTACGGAGGCGATCAGGACCATCCGGTCATCTGGGACAGCTTGGTTCTGGGTAAGGATCTGACTCTCAACTTTCAAAACCTGGGACCGGTCGCCCAATACACCACGCATCTCACGATTCCAAATGCAACCACCGCAACGCTGGCCGATCCTGCGGGCTACTTGCTTTCAAGCTTCAATCGTTTCTGGACTTATAACGCGCGGTCTAAGGTGTTGACCGAGGTAACCAGTGTCATGCCCGACGGCTGCACTGCGCTTACCAATAACTCCTTCGGCGGCTATGCATTTTTCGCGGACTTCGGCGGCATCATTATGTCGGACGCATCTGGCGCCAACGCGATGGGAATTTATGGTGTGAGCGTCGACCGTGGCGGATCAGTGTCCAATCTAGACATGTGGAAGTTCTACTGCTGGGGAGATGGCCCTGCCGAGGGGGCGTCCGATAACACGGCCTGGAGCGCTGCCGTTGGCAACGGAGATGGCAGCGGCCCCGACCTTGTGTTTCCGGCCGGAGAGAGCACATACAACGCCTACCTGATCACCGACTCGGTCCAGAACGTTGTCGCCAGGATGGATGACTTATTTCAAATGGGTGTGAGATAGGTTATGGATTATGAGTTGACTCCCATATCAAGTCAAATGCACTGCGGCATTTCCGGAGGCAGGAAATGACAATGCACAATGCCGAGGGCGATGATTTTCAGTGTTGCCACATGACTGGTTCGCTGAGGATTTTACGTGCAAGGATCGTGCTCCATTCTTTCTATTGCATGGTGACAAAATGAAACGCATCGGACTTTTGTTGTTTCTGATTATGCCCGGCCGTCTGCTGCCCGAGAAAGCTCAAGAGCACGCAAACAGCAGCAGTCTGGCGTTGTACGCATAATCTAGCAAGTCACATCGCGACACTTTGCAGAATTGTGGGAGACTTGTAGTGATTGATAGGCTGCTATGCCGAGCGATCAGCGCGTTGGTCAGGCAGTGGGGCAGACTTACTCAAAAAAGGATGGACTCTCCGACAAGATATTCTGTCCTGCCCGTTCCTTACATGAGGTTTTCCAAGGTGACAGTGGTCAGAAACAGAGGTTTCCCCAATGAGTGTCGCGAGAAGAGCGTTATTCTTTCTTGGGCTGGCATCCGTTCTGGTTTTGGTCGGTTTTCGAGGTAGGCCACAAGCACTGCCCCGCAGCGAGCCTGTCGTAACACGTGCGATCCAAATCGACCTTCCCTCAGGAGGTACTTGGCCTGTGGCGGTTGGTGCCGATCATGCGGTTTTCTATATTCCAGTCGTGGGAAAGGGAGAAATGCTGGGAGTCATTCCAGTTTCCAAGGGGCAGTTTGTGGGTATTCTGATCATCCCCAGCATGCGCGAAGATAATGATTCCGTGAAAATTCAAGTATCTGCCCTAGTGACGGCCAAAAAGGCTCTATCGGACGCAAACAGCAGTGAAGTCCGATCCTGGCAGAGCGAAGACGCGGGTTCTTATGTGGCGAAGAAAGATGAATTCCTAGTGTTGTCAGGTCTGGGCCGGCTTGGTCTTCCTGTATTGAAAGCGAAAGTTATCGGGAGCTCTGGGCTTAGGCCTCCTGGCGGCGGTAATCACATATTCTGTGGATGCGAATCAACACGAGACGAGCTGAATGACTATTTAGGGTTTGTCGGAGCTCCGGAACCAGGAAAGTGCGAAGCGATTGGCAAGTGCTCTGGATGTTGCAGAGCTTCAGTGCCTTAAGACTGGATTCTGATGAGTGGGTCAGGGATGAAGCCAAGGTGGTGACAATGTTTCAACTTAAAGTGCGAATTCTGATGTTTCTTGGGTTGGCAGCAATCTGGGTGGCTCCGCCGATCGTCTGCCAGAAATCTGGTGCCGGCGAAGAGAGGATAATCAGGATTCCAAGCGCGAGCGGAGAACCAGCGCTCGTGCTCCAGATTTCGACGGAGCGGAACCATGGCCTCGTGTCCGTGCAGCATGAAAACGGAGCGGAATTGCAGAGATTGAGCTGCCCGTTATTACGGGACGATACTGCGGTCTCAGAGGACCAGCTAGTCGCGGTGCGGGAGCAATTCTTAAGACAATTTGTCGTGCGTGACTTAGATTCTGACGGGCATCCAGACCTGGCGGGAATTCGGGAGTTCGGGGCGAACTGGGCGCGATATTGCGTATGGCTTTACGACCCAAAACAGCATTTTTTCGCTAAGGATTTTCTGGCTGAGCAGATGGAGCTGATGACAAACCTAGAACCCCTTGCCGGAGGCCAGATCCCCACGTCTCATATGGGACCTGAAAATATGTGGCGAGCGGTGTACCGGATCACGGAGGTTGAAGGAAGTCGGCCAGAGCGACAGTTGGTTCCCGTTTATTCGTGTCTAGTGGAGACGAAGCCTGGCGGGGAGAAGCTGGCGTCAGTGGTAACAGTGCGGTATGAAAGCGGACGCGCGGTCGTGAAGAGACACGAGGCAGGAAAGATGGATATCAGAGCGGCTCTCAGCAAGTGTAGTTTATCGACGAGATAGGAGAGAGCAGACCTAGCCGATACGCTGCATGAAGAAGGAGTGTCGGTGAATACCATCGCTTCCGGCTCGGACACGAGTCGCTGGATGTGACACTCGCTTACCTCAAAGGCAAGGATGCCGAGTCGGAAGAAGGAAGAAGCACAGGAACATGCGAACAGCAGCAGTCTGGCACTATACGCATAACAGCTAAGAACATCACCGCGGGAGATTTCTGGTTGACTAAGCCGAGATCTCCCGTTCTCGTCTTGAGCGCGAGAGTTGGCGCGACAAGGCAACAAGGGTCAGTCTGACTCGCAGAGCTCATCGGCAACACCTCTTGCCGTTGACTTTAGGCGGCGATGCTAACAGCAGAAATTTGCCAGTGTTGTTGGCAAAATTTAGGCGGTGGATGTTAATCCCTCCCTCTCCGCCAGATTTTCTACGCTTTTGTTTCCAACCACTTGCAACGTAATTCCGAGCTAAAAGGCTCTGCTTACGGATTTCAAGGTATTTCCTCCGAACCAGCGAGAAATCGTAACGGCCATCGAGCGGGAGCTAGCTAGCCCAGGATTTTATGACTCTCTGGAAAGATTCTGATCCTGGCATCCCCGTCCTAAAGCGAGCCAAGGCAGAATATGAGAAGCTACAGTGATTCCGGAACAGGGTGCCGGATGGTCATCTTTGATTTGTACCAGCCCACTCGACCTGCACACTCGGGGGCTGTACTAAGGTCTGCATCACGACGCAATACTGTTCTGTTTTCTCCCGTAATCCGCGCAGTTGTTCCGATGTCCGTGGGTGCAGCGACATCAAAATGAAGCTGAATACTCTCAAATCCCAGAGGAACGTCCTTCGCTATGCCGAGGGTACCTCGGAGATCTAATTGTCCCTGCACCGTGACCTCAATGCGTTCGGTCGGTATGCCCATAGCCGTAGCCACCATCTGACACGTGATCTGCGCGCAAGCTGCCAGAGCCCCCAGCAAGAGGTCGCCCGAACAGGCGCCGGCACCCGCCCCTTCAACTCCCTTGTGAGCTTCGGCTGGTAGACGGCACGTCCGATATCGACCGAGCATGCGACCGGCACATCCGTCTGTCCGCCTTTCGCTCGGATTGTGATTCTTGAGGCATTTGGGTCATTGCGGTATTGCTCTTTTCAAAGGCTTCTGAAGCGATCGAATGATCGAATATCCATGGCGACCTCATTCCCAGGTTCCTAGCATTTTCGCTAACGGGGCAGCTTCGGCCCAGTGTCTTGAAGCAGCTCCCTCTGCCTGCTAGCATCTCTCACATCAGGGAGGCCCCATGCCCAAGTTCGTCATCGAACGCGAAATCCCGGGAGCCGGAAATCTAACGGACGCCCAATTGCGGGAGGTTTCCCAAAAATCGGTCGATGTTCTGAAGGCATTGGGTCCCGAGATCCAGTGGCTCCATAGCTACGTGACCGGCGACAAGGTGTACTGCGTCTACCTGGCCCCGGACGAAGCGATCATTCAAGAACACGCGCGGCGCGTAGGCATTCCTGCCAACCGCGTCTCCGCTGTGCGCCGACTTATCGACCCGACCATGGCCGGGTAAGTGGTGGCTGAATCTGCTGAGGTACCGGATCGAGGAGTGCCGGATTTCCCTCGCCATCAGCGCCGGCCCGGCACGGCAGCGGCTGCGCTAACATAACGGAGATGAAGTCTCGGACATCAGCACCTCTTCAACAGCTTTCTCGACCGGCAAAGCCCAGCCCGCCAACCAAGCCGTCTCGCCTGCCGTGTTGGTCAATGCCCGACGTGCCGGCTCTAGAGCGGCTTCCAGCTTGGCCTGTTCCGCGGGTGTGAGCGGAGCGCCAATGTTTCGGCGCAGCGCAGCTGCGGCGCCTGCCAGCCGCAGCGAACGCTCCGCTTCCCGTTGAGCAGCCGCCGAGCATGCGGAGCACTCCAGCAAGCGCGCAATTCCACGTTTATGGTCTAGTTCCTGAAAGACTTTTATGCTTTCCCGGTACATCGAGTGCGCAGCAGAATAATCGCCCTGCTCCCTCGCCAGGCTTCCCAGATCAGCGAGCGTGCCGGCAATGCCCCAACGGTCATCGACCTCCCGAAAGATTGCCAGGCCCTGTTCGTATAGCGTCCGCGCCGTGGCCGAGTCGCCATGATCGCGCGCAACATCCCCTTGGTAGTTGAGCGACCATGCGACGCCCGTCCGATCTCCTAGTCCTCGGAAGATAGAAAGACACTCCACATAGAGCGAGCGCGCGCGATCATATTCTCCCTGCAATTTGAGGACATTCGCCAGGTTACTGAGGGCACGGGCAACGGCCTTCTGGTCGCCCAATTCTCTCCACAGGGCCAGGCTCTCTTCGAACAGGGCACGCGCCAGTGCCACGTCTCCCCGGTCGCGAGCAAAAACCCCCAAGGCGTTTAGGGAGACGGCGACACCCGTTTTGTCCCCCAACTGACGAGCGACGTCTTGACTTTCGCCGATGAGCGCATCCGCCGAGACATAATCCCCCTGCTCGCCGGCCAGCGCGCCTGCGGCAAAAAGGGCACGGGCGCGCGCCTTGGTGGGAACCGCCGCTCCTGCGAGCTTCAATAGCTTTCCCAGCCAGTCTCTACCTTCGGCGAGATACTCGCGCGCCTCCCAAAAGCGAAACAGCGCTGTACCGAGACGCAGGCCCCACTCCGCATCCCCGGTTTCTGTCAGCCACTCCAGGCCCGCCCGAAAATTGTCATGCTCGGAGGTAAGGCGCTCCACCCATTCTGCCCTCTGAGCGCCGCTCTGCTCCGTAGCCTCTTCCTCTGCCAGCACCAGGCAGTAGGCGGCTTGGGCGCGCTTGGTCAAGCCCTCCTCACCGCTTGACTTCAGTTTTTCCAGAGCATACTCACGAATCGTCTCCAGCATCACGAAGCGCGATTCGCCCTTCGCTTGCTCGACCTGCTGTACCAGATTCTTGTCCACCATGGAGGCCATACCGTCGAGCATGTCCAGGTGAAGATCGCCTTTGGTGTCGCATACCGCTTCGGCACCTTCCAGGGTGCATCCGCCCACGAACACCGATAATCTTCGAAAAAGCTTTTGCTCGGCGGTACTCAGCAGATCGTAGCTCCAGTCTATGGCAGCCCGCAGCGTCTGCTGCCGCTGCGGCAGGTCGCGCGCGCCGCCTGTCAACAGCTGCAACCGGCTCGCCAGGCGTGCCCGCATGGAAGAGGGCGAAAGGACCTTTACCCGCGCGGCTGCGAGCTCGATCGCGAGCGGCAAACCATCCAGGCGGGCGCAAATCTCGATGACGGCGGATGCATTTCCCCTGTCAAGTTCAAAATCTGGCTTGGCAGCGACGGCGCGCTGCACGAACAGCGCGACCGCCGGGTACTTTGACAGAACCTCAACCGGAGGCATGGAATGCGAATCCGGCAGCGCAAGAGCTGGCACCGGAAATTCATATTCTCCATAAACGTGCAGCGCTGCGCGACTCGTAACCAGGATTTTAAGATTGGGACCCACGGCCAGGAGTTCTGCCACGGTAGGAGCTGCCTGAACCAGTTGCTCGAAATTGTCGAGCAGGAGCAGAGTTTGCGAGCGCAACGAATCTTGTAAATGCTCCTTGAGTATTTCGAGCGGCGACTGCCCGGCCGCCTCCCGGATCCCCAGCGTTTGGACGATCACGGAAGCAATTAAATCCGGATCGCTAAGCGCGGAGAGCGGAACAAAATGAGTGCCGCCTGGAAAGCGCGCGAGAAGGCCACCCGCCACCTGCACCGCCAGGCGGGTCTTGCCGATCCCGCCTGGCCCCGTGACTGTTACCAGGCGCACATCCGGACGCAGCAGAAGTTCCTTGACGACAGCCACTTCTTTTTCCCGCCCCACAAACCCGGTCCGCTGCACGGGAAGATTCGTGGGGAAGGCCACTGCCGGCTCAACTGGCTTTTCGGAGAAGCGGTCGCGTATGGCCCCAAGTTCGCGCGCGAGATATCGGGCAAAGCCGTAGCCTGCCGGACGGGCCTGCGGCCCTGCAAGCGCGTCGGGTGCAAGAACCGTGGGCGCTTTTTGCGTTTCACCTTTGAGCCGCCTCAACTGCGAGCCAATATCGGCGGCATGCTGGAAGCGCCTCTCGCGGTCTTTTTCCAGCGCCCTAGCGATGATTTTGTCCAGAGCGGCGGGTAAGGAGGGATTCAGCTTGCTGGCCTCAGCCGGGCGCGCATTTAGAATCGCATTGGTCGTCACGAAACGATTCTTGCCGGCGAAAGGCCGCTTGCCGGTGGCCATTTCGTAAAGCACTACACCCAGCGAAAACAGATCGCTGCGCACGTCAATCTCTTCTCCGCGCACCTGCTCAGGAGACATATAAGAAGTTGTGCCCGGAATAATGCCGTCCGCGGTCAGCGAGTCCGCCTCGGACTGGTCTTCCGCAAAATGAGAGGGGCGCACCTTGGCCAATCCGAAATCCAGGATCTTCACCCGCACACCGTCGATGATGAAAATGTTTCCGGGTTTTATATCCCGGTGAATGATCCCTTTAGTATGGGCCGCTTCCAGCGCTTCGGATGCCTGAATCCCAAAATCCAAAAGCTCGTCGGTTGAGATTGGCCCTTCGCGGATTCGCTCCTTCAGGCTCTTGCCTTCGAGCAACTCCATAACGATCACCGGCTGATGATCGTATTCTTCCACCTCGTAAATGGTGCAGATGTTCGGGTGGTTCAAGGAAGAAGCGACGCGGGCCTCGCGCTCAAACCGCTGCAGGGTCCGCTGGTCATGCGCCAGACTCCCGGGCAGGAATTTCAAAGCCACGCGGCGTCCCAATCGGAGATCTTCCGCTTCGTACACGACGCCCATTCCGCCACTGCCCAGCTTTCCCAGGACTCGATAGTGTGAAATCGTCCGGCCGAGCACTGAATCGCCTGCTTCTCGCGCCTCGGCCTGGGCGATCGTCTGCGCCGCAACCCTGATGGCGGGACGTTCCAGAAAACCGCCGAGGTTCCGGTGCGAGGTGAGGAGGGACCTTACCTCCTGTTCCAGTTCGGCATCGCCGGCACACACCTGTCGCAGAAATTCGTCGCGCCGGTCGAAGGGAACTGCCAGCGCTGAGTGCAGCAACTCATCGACTTGCTTCCAGCGTTCAGCATCCATCGCCGGCTCCGCCACCCATTTCCCGGTAAAGCCAGGTCCGAGCGGTTCCCCAGTCCCGCATCACAGTGACCGGCGACACCTTCAGAACTTCGGCTGTTTCCTCCACGCTCAAACCTCCAAAAAACCGCAGCTCCACCACCTGCGCCTTTCTCGGATCGATGCGGGCAAGAGCTTGCAAAGCATCGTCGAGCACGACCAGATTTTCATCTCGACCGCCGCCGAGGACCGCTGTGTCTTCCAGAGCAACGTGCTGGACGCCGCCACCGCGCTTCAGGTTGTGGCGCCGTGCGTGGTCCACCAAAATCCGGCGCATCAGTTGTGCTGATACGGCGAAGAAGTGGGCGCGGTTCTCCCAGCGCATGCGCTTGTAATCCACGAGCCGCAGGTAAGCTTCGTTGACCAGGGCAGTGGCTTGCAAACTGTGACCGGTACGCTCCCGCCTCAAGTAGTGCCCGGCGAGCCGGCGCAATTCGTCATAGATGATCGGCGTCAGCTGATCGAGAGCGTTCTGATCCCCGTCGCTCCAGGCGCGAAGCAGACTGCTCACGTCGCCCTCGCGTGACGTTGTTACTGGTTCGCTCAAGCCCCGTGCCCTCCCAGGCGTCGCCAATTATAGCGAGATTGGCCGCCTTATCAAAGAAACTGCGCATGAATGATAGTTTCGTTTCGCCAATTACGCCTATTTAAGTGTAAGGGCAGACTGAAAGGCCCGATACTTTCCGCATACTTTGCGGAAAATTACATTCCGAGGAGAGAAGCTATGACGACACCAATCACGAGTCTTATCCGCAAATCAACCAGCAGCATCCTACGTTTGGCGTTGCTGAGCAGTCTTGTCGCGGCCACACCGCTTTTCGCAGCTGACGGTGACGCGACCAACCATTCCGCTCACGAACAGACTGTTTCATCCAAGCTCGTTCAACTCGTTCGCGCTGGCACCAAGCATTACATTGACGTTAACGCTGCCACTGCAGCCGGCTACGGGCCATTTCTCGGGTGCGTCGCCGGTACCGACCACGGGGCCATGGGGGTGCACTACGTCAACCCCACACTGCTCGGCAATCTCACCCTCGACCCCTCGCAACCGGAAGCACTCATCTACGAGCCCGACAATGGAAAGATGAGACTCGTAGGCGTCGAGTTCATCCTGGACTCGGCGTCCTGGCTGGCCAACCATAACAACACTCCTCCCGTGCTGGAAGGGCAGGTCTTCAATTTCGTCGGTGCCCCGAATCGCTTCAACATCCCTTCATTCTTCGAGCTGCACGTCTGGGCCTGGCGGGACAATCCAGATGGTGCGTTCGTCGACTGGAACAATCACGTGACTTGCGCAGGTCAATAAATCAGCAGGTCAATAGAGGGTTAGTCTGACGCTTCGTTGGACATTTGTCCGTCGTAGCTCCGGAAGTGTGGGGATGTGGGAACCGGGAGCGATTTCCACGTCTCCATGCTAACCGGCCAATCTGTGGGCTGTTACCAGTATGTGAACTGAGAGCTGATAATTGATAATCAGTAATCAGTAATCAAATTCTGCGCAGTAAGAATAAAAACGAAGAAATGAGGGACCATGCCGAAATTCGTTATCGAGAGAGATATTCCGGAAGCAGGCAAGATGTCGTCGGGGCAGCTGCAGGCGATATCACAAAAGTCGTGTGGCATTCTGCGAGAGATGGGTCCTCAAATTCAGTGGATTCAGAGCTATGTCGTGGACGACAAAATCTATTGCATATACGTTGCCCCCGATGAAGACGCGCTGCGTAAGCACGCCGACAAGGGCGGTTTTCCGGCCAATCGAATCTCGCGAATTCGGTCGGTGATCGATCCGACAACCGCTGAGTAGCTGTGATTTGAGGAATTTTGGCTAGAGCGTCCTGACCAATGAGCGGGGGTACAGCATCCCGGTTTCAGACGCGGTTCGATGAGCGGGAGGAAACCGAATCAGGCCAAACCGGACTGAGGTGACGCGGCGAAAGCCACGTCAAAGTCCTTGAAGCGAGTGAGGGCGGCGAGAGATGACCCATTTTTTAAACCGTTGTACGATAAAACCTGTACCGAGGGTTCGAATCCCTCCCTCTCCGCCAGTTCTATCATGTTGTAAACACACCATTTAGTTCATACCCCATTTATGCTGTGCCGGTTTTGTGTGCCATCAACCGGCGCGAGACCAAGTTACAGCGCGCAACATTCCAGAATGGCGCAATAAGTATGTCCATTTGACGATGAGGCGCGGAAGGAAAATCGCCAAGGTGGCGATGGCGCGGAGACTGGCTATCGCTCTCTACTGGATGTGGCG
>Ga0209330_1000527_pt1 | contig 15639 bp, 14 predicted proteins | sample JacPinW_OM2H0_O3_FD_187969 | JGI IMG/M metagenome (GOLD analysis project Ga0209330, IMG submission 187969) | Forest soil microbial communities from Algoma, Ontario, Canada - Jack Pine, Ontario site 1_JW_OM2H0_O3 (SPAdes) (version 2) | ecosystem: Environmental > Terrestrial > Soil > Boreal...
GGTTTGCCCGCGGATTATGCGAATTGCCTCTGGCAGCGCCGAACCGCCCGTATTGGACGCGGACTCAGCCTCAGAATTTTGACCATCTTTCGAATCACCGCCTTCGCCTGGCGCAAGAAACAAATTGGATTCCACGCCGTGCTGCTTGGTGTAGAGATCGTAGTAACGGCCGCCCTTGGCGTACAGCGATGTGTGCGTGCCGCGTTCAACTATTCGGCCTGCCTCAAGCACCAGGATTTGATCGCTGCGGCGCACAGTGGATAAGCGGTGGGCAATAACGAACGTGGTTCGGCCGCGCATCAAATAGCGCAGACCCTCTTGAATGAACGCTTCCGACTCGGAATCCAAGCTGGAGGTGGCTTCGTCGAGAATCAGAATGCGCGGGTCGGCCAATATCGCGCGGGCAATTGAAACACGCTGTCGCTGGCCTCCTGAAAGTTTCACGCCGCGCTCGCCGACGATGGTGTCGTACTTTTTCTCAAATGCCTCGGCAAACTCGTCCACTCGTGCAATGCGGCAGGCGGCGAGAATTTCCTCTTCGCTGGAATCGGGACGCGAGAAAGCCACGTTTTCGCGGATCGTGCCGTCGAACAGAAACGTTTCCTGCAAGACAACTCCCAATTGAGAGCGGTAAGAATCGAGGCGCACGCGTGAAAGATCATGTCCATCCACAAGCACTCGGCCGCCGGTGGGGACGTAAAAGGCAGCGATCAGTCCGATGACTGTTGATTTTCCCGCGCCGGATGGGCCGACCAAGGCCGTTACGGTTCCCGGTTCCGATTCGAAGCTGACCTCGTGCAGCACCGGCTTTCCCGTGTCGTACGCAAAGTCCACATTCTCGAATATCACCTGCCCGGTGATGCGCCCCAGTAGTTCCGTGCGATTCGGACTCTGGTCTTCGAGGTTTTCATTTAAGACTTCGCGCGTGCGCTCGAGACCGGCCAGGGCTTCGGTGATCTGCGGGCCAATTCCTACGATTTGAAAAACCGGCGCGACAAGAAATCCCAGTAACGCCGTGTATTCGACAAAAGTTCCAAGCGTCATAGTGCCGGAAAGAATATGTCGCGCTCCGAGAAACATGATCGCCGCGCTGACGACGCCCATTAGCGTAGTAGCGGAAAGGCTCATCAACGACGTAGCGGTGAGGGTCTTCAATACATTATCGAGCAGCCTTTGAACTCCGCCGGCGAAAACTTTTTCCTCGCGCTCTTCTGCGTGGTAGCCCTTCACCACGCGCACACCGCCAAGAGATTCCGTGAGCCTGCCTGTGACTTCGGCATTGATCTTTGGCCTCGCACGAAATATGGGGCGAATGGTTTTGAACGCACGATTCAGGCCCAGCGCAAAAACGAGCAGAACTGCGGACGCCACGGCGGTCATGCTGGCGCTGATGCGCAGGAGAATGGCTAGCGCAAGCACCGCGGTCACAATCCCGCCGGCAAACTCGATTAGGCCGGTGCCGATAAGATTTCGCACGCCTTCGACGTCGCTCATAATGCGCGACACTAAGACGCCGGTTTTGTTCGCGTCGTAGAACGATACGGGCAGACGCCCAACGTGCGCCTGGACCTTGATGCGAAGTTCCGTGATCATGCGCTGCGACGATTTCGAGAGAAGTTGCGTGAGCGCGTAAGAGGTGAGGCCTTGAATGATTGTCGCCGCGATTACGGCGGTCACGATCGGCAACAGCAGGTGCATTTGTTTCTTGTTGATGACGTCGTCGACCAGGTATTTCGTGGAAGCGGGCAGAATCAACCCGGACGTGCGGTTGATGATCATCAGTACAAACCCCAGCGCGAGAATCCCACGGCGCGGTTTCAGGAGCGCCAGGACGTCGGGCAGGAGCTTCCAGTCGAACTTGGGCTTCGCGGATTTGCCGGCTGCGCCGGGTTTATTTTCAGTGGCCATACAATTTTCAGAATGCTGAGCTGTTCGTTAGATGCTGAGTCTCGCTCGAAGACTCTACCTTGGTCAGGCGCCAGGTCAATAGCCAGATCAACAGAGGATGACGGTTTTCGTGGCGATTCCGCCGCCGTCTGCTTTGACGGGGCCTCATTGTTCGCGCGATTTGGTAGTGATAGACTTTTCGCATGCCAACAAAAAAGAAGTCCCGCAAGAAGGCGACTCCCAAGAAAAAAGCTTCCAAGAAGAAGATCCTAAAAAAGAAGGCTACGACCAAGAAACCGGTTCGAAAGGAAAAATCGATCCTCGCCGAAAGTTCGGTGCGACGGAATATTTCCGGACCTGCCGGCCGTACCAGCGAAGTGAATTCCGGCATGCTCACGCGAGGCCGCCGCGGTCTCGGGCCGGATGCCGGTGGACAATCGGGTGACATTCAAGCTTTGCCAAGGAACGAAGACGTGGATTCCGAAAGCGTAGAAGAGTTGGAGGAAGAGGGCCAGTCGTATGAGGCTGAAGTCGTGAGCGGCGTCGAGAACGCGCCGGACGCCGATCGAGGTGAGGTCAGAACCCACGAAGTTCCCGAGGACGACGTCCCGGACGAATACCGCGGCAATCGCGAGAACGACTAAGACTCCTTCTTGTCCGAGTCGAACTGACGTTTGATTCAAGCCAGCTTAAGAGTTTTGGTGTGGTGTCCGAAACCCGGAATACGGTGAAGCGGGATCCGTATTCCGTTGCGACGGAGAAGGAACAGTGGCGAACACGAGACCTAGCTGAAGACCGCGGCTTAATCTGCTGCGGCGCCTGCCGTAACAGCATCGCTCTCGACTTCAGCGTTCGACGAACCTTGTTTGCCGCGTTCGATCTCGATGCGGCCCTTGAAGAAGGCGCCGTCCTCGATGCTGATGCGCGCCGTAATGACGTCACCGGTCACCGAGCCGTCTTTTTTGATCTCCACGCGGTCGCTGGCGCGCACGTTTCCGTGTACCTTGCCGTAAACCACCACTTCTCGCGCGGCTATTTCTGAATTCAGGTGCCCAGTGCGCCCGACCGTTAGTCGCTGCCCCTGAAGCGAAATCGGGCCCTCGACTTTCCCGTCGACCTGCAAATCTTCTGCACCCGAGATCTTGCCCTTAACCTCGATGCTTTCGCCGAGGCAAGCCACGCTGCGTGCGGCCGGAGCGCTGGGGCGCGAGGAATAACTTGTGCCCTGAGACGCCGCTTGCGATGCCGGGGACGACGGCGATGACGGTGCCGGAGAATAGCTTGGTGTTTCGCTTTGGGGCTGCTTTGTCCACATAAACTCTTCCTCCTTCGATTTCGATGCGACGCGGAATCGGTCCCAAGGACCAATGTAGATACACTGTAGGCGCGTGCAGCAAACCAAGGCAACGCCGAAAAGGTTCAGGGTTGTTCTCTGCGGAAACTGACCATCGGTACAGGTCAATTGCTAACCTCAAGGAGCGTTGTTTGCTACGTCAAATATTCTGTCGCTGATACTTGCGTGGGCTGGCGCGGAAGGTGCTTGCAGATTGTCGATGCTTGCCGGGCTAAGACGAAAAACTCTCGAGCGCGGCGCGCTCATCGGCAAAGTCCGTAAATATCCGGTGCAGGTTGGTCAAGCGCAATACTTCAGACGCGCGGGGGTTAAGATCCACGGCTCTCAGCTCGGCGCCATTTCTCCGGGCGGTGTAAAGACTACGAACAAGTTGGCCTATTCCCGAGCTGTCCAGGTAGGAAACGTCGCGAAAGTTCAGCAATACCTTGGTACGACCTTCTCGAAAAATATCGACGAGCAGATCGTGAACGGCTTCCCCTTCCACATTAGTAAAGTTTCCGCGCACGTCGACAACCGTGACGTCTCCCAACTGACGCGTATTCGCACTGAAGTTCAAACAGGCCTCCCGAGGCTTGGGCTCTACATTTTACCGTATGACTGCCAAGAATCTGAAATGCGATGTGGCTGCGTGCGTGGACTATATCGGCGGAAACGAACATTTCGTGAACGGAAGGGAGTGCACCTACGCGGAAAGTTCCTCTAACCAGGCGTCTAGTATCTTGAGTTGTTCGTCCGCAATGTTCACAAACGCGAGCCCCATTCCCATTCCGGACTGAACGTAGATGATTTTACCCTGCGATTCGAAAACGCCTTGATCACGGGAAATGCGCACTTCAAGATTCGTGCCTTCCGGCAAAGCAATGAGAGTATCTACATAACAGCCCTTGCGGCTGAGTTCGGAAATGCGTCCGGAAATCTTCGTATCGGACTCCGGCTCTCTGAGGACAGCTGAGGCAATAAGCGAAAAGCGCGGGACCTCGCGTCTATTGGTGTACTTTCCCTCTCCGCCGACCGGATGCGATGGAGTGTCCGAGAAAAAGCCCATAGAAGTGCTCCCGTTATGTTTCAGATTGGCACATCCGCGGGCGCTCAGCCAGGGTTGCGATATGATGTGACGCGTAAAATGTACCTGTACTGCACTCCTCGACTCGAGATGTGCTGCGGGGGACACAACTGGATTTTGCTTGGAATTGCAAGCAGGTTCAGCGGCCGGAAACTCCCGGCCCATGGGACGGAGCCCTGCGGATTGTCAAAAGAGTTGATTCACTTGACGGATAGCCTTAGGCTGATTATTACAACCCGGCAACTCCTGTAGCGAAGAACTGGAAACGTTAATGAGGCTGATTCTGCAACCGGGCGACCATCTTAGGGACCTGCGAAATCGGCTCGGTGTCACTACGCGAGAGGTGGAGGAGCTTAGCCGGAAGATCGCCGAAGACAAGAGTAATGAAGAGTTCTCTATCTCGAACGCGTGGCTGACCCAACTCGAGAACAAAAACTCAGTTCCCAGCATCTATAAGCTCTTTAGCCTGAGCGTAATCTACAGGGCCAAATTCGCCGATCTCCTGAGCATTTTCGGTGTCGAGCTGGACGATAGGGTGCGGTATCACGCCAGTTTGCCGCTTCATAACACGCACTTAGCCTCCATCGAAGTGGCCGACCGCGAAAGGGACGTCCGTTTCCCGGTACGCTTTGACCGGGGTTTTCGAGTGGAAACGACTAGCTTGATTTCGCGAATGGTCGAAGTATGGGGAGAAGTCCCCATAGCGCTGATCGAAAAATTGGACGTGCGCAACTGCCAGTACGGATTCATCGGTACGGACGACCGCACCATGGATCCCTTGCTGCGACCCGGCTCGTTCGTGCAAGTGGATAGCCATAGAAAGCGCATTGCCGCGGCGGGATGGCGAACGGAGTTAGATCGGCCGATTTACTTCGTCGAACTGCGGGAAGGCTATGCGTGCTCGTGGTGCGAAATGCGGGGGTCGAATTTGACTCTGGTTCCGCATCCGCTTTCGGGTTGTGCAACACGGCAGTTTGCGCATCCCGTCGAAGCGGAAATCATAGGACAGGTGACGGCTGTGGCGATGCGTCTGGTCTCTGCCGGGAACGGCCATCCTGATGGCTCTCCCAAATTGCCAACGCGGTCCTAACATTCCCGCACAGGAACTCGACAGCGAGCGGGTCGGTTCCCGCCGGAACGGCCACTCGATAGGGCTGTAAACTCTTCCACGCCGCCAGGAAATCGCGTAGAGCCGAATGGGTGGATTGGACGTAGCTATCGATCTGAAGAACCAAATCCTCGACCGAAGAACCTAAAAGCTGGCGGTACGCTTCGCGGTGGCAATTTGCCAAGGCTTCGCATGCCACTTCGTCCGAAAAACGGGATGCCAAGCCATCGTGATAATACAGGCCGGTGTTGTAATCGCGGGTGGACCCCAGGTAGATCACGCGCTCCAACGGCGAAGGCATATGCGAAAGCGTACGGCGCCGAAGGTCATCGGCCGCCAATTCGACATCTGTAACGTTGATCGGCAAGCTCATGAAGGTCCAGCGCCTAGGCGCGGTTGCGTGCCTCATTATTCTCGAGCTGATCGACTCGCTTCACGTTCAAGAACGCAAGAGAATCCTCTGAAATCGAGCACACTCTACCAGCGGCTGCAGCAGCCGTTCGCACCATTCCAGGGGCGGCGTACGGTCCACGCAGATAAAACGTGATTTGAAGCAGTCGGCACGCCGTCAGAAGACCAGCGAAATTCAGCGCCAGGCGAATCTCCGTTGAGAAGCTCAGACGAGCATGAAGACGCGCGTGCCCACGATGAAAGCGCATCAAGTTTAGAACGGCGCTCCGCACTCGGCCCACCCACGCCAAGGCAATATTCTTGCGGTCGGCAAGGAAGAGCGATTGAACTTCGGGGCGCGCCGCCGATAGAACGTATTCCAGATCTTCCCTCGCAAAAATTCTCTCCACGAGGTCGTTCGGCAACAGACCAAACTGCAGCGAATCGAGCGTCTGCCTCGCTTCCCGTAGCTGTTGCGCGGTGCCTTCCGCCGATGGTTTCGAGCGGCGGGCAAAGAAATAGAGAGAGACTACAAGAGCTAAGCCCAGGAGCAACGAGAGGACAAGTTGAATCATCGCGGCGTCCTATCCAGCTGTTCTTGTATCGAACCCAGTACCTGCCGCGTGCGTCCGGCCAGCCTTTGGTAATCAGGGTCTGGAGGCTCATTTGGTCTCGCAGGGGCTGGGTCGTAAGACCACAGCGCGACGGTCCAGATCGACAGAGCCGCCAAGTACGAGGAACTCTGAATGACTTGCCAGGCGGTATTGAATTTAGCGCCAACAAATAACTGCAGTGTCAGCGAGATGATGCTCGCGCCAACGTAAACTCCGAACCCGAGAATCATTCCCTTGATGTTCCTGCCGATTTCAATGCCGTAGTATTGCGTCAGAAAAACAATCGCCAGCAGTGCAACAGCTTGAGCCAGTCGCAGGTCGCGTTCCAAATCAGCGGGATTCACTGACGGATTCCAATGCGGCAGCACAAATGCGTGTATCGCGACGAGCAGAAATATTATTCCGAACGTCATCCCCATAGTCCATCGCACAAAACGATCCAGGCTGACGTGTTGGGTGAACGCATTCCTGGATATTTCGAATATAACGCCGCACCCCAGCGCCAGCGTGAGGTACTGCGCCCTCCAATAAAACGGCACATTCTTCGAGGGCATCACAAAGTATATGACGTAAAGAAACCCAGAAGTGAACAACACCGAAGCGATGTATACATAGAACAGCGGGTATTTCGCGAAGGACTTGCCCAAGATCGAACGGACTAAGATGACGCCCTCCAGCAACATACCGCCCAACCAAACGAATTGCGTGAAGATCCCCATCCGGTTAGGTTAAATCCTAACATAAAAGCTTAGGAGGAGAAGCCGCAACTTCTCCTCCAGCTAATTGAGGATTTAGGAACTCCTAGGCCGCGGCTCCCGGCCACGGCGGTGGAGGCTGGGGTGGTTGGGTGCCGTCAAAACTTGAACCTGCTGTGGTTACGGTTGAAGCGTGGGAAACTGGAACTGCAAGCAACGCAATCGCGACTAAGAACAACCAAATGATTTTCTTGTTCATGAAATTCTCCTCGAGTGGATTGGTCTTGGTCCCGTGGACCTCGGCCAACGTAAGCGAGAAGATTTCTGTTTACGTCGCGCGAATGAATTTGCTCAGGATACGAAGCACGGCGGATTCACAACGATTTGCGTCAGTCCTTTGGAGCGCGCGCTGCCGCGGAGAAAATCAACTCGCTACGCGGCGTGATTCCCAGCGCTAGAAGACGGCAGGGACTTCCAGTTTTCTTCGGATTCTGTAAATCAACGGTTACCCAGTTGGAAACGCGGCGGAACATACGCATGGAATTCGTCTTCGAAACTCTGCTATTAGTCTATTCAGGCAATCACTATCTAAATCTGATGACCAACACAAATGAGACCGTGGCGGAACTGGCTCTCGACAGCCCGGAACGGCCGCCCGCGACTATTCGAAGGAACTTAAGCCACTTGGAGAGCCGCGAACGCTGGCTCTGGTCCGCCACAGTCGCCGTGATATTGCTGTTGACTCTTGGCGTTGCGTCATTCGCCTTTCCCGCCATGCTCAGTACCGAACAAACCACCTACTCGTTTTATCTGAACCAATCGGTGCGCGCGCTGGTTGGCCTGGTCCTGATCTTCAGCGTGTATCTGGTTTACCAGCGAAATTTGATTTCCAAACTGCGCAACGAACTTACGGGCCAGATGAATTCACTCGCAAAAGTGGAAAGTCTTGCGTCTGAAGTTTACAAACTCGCAGCCCTCGATCAGTTGACAGGGATCTACAATCGCCGTTCAGGCGAACAGCGACTCGAGCAGGAAATCAGCCGCGCCCAACGGCATGGGCGCCCGCTTACCATCCTGCTGATGGATATTGACAACCTGAAGCAGGTGAACGACACGCATGGACACGCAGCCGGCGACACCGCGCTGAAAGGATTTGCGGATCGCTTGCAGCGCGCGATTCGCGGTTCGGATCTTGCCGTCCGTCTGGGCGGCGACGAATTCATGGCGATACTGCCGGAATGCCGCTCCGAAGAAGTTCGCCACGTGCTGGCACGTATCGAAGGTTTCGAGTTCGTTTGCGGTGAAGAGAAGATATGCCTTCAATTCTCCCGCGGTTGGACGGATTATAAGCCCGGCGAATCGCCTCAGGAATTGCTGCATCGCGCCGATCAGGAACTTTACTCCGACAAACGCGCCGGAAAACAAACGACGCGTGCAGCACAGCAATCCCCCGTCACAGAGCCCGCCCTGTAGCCTCGGCGGATATCACAAGGACCGCGAAGGAACGGCTCACAAATTCTCGTCGCGGTGAGCTTTGCATTCATGCCCCGCCGCATTCCGTTTTTGCGCGCGCGATTCAAATGTTCCTGACAGGAACATCACCTCGAAAAAGCTCTTGCGCCCACCGGGGGTGACTCGTAAGATACGCCCCAGTTATAGGAAGGTAACCATGCCAAAAGAAAAGCCGAAAGTGAATATCGGAGAAGTGATCCGGTCCTACCGAAGCGACCGGGGTCTGTCGCAAGGCGACATCGAACGCCGTACAGGACTGCTGCGCTGCTATCTTTCCCGGGTGGAAAACGGCCATACCGTACCTTCGCTCGAAACGCTCGCGAAGATAGCGGAAGCCATGGAAATCTCCTTGGCTGACTTTTTCCCCGGAAGCGATACCCCGCAAGACCGTGAGACGCGCAAGATGCTGGGCGAGCTATCGGAAGAAGAGATCCGGTTCCTGGCTGATATCAAGAAATATTCCACCACGCTCTCCGAGGACGACAAGAAGCTGGTATTGGCCATGATCCGCAAGATGGCTACCATTATTCCGCCTGTTCGCAGCACGAAGTCCAATGCTGCTGTTGCTCGCCGTCCGGAGTACTAGCAATAGCGCTGTCCGTCGGCGGTCCTGCGTTATACCGGCGCGAGCGCGGCTTATGACGACTTCAGCTTTACGGCAAGCTGCCACGTTGCCAGCCATGCACGATATGCACAGGGACGTGCGCTACCCAACTACCCTCCTCTTCGCTACAATAGATATGGGATGACGCAGAAACGCCACAAAACCGTCGGTGTCAAAGTCGGCAAGATTCAGGTCGGCGGAGGCGCGCCCGTGGTCGTGCAGTCCATGACGAACACGGACACCGTTGACATCGCTTCCACTACCCAACAGTGCTTCGAGCTTGCGCAGGCGGGCTCCGAGCTGGTCCGCATCACTGTAAATATCCCGGAAGCCGCCGCGGCGGTCCCCGAGATCAAGAAGCGCCTGCTCGACGCCGGCTGCGACGTCCCCTTAATCGGTGACTTTCACTACAACGGCCACGTGCTCCTGAAGAAATATCCGGACTGTGCCGCCGCGCTCGACAAATACCGTATTAACCCCGGCAATGTGGGCCACGGCCAGCGCCGCGACGAGCAATTCTCCACCATCTGCAATGTGGCGCGCGATCACAACAAGCCGGTGCGCATCGGCGTGAATGGCGGTTCGCTAAATCAGGAACTCGTAATGCGCAAGATGCAGGAGAATACGGATCGCGACCTGGGCAAATCTTCTGAGGAAATCATTAACGAGTGCATGGTCCTGTCCGCCCTCCAATCCACGGAGCTGGCCCTGGAATGCGGCTTGCGCAAGGACCAAATTATTATTTCGTGCAAGGTCTCCCGCCCTCACGACCTGGTGGAAATTTATCGCGATCTCGCGCGGAAAACTGACCAGCCTCTGCACCTCGGCCTCACGGAGGCGGGCATGGGCGCGAAAGGTCTGGTGTGGTCCGCGGCTTCCATGGGAATACTGCTCGGCGAAGGAATTGGCGACACCGTTCGCATCTCGTTAACGCCACGCCCCGGCGGCGATCGCCGCGAGGAAGTGTACGCAGCCTGCGAACTCCTGCAGTCCCTCGGGCTGCGAACATTTGCGCCCAGCGTTACTGCTTGTCCCGGGTGCGGCCGCACCACGAGCACCACGTTTCAGGAGCTGGCGGAAAGTATTCAGGGCTACATTCGCGACAAAATGCCGGACTGGAAGCGCCATTACGAGGGCGTCGAGGAATTGAAGCTCGCAATTATGGGATGCATCGTGAACGGGCCGGGCGAATCAAAAGCCGCCAACATTGGTATCAGCTTGCCTGGCACCGGCGAGTCTCCGCGCTGCCCCGTTTACATCGACGGCCAACATTTCACCACGCTGGAAGGAAATTACGACGAACTGTCCGCGGCTTTTCAGAGACTGCTCGATGATTACGTCGAAACCAAATACCACAAGCGTGAAATCCCGCTTCCAGCTACAACCACGCCTTTCGCTCCGGAACCTGCCAAACCAACTCTTCGCGTCCTCGCGTAATCACCGCTCTCTGAGTTTTCTTCAAAGCGCTCACAGCCGGCAAGAGTATTTGTCCGCGATGGCGTCGCTGCCTGCGCTACTGAGTCCACCGAACGCGATACTTTCCCGTCGCATCTTCGAGCGTCATTCGAAGCAGCCATTCTCCCTTGATAGCCTTGATGTCATCGGTGTCCATGCTGCCACGCTCAGTAGTTCCAACTCTTGACCGGACAGTACCGGATGGATCGATTAATTCCCACTGAACGCGTCCGTGATGAATTTCCGCGTCAACCTTCAGGTGCACCATACCTGTAGAATCATCGATATTGAACTTATATTCTTCGACTTTCGATTGATTCGTGAAGCTCTCTTCCTTCTCAAGCTTTTCGGAAGTCGCAGGAACGGCAGTAACTAGCTCGCTCAAAAAGACTCCTTGAGCAAACGGCGCTGCCGTAACGTCTCGCACGCCAACGAAAGGCGCGTTTCCGGCGAACGCGGTTGTAGCAATACAGAGAAAAATCATACCAACTTCGGCGAATCCTGCTCTCCTTGTCGCCGTCCTCGCCCCAAGCATCCGGCTCAGTTCGGCTGCAGCAAGCTTGCCAATCGTCGTTACTGACAGCGTTAGGACTGAGTGCCGTTTCTCTATTTCGTTCATGCGCGTCTCCCCTTATTCGTGCCGCAAGGCTGTAAGTGGGTCCACTCCCATCGCCCGGCGCGCGGGAACATAGCAGGCGGCCATTGCTACCAGTAACAGTATGGCGCCCACAATCGCAAACGTGAGCACATCCGTAGGCTTCACACCGAAGAGCAGGCTGGCCATCAGCCGGGTCAACGCTAATCCTGCGATAACACCAATCCCAACGCCTGCCAGAACCGCCTTGACTCCCTGCCCCAGGATGAGACTCAAAATGTCCTGCCGTTGCGCTCCCAGCGCCACGCGAATGCCAATTTCCCGGGTTCGCTGTGCTACTGTGAATGAAAGCAATCCGTACAATCCAACCATTGCGAGAATCAACGCCAGCCCGGCAAAGCTGCCGATTAGATACGAAGGATAACGGCGCAAGAAAACCGCCGGCGCCTGATTTGTGATCTCATCCATCGATTGCGGCTGAACCAACGGAAGCTGCTGATCCATCTTATGGAGTTCCGCCTGCACCGAGCCCACGAACGCGTCCGGGTTACCAGCGGTTCGAATCATATAAGTAAGGTAAGTCGATGGTCCCTGGTCGTTGGCGGTGTAAATGATCGGCGCTGGAGGGCCCGCAAGGTCATCTTGCGCCACCGTCCCGGCAACCCCCACAATCTGCATGAATGGCACCTTGGGATTGAACGTGAAGCGTATGCGTTTGCCGACCGCATCTTCATTGGGAAAATACTTATTCACAAACGCTTGATTCACGACCACTACCCTGGGTGCGTCATGCGAGTCCGCCTCGCTGAACAGGCGTCCCTTAATCAGCGGCACCTTCAGCGTCGGGAAATATCCCGGAGTCACTGTTATGATGTCGCATTCATCTTCCTGCCCGGTTGCAGTCGGCCGGCCCTCTACTATAAAGCGAATTGAACCGCCGCTTCCGCCGACCGGCACGGCGCTCGTCACCGCCACGCTCTCCACGCCCGGCAGCGTGCGAAGTCGGTCGCTGAACTGATGCTCGAACTGGATCGCTGCAGGACTGTCGAACGGGTATTCCTGCTGGCTCGGATACGAGGAATTCGGCAGGTTGACCGAAAAAGTCAGCAAGTGTCCCGGGTCGAAGCCGGGGTTCTGGTGCAATAGGGCGCTTAGGCTTTGCAGCATCAGACCGGCACCGACAAGAAGAACAAGCGATATCGCGATTTCCGCCACAACAAAAGCGTTACGTAGGCGCGCGTGAGCGGTGCTCGTGCCTCCGCGCGATTCATCCTTCAGTAGGTCGCCAATTCCCGCTTGTGACACCAGCGCGGGCGCCAGCCCGAACAAGACTGTGGTGAGAAGAGTGACGCCCGCTAGAAAGCCGAGGATCGGAAGGTTCGTACCGGCTTCCTGCAAATCCGGCAGCGAAGCGAGCATCGCTTTCGGAATCGCGGCCACCAGCGCGTTAACGCCCCACTGAGCTCCGAAAAACCCGACGGCAGCTCCGATCGTAGAAAGCAGGATGCTTTCAGTGAGCAACTGCGAGAATAATTGCGCTCGGGTCGCTCCGAGCGCCGACCGGATGGCAAATTCTTTTCGCCGTCCCACTGAGCGCGTCATCATCAGATTGGCCACATTGGCGCACGCGATCAAGAGTACAAACCCGACGGCGCCGAAAAGTATCAGCAGCAACGGTTGAATTTTCCCTACGATCTTGTGGCGCAAGGTTCCGACGGCAACGAAGGTGGATTCATCCTCTTTCGGGTATTCGCGCGCTAGCTGTGCCGTGATGCCGTCAATTTCCGCGCGAACTTGTTTCATACTTACGCCGGGTGCAAGTCGCCCAACAACATTGAGCCAGCGCAGGCTGCGCCGCCTTTCGGCATCGGGTCCGGGATGAAGGGGGACCCATAGCGGATTCGTCGCGGGTGAGAACTGAAAATCACGCGGAAGCACTCCGACGATTGTCGCCGGTTTGCCATCCAGACTAATCGTGCGCCCGATCACTTTTGGATCAGCGCCGAAATCGCTTCGCCAATAGCCATAAGTCAGCATGGCCACGTGCGGCCCATCAGCCACATCTTCGCCGTCGACAAACCCCCGCCCCATCAACGGATGCACCCCTAAAGTCGAAAAGAAGTTCGCCTTTACTTGCGTCGCGAACACGTTCTTGGGCTCGCCGTTTCCCGACAGGGTGAAAGCGTCGAAACTGTAGGCGGTAAGCGATTGAAAGCTCTTCGCCGACTTCGACCAATCGAGAAAATCCGGATTTGAACTGTTCTGGCTATCGGCTTCGTTATCCCTCGATTGCAAGCGCCCTTCGCCCAGGGTGACGAGGCGATCGGGCTGGTAATACGGCAACGGCCGCAGCAGGGCGGAATAAACAACGGAGAAAATTGCGGTATTGGCGCCAATGCCCAAGGCGAGCGTCAACACCGTGACCACGGTGAAAGCCGGACTCTTGGCCAACAGACGCAAGCCGTACCGCAGGTTCTGCCAAAGCGTATTCATTCCACACCCCCGCTCCGGTGGCTGAACGCAAGTTCGCTGCCACACAGCAAGGTTTGTAGGTGCCGACCCGCCATCAACTTATCGGAGGAATCGCCCCCGAAATGTGAACACGAGTGACCGCCAATGGGACTTCGCGTCGCGTTGCCGCACAGTCACACCATGGCTACGGAATGTCCGTCTTGCCAGTCCGCACCGCACTGGATAGACTTGCCCCGGCTCAGCCATGCGTTCTCGATGAAGCTACGAAAGTCTCTCTCACCGCTTTAATGAACAAGGGCGAACAAACCACGCTGAACCGCACCGATCGCGGCTGGCAGGGCGGCTTTTGGAGCCTGATCGCCACGCAGTTTCAAACGGCGTTCAATGACAACGCCGTCAAATTCCTCGTCATTTACATTATCGTGGCGATGAATTTTCCTAACCAGTTTCGCGACCGCTTGATTCTCGTCGTCGGCGCTCTGTTCGCTCTGCCATTCATTTTCTTCTCCATGACCGGCGGATACTTTGCGGACCGCTACAGCAAGCGCAGCGTCACCATCGGCACAAAAATTCTCGAGCTTGGCGTGATGGTCTTCACCATCGCCGGTCTTTATCTCCAAAACTTGCCGATGGAGTGCACTTCCGTTTTCCTCATTAGCATCGAAGCTGCTCTCTTCGGCCCCTCGAAGTACGGTTTGCTGCCGGAGCTGCTTCCCGAAAATCGGTTGTCCTGGGGCAACGGCATCATCGAGCTCGGAACGTTCGTAGCCAGCATCTCGGCGACGATGGCGGCGGGAATTTTGGCCGAGCGGTACCGAGGGCGCGAATCGGTCGCGGGCTTTTTACTTTTCGGTTTCACCTGTTTGGGGCTGCTGACAAGCTTTGGAATCTCGCGCGTGCCGGCCGCCGACCCGCGAAGAAGATTCCGCTGGAACGTTCTCGGTGAGCTCGCCTCGCAAATGAAAACAATTTACGCCGATGGCGTGCTGTTCTGGTCTGTGATCGGCAACACCTATCTTTGGTTCCTCGCGGCCCTTTTGCAATTCACTATCGTGGTATATGGCCACGACGTCCTGCACATCGACGACACGCGCACCAGCTATTTGCAGGCCGCCGTGGGCATCGGTATCGGGCTCGGGAGTCTCGCGGCGGGCTATCTCTCTCGCGGCAAGATTGAAATGGGACTGATTCCCATCGGTGCGCTCGGCATGACCGTTTTCGGCGCACTGCTTTATTTTAGCCGGCCAACCGCAGTTCTCGCGGGTTGGCTCAGCGCTGCCGCGTTCCATCAGGGAAGTTCGATGGCCGCAAAGTTCGGCACCTGGATCGTGGCCGCAGTGCGCCTGCGGATTCCGGACCTGAGTCTCCTCGGGTTTTTTGGTGGCTTTTTCGCTGTTCCGCTAAACGCCATGATTCAGCACCGCCCGCGACCCGAGCAAAAAGGCGGAGTGATCGCCGTCGCAAATTTGCTGTCATTCATAGGCGTGTTCCTCGCGGCTGGAGCCTACTATCTGTTCTCCGATGGCTTCCACCAAACCCCGGCTGGAGTCTTTCTCGACGGCGCCATCCTGACATTGGTCACTACAACCGTCTCGATCTATTTGTTGCGCCATTCCCTCCTCAGTTTCGTCCGCAAATCTACATAACCAAGACGGAATAGCGCCATTCCGCTTTTCTCGATTCCCATTCGCTCGCGCATTACACCCGTTCGCTACAAATTTTGCGCCATTCAAGAGTTTTTGGTTGCCGCACAGGCCCTGGTGCGTGAAAATGAGACCCTCGGGAGAGAACCCGGTATGTTGAAGCACGACCCCAATTCGGCAGAGCAAGCTACGGACGCGGAAATACGCCGCGGCGTGGGGTCCGGTTTCGTCCCAGCCTCAGCGTAAC
>Ga0209330_1000528_pt1 | contig 15635 bp, 10 predicted proteins | sample JacPinW_OM2H0_O3_FD_187969 | JGI IMG/M metagenome (GOLD analysis project Ga0209330, IMG submission 187969) | Forest soil microbial communities from Algoma, Ontario, Canada - Jack Pine, Ontario site 1_JW_OM2H0_O3 (SPAdes) (version 2) | ecosystem: Environmental > Terrestrial > Soil > Boreal...
CATTCGAGGCCCCGGAAATCGAAGCGCTCATCAGCGATCTTGTGCCGAGCTAGCCCTCGGCAATCGGACGTGAAAGGCGGTTTCTTCGCCTTCTCCCGTTTTCACATCCACGCGCCCGTCATGCGCCTGGACGATCTGCGAAACAATGTATAGGCCAAGGCCCAGTCCATCGCCGCGGCCGGTTTGACGTTGTCCACCACGAAACGGATCGAATAGGTACGGCACGATGTCAGGCGGTATGGTGCCGCCGTTTTTCACGACCAAAGTCACGTGATCGCAGTCGCTGCCGTCCAGGCGCACTTGAATTGCGCCGTCCGGGGTGCCGTGTTTGAGCGCATTGCCGATTAGGTTCGAAGCCACCTGCGCGATGCGTTCTGGATCCCAGAAGCCGGCGAAATCCCCCGCGTAGCTGGCCTCGATTGGCCTCTCGGGTGCGGCCGCCTGATGCTCGCGCAATGATCGTTCCACCAGGGCCTTGAAATCCGCCGCTTCGCGCTTGACGAGAATGCCGCCGCCCAATCGCGCGCGCGCCAAGTCGAGCATATCTTCGATCATTCGCGCCATGCGATTGCCGCTCGCGACAATGCGCCCCGCCGCGTCGAGCGCGGCCTGATCCTGGGTACGGCGCTGCAGTAAGCGCGCCGACGCCAGCATCGCGCTCAACGGACTGCGTAAATCATGGGCGAGCAAGGCGGTGAACATTTCATTGAGACGCAGCGTTTCGGTTCGGTCATTGAGTTCGGCGGAGAGGGCCTGGCGCTGCCGATACAGCTCGAAGAACACCTCGGCCTTGTTCTTGAGAATGTGCGGTTCTATGGGCTTGTAGATGAAATCGACCGCACCTAGTTCATACCCCTTGAATAGACGATGCTGCTCGCGCGCCCCCGCGGTGACAAAGATCAGCGGGATGCGCCGGGTGCGTTCGCTGCCGCGCAAAAGTTCGGCGAGCTCGAAACCATCCATATCCGGCATCTGCACATCGAGAAACGCCAGCGCCACCTCGTGCACCAGCAGCAGTTCCAGCGCTTCCGAGCCTGAGCGCGCCGTCAAGATCTCGACATCGGCGCGGGCCAGGAGGGCCGACAGCGCAAGCAAATTCTCCTCGAGATCGTCGACCAGGAGGCATTTGATGGGAGCGAGCGTCGGGGTATCCATGTTCAGTTCATCCGCTTAGGATAGCCGTCGGCGTCCAGGGTGCGCAGCATTTTCGCGATCTCATCGAGCGGCAAGACGCAGTCCGCGGGCCGCAATTTCAGCGCGGACAACGCCATCTGGGCGGCGCGCGCCGTCTGCGGGGATTGTACGACGGTAACGCCTCCCGCGTCATGAATCGCAGCGAGGCCCGCGGCGCCGTCCTCGTTCGCGCCGCTGAGAATGATCCCCAGAAGACGCTCGTTATAGATTTCCACCGCCGACTCGAACAGGACGTCGATCGAGGGTCTGGAATGGTGCACCGGCTCGTCGGCCGAGAGCGACAGTTGCGCACCGTTATCGACGAGCAGATGATAATTATTCGGGGCGAAATACACCGTGCCGGGCGCTATTTCCTCCTTGTCTTCCGCCTCGCGAACCGGCAGTGCGCACTTTCGCGCGAATATTTCGGCCAGCACGCTGGGTCGGTCGCGCGGCAGATGCAGCACGATGAACACCGGCAGCCGCAACCCCGGAGGAAGCGCGGGCAGCAGCACGCTAAGCGCTTCGATGCCTCCCGCGGAGCCGCCAATCACGACCGCGTCCAGACGTCCTGAAAGATTCACAGTTCAGCCCGTTTCTGAAAAATTCGTTCTGTCGCTACGAAATCCAAGAAAGCGCCGGCGTGAGAGGAGAAGCGTATCGATTCCTTCGCCCCCAAACCTAAGAATCCCTGGCGGCACAGAGCGTCGCGAAATAATCCAATCGCCCGGTCCTGCAGAGCGCGGTTGAAATAAATCAGTACGTTGCGGCAGGACACCAGCTGCACTTCCGCGAATACGCTGTCGGTCGCGAGGCTGTGATCGGAAAAAACGATGTGGTCCCTCAGCGACTTGTCAAAAACAGCGCGCCCATAGGCAGCGGTGTAGTAATCGGAGAGCGACGAGCGGGCGCCTGATTTATGGTGATTGGCCGTGAAGCCCGCGATGCGCTGCACCTCATAGACCCCCGCCGCCGCCTTCTGCAGCGTCCCCGAATTGATGTCGGTCGCATAGATGATGGTTTTCGACAGCAATCCCTCCTCCCGCAGGAGAATTGCGAGCGAGTACGCTTCCTCGCCGCCGCTGCAGCCGGCGACCCACACCTTGAGGGACGGATACGTGCGCAGCAAGGGCACGACCTGTTCGCGCAGCGCCAGGAAATAGCCCGGGTCGCGGAACATTTCGCTCACTTGCACGGTGAGAAAATCCAATAGCGCCGGAAAAACGGTGGAATCGTGCAGCACCTTGTCTTGCAGCTGCGACAGCGTTCGGCAATTGAATCGGCTCATTGCCGCCCGCATGCGACGCCGCAACGACGCCATGGCGTATCCCCGGAAATCGTAATGATACATATGATAAATGGCGTCAATCAGGAGCTTGAACTCGATGTCAAACTCCCGTCCCGAGGTTCTCGCATCGCTTACTTCGGCATCCATACGCGTACCAACGACAGCAGTTTCTCGACATCCAGGGGCTTGGCAATGTAGTCGTTCGCGCCGGCCGCCAGACTCTTGTCATGATCGTCGGCCATGGCCTTCGCAGTCAGCGCGATGATGGGGAGATTTTTCCACTCGCCGCGTTTGCGGATCTCGCGCATGGCCGTCAGGCCGTCCATCTCCGGCATCATGATGTCCATCAGCACCAAGTCGATGCGCGTCGCCGCGTCTTGCGAGCAGCGCGCCAAAACATCGAGCGCTTCACGGCCGTTGCGCGCGATGTTCACAGTGATGCCTTTGGGCTCGAGCACGCTCGACAAGGCAAACACATTGCGCACATCGTCCTCGACGATCAGCACGCGGCGGCCCTCGAGCATGCTCTCTCGGTCGCGCGCGGTTTTGAGCATCTGCTGATGCTCGGGCGGCAATTTGGCTTCCACCTGGTGCAGGAACAGCGTGACTTCGCCCAAGAGCCGCTCCGGCGAGCGTGCGTCCTTGATGATGATCGACTTGGAATAACGGCGCAGCCGCTGCTCTTCCTCCCGGTCCAGGGCGCGCCCGGTATAAATGATGACCGGCGGAAATCCCACATCTTCCTGCTGCGACATCTTTTCCAACAGATCATAGCCGCTCAAATCCGGCAGGTTAAGATCGAGGACCATGCAATCGAAAGTGGTGTCCTTGAGATGGTCCAGCGCTTCGCCTGCGCTCGCGACTGCCGTGATTTGCACCTCGCCGTTGCTCAACAGTTGCCGCACGCTTTCCCGCTGACGCGCGTCGTCCTCGACGATCAGTACCCGCCGCACACTTTGCGAGAACTTGGCTTCCAAGCGCCGCAGCACCTCGACCAGCTCCTCGCGCTTCGCCGGTTTCAACGCGTAGCCGATCGCGCCCAGTTCCAGTGCCTCGCGTTTGTAGTCGGAGACCGAGATCATGTGAACCGGGATGTGCCGCGTGCGCGGATCGCGCTTCAAGGCGTCGAGCACGCCGAGCCCGGAATGATCGGGCAGGTTCACGTCCAGGAGGATTGCGCTCGGCAGATACTGCCCGGCGGCAATGAGTCCCTCGTTGGCGGATGCCGCAGCAACGCATTGAAAGCCCATTTCGTGCACCAGATCGCGCAAAATCATCGCGAACGCGGGGTCGTCTTCGACCAGTAAAATGACTCGGCCGCCCGGCGTGATCACGTTGCGATCATCTTCCGGTACCTTCGCCGCCGCCACTGCCGGCGCTTGCGGCGCAGGCTTTTTCTCGGGGGTTTTCAGCACTGCAGCCGGCCGCCTCTCCGGTAACGGTGTGCCGGAGGTGAACGCCTGCGGCACCGTCAAGGTGAACACGCTGCCCTCGCCCAAGGCACTTTGCACGCTGATTGCCCCGCCCAGCAGGGCCGCCAAATCGCGCGAAATCGACAGACCCAGGCCGGTGCCGCCGAACTTGCGATGGATGCTGCCGTCTGCCTGCCGAAATGCCTCGAAAATCACCTCTTGCTGATGGGGCGCAATACCCACGCCGGTGTCGCGCACCGCGAAGGCCACGGTGCCGCTCTGCGGTGAGAACACCCGCATTGCGACCTCGCCTTTCTCGGTAAATTTGAAGGCGTTCGACAGCAAGTTCTTGAGGATCTGCCCAAGTCGTTGCGGATCCGTCTCAATCTGCTCAGGCACTCCCGGCTCGACGACCCAGGAGAAGCGCAGATGATTCTGCTCGGCGGTGGGCTGAAATGTCTTGACGAGAGATTCCACCGCGGCAGCCACCGAGATTTGCTCGGGCGCGAGTTCGACCTTCCCGGCCTCAATTCTCGATAGATCCAACACATCGTTTATGAGCGCAAGCAGATCATTGCCCGCAGAGGTAATAGTCCTGGCAAATTTCACTTGGGCCGGCGTCAGATTGCCGTCCTTGTTGTCGGCCAGGAGCTTCGCCAGTATCAGAGTCGAGTTGAGCGGGGTGCGCAACTCGTGGCTCATATTCGCCAGGAATTCGCTCTTGTACTCATTCGCCCGCTGCAGCTCGTCGGATCTCGCGCTCAAGATGACCTGGGCCTTGGCGAGCTCGTCCTTCTGGTGCTCGAGTAATTGAGTCTGCTCTTCCAGCTGCGAATTGATCTGCTCGAGTTCGGATTGCTGTACCTCGAGATGGGCTTGCGATTCCCGCAGCGCGCGTCCCTGTTCCTCGAGCTCCTCGTTGCTGACGCGCAATTCTTCGGCGCCGGCCTGGAGTTCCTCGGCCTGCTGCTGGGTTTCCTGCAGCAATTCCTCGAGACGTTGGCGATCCTTGGCGGCGCGCACGGCGACGGCGATCGATTCGGACACACGCGACAGGAGTTCGCGCTGATCTGCATCGGTGGCGCCAAAGAACCCCAGTTCCAACACAGCGTGGACAACGCCGTCAATACTCGCGGGGACCACCACCAGCTCATTGGGCGTGCCTTTGCCGATACCCGATGAAATCGGCAAATAGCCGGCCGGGACATCGCGCACTCGAAGAGCGCGTTTGTCTTTGGCCGCCTGGCCCACCAAGCCGTCGCCGGGACGCACGGCTTCCGGGCCATCCGATGGAATGGCATAGGCGGCGAAACGTCGATACTGGCCGGCGTCGGCAATGTACACAGCGCCGACTTGTGCCTCCACGAATCCGGCGAGGAAGCCGAGCAGATTGTTGCCCAATTTCTCGAGCGACTGGTCTCCCTGCATCTGCTCGCTCAAGCCCATTTGACCGGACCGGATCCAAGCCTGGGCCTGACGAGTTCGAAAATCGCGAGACGCGACCAACGCGGAACCGGCAATCAGGAACAGCAATACTCCCGACCCGCCCCAGGTCACCGCCAGCGACACGGTCGCGGCCTGGCGCGATTCTTCGGCGTGCTGCGCGAGCAGCTGCCGCTCGGCCGCCTCCATCTCGCTTGCCGCGGCACGGATCCGATCCATGTAGATCTTGCCGCGGTCGGTGCGCACGACGGCCAGAGCTGCGTCAGGCTTGCCGGCACGGCGCAGGGTAATGGTGGAATCCAATTCCGCCATTTTGAGATTCGCCAGCGACTCGAGCGCATCGAGGCGACGCCGCTGCTCGGGCCGGTTGACCAGCAGCGCCCGCATCGACTTGATCTCTTCCGGCAGCGCATCCTTCGCGTCGGTATAGGGCGCCAAGTAACTTTCCTCACCGGTGAGCAGAAATCCGCGTTGCCCGGTCTCCGCATCTATTACGGTCGAAAGCAGGCTTTCCAGACGCCCGAGCACTTCGATGGTTTGCGTCAGGTTTGCCGCGGTCGCCGTCGTTGCTTGCAACGACTGATAGGACAGCAGCGCGATGATCGCCACGGCGGCCACGGCGAGCAGGAATCCAATCAGGGTCTTGGGCGGCAGGGGTAGACTGCTGCGTACCGTGCCGAGCGAGCTTTTTGCAGAGTTATTGGAATCCATGACAGTGCTCGAAGGGCCTTGCGCGAAATTCTACGTGAGAAGCGCAACCCTGCCTGTAGGACACGGCTGACATTCGCGGGCAGCGCTTAACATAGCGCCGCTAGAACGCATTGTTGATTGGCGCGGCGCGCGGCCGCTGCAGCGATAGCAGGAGCAACACACCTGCCAGCACAAAATATGCGGCGCAAAATTGAATCGCGACATTGCGCGCAATGCCGTCCAACTGCGGCAACACATACGCGCTGCCATCCAATCGCACTGAGTGAATGATCCCAAAGAAACTCAAGACCCCACCCGCTGCGAGATAAACGGCCGCGGCGCGCAGTCTGCGTTCGATCATTTCCACCACGAACGCCGCCCAGATCGTCGCGGTAATGATGAAACCGTTACCCAAGGCCACGATCACGCTTAAGGTAGGCAAGCCGTGTTCGGGTGCCGCCATGAGTGCCGCGAATTTCTCCGGCGCGATGAATTTAGGGTCGCTCAGTTCAATGGTCAGCAGCCGCGCGATCGACGGGAAAAAACTGATGGCCACGGCGATGGCATGGCGCGCGGGCACGGCAGTGAATGCCTGTGCGGTGATATTGAGCGCCAGAAACACCAGCACCGGCGCGAGCGCGGCGAGCGGCACCAGCTCGATCAGGTTCGCCAGGAAGCCGAGCATGCCGCCGACGCCGACGAAAACGCCTGTCAACAACGTGTATCCGGAGCGCGCGCCCATCTCCTTGAACGCGGGATGCCCAATGTAAGGCGTCGTCTGCGCGACACCTCCCGCCAGTCCCGCCAACAAGGTCGCTGCGGCCTCCGCCAGCAAGATGCTGCGCACGTCGTAGTCATCGCCCGCGACGCGCGCGCTCTCGCTGTTATTCACTCCACCCACCACCGTCAACAGAGCGAAAGGAATGATCAACGGCAGATAGCCGGAAAGACCCGCGAAGCCGTGGAAAATGCCCGGATCGGGGTGCGGAAAGGCGAGACGCAGCGTCGGCATCGCGGGCGCGGGAATCTGCATGCCGAGAAAACCGAAGTGACCCGCGCCGTAGTAAAACGCGGTTCCGACGATGACGGCGAAAAGCACGCCCGGCAGGCCGAACGGCGCTGAACCCCTGGCGATCAGTGCGTAGAGAACCAGTCCCAAGGTCAGAAGACCGACCATTGGAAACTGCAGCAAATCGACCATGGGGAAAAATCCAATCAATGTCAGCGCGATGCCGGCCAACGAACCCAGAAGCCCCGCCATCGGAATGACCCGCCGCACGGTTCTTCCCGCGAAGGACAACAGCAGCTTCAGGATCCCCATGGACGCGGTGGCGGCCATGCCGAGATACCAGGTCTCGAGTCCGGCCGAAGTGGGGTCAAGGCCCGCCGCGCGAAACTGGGCAAAGGCCGGCCCCAGTACCAACAGCGCCATTCCGATGGTGGACGGTGTGTCCAAGCCGAAGGGCATGGCGGTGACATCGCGGCGGCCGGTGCGGCGTGCTAGCCTCACGGCCAACCAGGTGTAAGCCAAGTCTCCGACCAACACGCCCAATGCCGTCCCGGGAAACATTTTTCCGAAGACGATGTCGGCCGGAACGCCATAGCCGCCGATCAATACGGCGGCGAGCAATCCAAGAACCGAGAGATTGTCGACGACAAGCCCTAAGAAGCCATTGACGTCGCCGGGAACCAGCCGAAAGTAGGAAGGCTGGCTCGCGCTAGTTACCAAGATTGAGCAGTGCCGCGTTGCCGCCCGTGGCCGTGGTATTGACGGTGAGCGTGCGCTCATTCGCGAATCGCGTCAGATAGTGCGGCCCTCCGGCCTTGGGGCCGGTGCCTGACAGGCCATTGCCGCCGAAGGGCTGCACCCCGACGACTGCGCCGATCATATTGCGATTCACGTAGGTATTGCCGATTGAAGTATTGGCGAAAACCTGCCGCCAAAATGATTCCAGCCTCGTTTGCACGCCGAGGGTCAAGCCGTAATGGCTGTCGCGGATGGCCTCTAGTACTTGTTGAATATCCCTCGATCGATACCGCACGACGTGCAGGATGGGTCCGAATTCTTCATGAGTCAGCTGGCCCGCACTGTTAAGTTCGATGAGATGCGGCGCAAAGAAACTGCCGTGCGCGTGGGTGTCATCCAGCTCGCACGCTTTCACGATGCGCGCCTCCTTGCGCATCAGCGCCACATGCTGCGCCAAGCCGTCGCGTGCCGCGGCGTTGATGACCGGCCCCACGTCGGTTTGCAGGTTCGATGGATCGCCGATGATCAATTCATCCATGGCGCCCGCGATCATCTCCAACACCGCGTCGGCAATTTCCTCCTGCAAGAACAGCAAACGCAGCGCGGAACAGCGTTGTCCGGCACTCATGAATGCCGAACTCACGACATCGTCGGCCACTTGCTCAGGTAACGCAGTCGAATCCACGATCATGGCGTTCAAGCCGCCGGTTTCGGCAATCAGCGGCACGATGATTCCGCCGCGCGCGGCCATCGCACGATTGATCGTCAGGGCAGTGGCCGTCGAGCCCGTCATGGCCACGCCGGCCAGCGCCGGATGCGCCAGCGCAATCTCACCGAACAAGCGTCCCGGCGTCGGTACCAAGTGCACGGCTTGTGGCGGAACGCCGGCCGTGTGCAGCAGGCGAATAAATCGCGCGGCAATCAGGGGCGTCGGTTCGGCCGGCTTCGCGACCACGGCATTCCCCGCCGCGAGAGCGGCGGTCACCTGACCTGCAAAAATCGCCAGCGGAAAATTCCAGGGACTGATGCAGGCAAATACGCCGCGGCCCTGCAGCGTCAGCTCGTTCGTCTCGCCGGTGGGGCCCTCGAGGCGTTCGGGAGCCGCAAAATGCTTGCGCGCCTGCAACGCATAGTAGCGGCAATAATCGACTGCCTCACGCACTTCGGAAATGGCATCCGAGATCGTCTTGCCCGCTTCTCGCACCAACAGTTCGTGAAACGCCGCGCGGTCAGCCTCCAGCGAATCCGCCGCCCTCTCGAGGCAATCCGCGCGCGCATCGCCGCCACTTAAGTTCCAGGCGGGCTGAGCCGCCGCGCCGGCATCAAAAGCCAGCTTTATTTCAGGGGGCGTCGCATCGCGCGTGGTGCCGACTTGGTCGCGGCGGTCCGCCGGATTGGTCACGGCACGCGCTTCTCCGGACAATAATTGACCATTGATGATCGGACCCGCGGTCGGCGCCTCGGCCGGCTTCTTGGCGCGCGGAGTCGAAATCTCGGCTCGCAATGTATCCAGCTCGCGCGGATCCCCCAGATCGATGCCGCGCGAATTGCGGCGGTCCGAATACAAAGCGGCCGGGATCGGCAGCCGGGGATGGGCGTACGACTCCAAGCGCTCGAGTTCCGAGATGGGATCACGAACGATCTCGGCTACCGGAACCTGATCATCCATGAAGCGGTTGACGAACGAGGTGTTGGCGCCGTTCTCGAGCAGGCGCCGCACCAGGTAGGCGAGCAAGTCCTTGTGCTCTCCCACCGGCGCGTACACGCGCACCCGCGGGAAATTGGCGACTTGCCGGGCGGCCTCCGCATACAGCAGCCGGCCCATGCCATGCAGCCGCTGAAATTCAAAGTTCGCGTTGGCGGGCGCGAGTTCCAGCACCGCAGCAATGCTGTGCGCGTTATGCGTTGCAAATTGCGAGTAAATCAAATCAGCGTATTTAAACAAGCGTCCGACGCACGCCAAATACGACACATCGGTGGTCACCTTGCGGGTGTAAACCGGATAGCCTTGAAGTCCGCGCTCCTGCGCACGCTTGATCTCCGAGTCCCAATAAGCGCCTTTGACCAGACGCACCGTCATGCGCCGGCCGCACTGACCTGCCGTGGCCGCAACCCAATCGATGACTTCCAGCGCGCGCTTGCCGTAGGCTTGCACGGCGAGCCCAAGCCCCGGCCAGTCTTTGGTGACGGTGTCTCGCGCCAACGCCTCGATGATATCCAGCGACAGATCAAGCCGGTCCGCCTCTTCGGCATCGATGGTCAGTTGAATGCCGAGGCGTGCCGCGCGGCGCGCCAGCTCGAGCACCTGGGGCACCAGCCGGCGCATGACGCGGTCGTGCTGCAGCAAGCTGTAGCGAGGCTCGAGGGCCGAGAGCTTGATGGAGATGCTCGAAACCTCATCAACCGCGCGTCCCCCGGCGCCCGATCCGATGACATCGATGGCGTGTTGATAGGACTTCAAGTAGCGTGCCGCATCTTGCAGCGTTCGCGCCCCTTCGCCCAGCATGTCGAAAGAGCACAGACCCACTTCCGCTTCGCGGGCGCTGCGCGCCAGCGCCTCCTCGATGCTGCGCCCGACCACGAACTCGCCGCCGATAATCTTCATCGCCCGTCGCACCGCAAGTCGCACCAAGGGTTCGCCCGCCTTGCGCGTCAACTTGCGCATCCAGCCGCTCGCGTCGGTCTTGATGGACGGATCCAGATCGAGAATGCCGCCGGTGAGCATCAAGCCCCACGTCGAGGCATTGACAAACAAAGACTCCGACTGGCCTGAATGAGCGGACCAGTCGCCTGAGCTCAGCTTCTCGGCGATCAGTCGATCCGCCGTGACATCATCGGGAATGCGCAGCAACGCTTCGGCAATGCACATGAGTGCAATGCCCTCCTGATTCGACAGGCCAAATTCCTGCAGGAATGCATCGAGAAAGGGACGCTCGTCGCGCCGCGCGCGAGCCCCTTCAACCAGCTTCACGCCTAAGGCGACCGCGCGATGACGCGCGCCGCCGGTGAGTTCCAGGCTGTGCAGCAGCCGTTGGACCGCTTGGTCCTCCGGCCATGTGCCGTGATCGCGGATTATCTGGCGTAGATCTTCCAGTCGAGCGCTCGAAGCAGGGGGTAGCGGGTTGGCGGCCATGGTCTCTAATTTTAAGGGCTAATCGTCGCAATAAACACTGGGCTCGGCGCGGAGTTCTCAACTTCGGCCATTTGGCTCAAATGCGCGCTGCAGTCCGTCAGGATAGCAAGATCCCAAGGTTCCAGGCGGGCGTATCCCCCCGTGCTGCCCAGACACAATGGGTCCAAAATACCAAATATCAAAGTCGTTTCGCCGTGAATTGCAGCCAGCCGTTTAGGCTCGCTCAAGCGCTCGATGCGCGCCGCCGTGCGCAGCGAATTGGATACCATGAGGTTCAGATCCACACACGGTCCGTCGAGCAGTTCACAGTGGGTGGCCATCGCACCGTCGAATTCTACGAAGTCCCCCACGCTGCGCAAGGCACATTGCTTCCCGCCGCCGAACTGAAGCGCGATGCCACGCCCCCGCAACAGCACCATCTTGCGATCATATCCCGCAAAATCCGAGAACGGGCCCGATGAATCGATTTGCGCCACGCTCACGCGCCAAAAAAATGCATCCCCGGTTGGCGGAACTCGGATCGCTTCGTGGGTGATGCCGCCGCCATTCTTCCACGGCGTCGCCGTGAAGGAAGAGCGGCGGATGATTTTGATGCCGGCGTCGCTCATGCGCTATTGCGGAACCGCCACTTCCCTATTTTTTCCGAGCTGGGTGGCGACATAAGCCGCCACATCGCGGATCTGCGCAAACGTTAGCGTGGCTGCGAATGGCGGCATATTGTTCTTTCCGGAAATCACCGTGTTGGCGACCAGCTCCAGCGCATTGACCTTGGTGATATCGGGGCCGGCACCGTGCCCGCCTTTGCCCTCTTCCCCATGGCACGCGGCACAAACCTGCGCGAACACCAACGCGCCGGCCGCGGCATTTCCGCCGCTGAGAGAAACAGCGGTCGCTCGCGCGGCGAGCGCCTGCGGCGGATCAGAGGGCGGCAGATTGCCCTGCAATGAAAACAGCCACAGGCTGTCGCCGCTCGGACTGCCGGCAAAGTTATTGCCTGCCGACACGATGGCGACTTTTTCATGACCGCGAAATTGAAATACGCTGGCCGTCGCGTTCACACCGGCGCCGGTCTGGTACTCCCATAGCACATCGCCGTTGCGGGAATCGAGCGCGACGAAGCGCCCATCGTTGCGGCCCGTGAACACCACATCGCCGGCGGTGGCCGTCGAGCCGCTGTAGCAACTGTCTTTCCAGCGTTGACGCCACACGAGCTTATTGGTGCGCATGTCGACGGCCGCAAAGATGCCGTTGAGCGGGATGTCCGAAAAGCCGAACAGACCCTGGGTATAGGGGCTCCCTGGCCTCGGCTCCTGGGAAGGCCCGACCAAAAATCGGCCCATCTGATCGTTCGCGCAAACAAACAAATATCCCTGGCGCGGGTCATAGGAACTGGGAGGCCAATTGGTCCCGCCCCACGGGCTCGGCTTCGCAACCACGGCCTGGTCCCAGTAAGGCGTGAAGATCTGCCCGCCATTGACCAGGCGAAATCCCGCCGGCGGAATATCGATGGAATGCGGGACCACCGCATCGCCCTTGGGGAAGGGTTGCGTGGCGGCGGTGTTTTGACGGGCCTCCTGCGCGACCGGCGTTTCCTCGATGCCGATCAGCGGCTTGCCCGTGACGCGATCCAGGATATAGACCCATCCGGTCTTGCCGATTTCCGCGATGGCCTCGCGAAGCTGACCGTTGTACTCCAGATCAAACAGGACCACGGGACTCGGAGAGTCGTAATCCCACAGGTCATGATGCACCTGCTGAAAGTGCCAACGGTATTTTCCGGTCTTTGCCTCGATGGCGACGATCGATACGGAGAACAGGTTGTCGCCCTTGCGCTGGCTGCCGTTGAAATCCGGCCCTGCATTGCCGGTGGAAAAATAAATGAGCCCGCGCTTCGCATCGACGGCGGGCGTCTGCCACACCATGGCGCCGCCGAAGGCCCAAGAAGAATTATCCTGCGGCCAGCTCTCGTGACCCGGTTCTCCCGGACCTGGTACGGTGTAGAAGGTCCACAGCGGTTTTCCATCCTTGGCGCTGAATGCCCGAACTCGGCCGCGCGACGCCAATTCGCCGCCGGCAAATCCGCTGACTATCATGCCGTCGAAGTACAGCGGCGCACTCGTAATGGTGAATCCGTCCTGCCAGCGCTCCGCCTGGACCGACCAAATCTGCTTGCCGGTGCGCTGGTCCAGCGCGACGATGGCGCCGTCAAGCCTCCCCAAAAAGATTTTTCCCTCGCCAATCGCGACGCCGCGACTCGTCCAGCCGCAGCACACGGTCGAGATGGTTTTTTCCAGGTGCGCTTGATAAACCCAAAGCTTTTTACCGGTCTCGGCATCGATTGCAAACACATCGTCCGCGCCGGTGGGAACATAAATCACACCCTCTGCAACGATGGGCTGCGCCTCACCGGAGAACGGCGGCCCCATGCCTGAGCCATTCAAGTGCGTTTGCCATTCGGCTTTCAGCGTGCCGACATTGCCCGCGGTAATTTCCGCCAGAGGCGAATAGCGCTGGTTATGGATATTTCCGCCGTTGGTGAGCCACTCGCCGAGCGGCAGCGCGGCAAGCTGTTTGGCGGTATAAGCGGGTGATTCTGCGGCCTGGCTGTAAGCGGCCAGCAGCACAATGCTCAACACATGCCATCGCCGCATAGTTATCCAACTCCCCGACAGACCCGCCATGCTAACCGGAAATGAGCGCGCTCGGACCTCAGTGCGCGGCGTCTGCCGCCAGTTGGGAAGGATCCAATACTCGGCCATTGAGTATCACTTTCACGATCCCAGCATAGGCATCGATCGTTTGCGTCGGATCCTGCTGGAGTAGCAGCAGATTGGCACGTTTGCCGACCTGCACGGTCCCGATGTCCCGATCCAGCTTCAGCGCCTGTGCGTTCGTCAGTGTCGCGGACTTGAAGATCTGTGCGGGAGTCTCGCCCGCCTGGAGGAGCCGGTGCATCTCCATCCAGCCATTTAAGCCCGGTGGATTGGCATAGGTAGGGGCACTCGGCGTGTCGGTGGCGAACAGAATACGACCGTGTCGCTCAACAACGTACGCGGTCGCCTGCCTACTGCGCTCAATGACTCCGCCAAACGCTTCGTTCGCGGCCTGATCAAGTTGACTCGGGCTCGGATTGGCGGGCAACTTCATGCCCTCTGACACTTCTGCATGAAACCATTGGCCTTCGGCGGACCGATACCAGTGAATCAGGTTGGATGGCAAGACGCGTGGCAGTTGCGGATCGGAAAGGAATGATCCGCCGACGACATCGCGGAGACCGTAGAGCACCTGCATCGTCGGCTGATACCCAACGTTCCGCGCGAGCTCCTGGTCCAGGATCTTCCTCATCCCCGGCGTAACCTCGCTGGTTGTGGAATGCTCTTGATACAAATTCCACATTCCGTGGGCCATGATGTCGACGCCGACATCGAGCCCGAAGTCTTGAGCCTCGTCTGAATTGGCGTGCATCAACACGGGTATTCCTGCGGCGTGCGCCGCCTTCACAACCTCGCGAATCGTCTCGAGCTTCGGTACGGGCAGATTGCGAACCCCGCCAAAGCCGCGTTCAAAGAAGGTCTTCACGCAGATTGCGCCATCGGACTTCATCCGTGAAACCACAGCCTGTGGCGTATGCAACGCGGGATCGATGCCGTCGGGCGCCTGGGTGCCGGGCTCGATGAGCATATAGGGCCATCCTTGATAGCGTTGCGGCTTAGGCGCGTAGTTCATCGGGTAACCATCCATCAGCGCCGCGCCGCCACAGAAGTACGTGTCCGGAGTGTCGCCGTGGCTCTTCCAGCGCGCCATGCCTTGCGGTGTCGAGATCAGATCTATCAGTGTCGTGAATCCATACAGCAGGTAACTGCGCGGAATCTGCTCTCGGGCGGCTTTGGCGATGTCTGGATGCTGGGCTTCTTGCTCAGGTGTCATGCCGGGGATGTCGCCCAGGTGAACATGACTGTCGATCAAGCCGGGAGCCAGGAACAGACCTGAGCCATCGATCGCAATCCCATCCTTGCTTGACTGAGTAGTGGCGCCCCTGGCCGTCGAAATCGCGACAATGCGCCCATCGTGAATACGTACCAGAGCGTCACGCATCGCAGTGCCTCTTTCGGGAGACACGATCGAAACGTGTTCGATCTGAAGGTCTGCCGCCCACGAGGCGACCGGCAACGCGCCTGCGAGCGCAAGCCATCGGATTCTGAATCCCAACGACAAGGTCGGCCGCATGGTGTCTCTCCGAAGGGGGTGGCACTACATAATGGCACGCAAACCCTTGCAAGAGTATTCCTCGCGTTGCGCAGGTTAGTCTCGTAATTTCCGCTTCATCAAATGCCAACGACGAAGGGCGACGATCGCCCAAATAGCCTCAACAACGCCGAAGGGCCACGCGCCTTGCAGAAAGCCGTAAATTGAACCGAGGACACACGCGCCCGCGAAGGCAAGGATGAACCAATGGCTGCGAGTCTCGAGCGCATAGGTCACCAGCATCGCCGTAACCGCGAAAAGACCGAATAGTGTCAGGCGATCCACAATTGCTCTCCAAATTCGAATCGGAATGCCAAGATCGGTGTTGAGTCAGCCACTGCACTAATCAATAAGAAGTTTCACTCAGGGGAAGCGTAGATCTTTTTCAGAAGCGAATCGACTAGCTGAGTTACCGCGCGCTGGCGCAATGTTCTGGCTTCGCGTTGCGAATTTTCTTGATCGCCATCCCCGAGCTCGAACTTGGCAACGGCAACAGGTCCATCC
>Ga0209330_1000529_pt1 | contig 15628 bp, 13 predicted proteins | sample JacPinW_OM2H0_O3_FD_187969 | JGI IMG/M metagenome (GOLD analysis project Ga0209330, IMG submission 187969) | Forest soil microbial communities from Algoma, Ontario, Canada - Jack Pine, Ontario site 1_JW_OM2H0_O3 (SPAdes) (version 2) | ecosystem: Environmental > Terrestrial > Soil > Boreal...
GCGCTTACTCGGCGAATGAGCAATGGGCTAACTGTCAGGGCCGCCTACACTTGGAGTCACACCATTGACAACAGCACGGCGGACTTCCACAGCACCAATCTCACTCCCCGCCGGCCGCAGGACTTCTTCAGTTTCAACCAGGCCGATAAAGCGAACTCCGCATTAGACCGTGCGCAACGGTTTACCTTGGCGATGACCTATAGCCCGCCGTATTTCAAAGGTGGAAACTGGTTCCGGAAAAATGTTATGGGCAACTGGAACTTTAGTCCGGTGTACACCTACGAGAGCGGCGAATGGGTCACCGTTCAGTCGGGGCAGGACTCGAACCTGAACATCGATAGTGCCGGTGATCGTGCAATCTTCAATGCTGCAGGCGTTCGGGGGACCGGAAGCGATGTTACCTCGCTCATGGCGACTGCTGGGCCGAACGCAGGCAATGTTGTTGCCTATGTGGCCAATAATCCGAATGCGCAGTACATTCGCGCTGGTCTTGGCGCGCTGGCCAACACCGGTCGTAACACGCTGCAATCGCCCAACACCAATAACATTGATTTGGCCGTCTACAAGAACCTGAATTTCACAGAGAAATACCAGTTCCGGCTAGGCGCCCAGTTCGCCAACATCATCAATCACCCTCAATACCTTCCCGGAACCAATCCCGGGTTCGGACTGGGCGTAAACGATGTTGCTAGCTACAGCTCGACCACAAGCGCCGATTCGGCCTACGTCCATCCTTACAAGACAGAATTCAACAATCCGAAGACTGTCTTTGCCAGCAACGCTCGCACGGTTGCCCTCGTCGCAAAGTTCACATTCTAGCCCTCACGCCGGTGAGGAATAACACACGGGGAGCCGCCAGGTTCCCCGTTTTTTCCGGTGCAACAGTCGATATAAGCGTAATCACTGCCCTCCGGCTAACGCGCTATGTGAGGCCGGCAAGTGATGGACCGGTAATGAGTCGAGTAGATATCTACCGTTGTGTCCAACAAATAACTGGACAATAAGAATTGGGTTCGCTGTGCCGGCGGGCATCGGGCGGAGTGGTGAATGTGCTCACCAAGTCGGGGAACGAACAACTACCATGGCTCTGTGTGGGAGTTCAGTCGGCTGTCGGCTTATACGGCGAATACGTACGCCAATGATGCGGCGAACGCAGCTTTTCAGGCGACCATCCGTCTGCAACCAGTCACAGGTGCCGTGTTTCGGCGCGGAGTCGGCACCCGCCGGGCGGATCATTTCTTCTGCTGCAGTAACTCAGTACTTCGCTCGGCCGCCTCCTTCACCAGAAAGCCCATCCTCGGGTGAGATGGCTCCAGATGGGGCGTGATTCCGTACTCCCGCAGGGTTTCCGAAGTGACCGGCCCGATCGACCCGACTAGCGCGCGACGCAGTGCACTTGCGGCTTCCTGATGTTGCCCCATTTCATCTGCGAACCGGAACAGATGATGCACCTGGACCGACGATGTAAATAACACAACATTGAACTTACCGAGAGCGAGATCGCGAATCGCATCTCGAAGCGGCTGCGCATCCTCCGGCGGAGCCCATTTGTAAACCGGCACGGGAAACACCTGCGCTCCTCGCTCCGCGAGTCCCGCATACAGTTCGCAGCTGGGCACGCCATGTTCCTGCACCGCCACGTGAACGCCCTTCAAGGGAATTGTTTCGGCATTCTGGTCGAGAGATTGCAGAATTTCCCGCCACGTGTTGGGTTCCGGCACCATCAGCGTGACATTCACGCCGAACTCCCGCAGGACGGCAACCGGCTTGGGCCCTCGCGCGACTACCGTTACCTTACTCAGCGCCGCGACCATGCGTTCCCGTGGACATTCCGGCTCAATCGCTTGCGCCAGAGCGCGCGTCCCCACTCCCGTCATAAAAATCACGACTTGGAATTCGCCCCGGACTACGCCCTGCGCGAACGCAGATTCCTCGGCATTCGGCGCCGACGGAACCTCGCGCGTCGAGGCCACCACGGTGGCCTGCCCGCCATGGTTAGCAATTAGCAAACCCATCTCCCGCGAGCGCCGGCTCTCGAGCGAGAGCACGCGCAGATTTCCGAACCCTTTACCGGCCATGGATGATTTCCCTGCTACGACAGCGTGCCGATAGTGTAGAACGCGAAGGCAAGAGGCGGGAAGTGAGGATTCAGGCCAACACCCCGGCTCATGCTCCCTCAGCCCCACCGGCGACTTCGATTCCACAAGCACCAGTTCCTGGCCACGCTCGGGAGACGCACCATAGGTGATGTCGAGAAGAGCGCCCGTAAAGAGGGCACCCGATACGATATTTCCGATGGTTAGCGGCAACCGGTTCCACCACCATTGGCCAACCTAGGCGGGCGCGTGGAACAACATTCCCGCGGGGATCAGGAACATGTTGACGATCGAGTGTTCATACCCCTGCGCGAAGAAAGTCATGATCGGCAGCCACGTCGCGGCCACTTTGCCGAGCGTCGATCTCGACGCGAACGCCAACGCCACCCCCAAGGTCACCATCCAGTTGCAAAGCACCCCCTTGACCATCGCAGCCATCCAGCCTTTGTAGCCAAGGCTGCATACGCCAGGGATTTCTTCTGCGCCACTTGCCGCAGAAGCTCGCCCAAGGCGCCACCGTCAGAGATCATGAAGTTATGTTTCATTTGTTCCGCATAGCGGCCTTCCATTTCGGCCACGCGCACGCTAAGGTTCCACGACTCGTTTAGCTGGCCCACAATATTTTCCTCGCTCGTTCGTCTACAACAGTAGATGGATGAGGCGCTGAGAAAACACTGGATGATGGCGCAGCAAGACCGGCAGATCTCTGAGGCGATCGAGCGGGAAAAGCCCCGGCTTCGTAACTTCATCGGTAAACGGGTGGCTGACCAGAGCGACGCAGAAGACATCCTGCAGGAGGTCTTCTACGAACTTGTGGAAGCCTACCGGATGATGAGGCCGGTGGAGCAAGTTACCGCCTGGTTGTTTCGCGTCGCCCGCAATCGGATCACGGATCTGTTCCGCAGCAAAAAGCGGGAGGCGTCAAGCGAACCAGCGGTCAATATAGAGGATGGCGAGGAACTCCATTGGGAGGACCTGCTGCCCTCGCCAGAGGCAGGGCCCGAGGCGACCTACACAAGAAGTGTGCTCTTGGAGGAGATGGACGCCGCCCTGGACGAACTGCCCGAAGAGCAGCGTGAAGTGTTCGTGGCCCACGAGTTCCTGGGTTACAGCTTTAAAGAACTCGCCGAACAAACTGGCGTCAGTGTGAATACGCTGCTCTCACGCAAGCGTTATGCAGTCCTGCACCTCCGCGACCGCCTCCAGACCATCTACCACGACTTTAGGAAAGCATGAGGGCAATAGACATGAAAAGACATCGTTTTGTGCGGGGACTGAAGTTCGTGCTGTTTGCGGCACTGTTGGCCACTGTAGTTGGCTTTGGGGTGATGAGCCTCTGGAACTGGCTCATGCCGGCTCTCTTTGGTTGGCATTTGATTAACTTCTGGCAAGCCGTCGGCGTTCTGGTTCTTAGCAAAATTCTTTTTGGTGGATTCCGAGGCCATCCTGGCCGTCACCTGTACTGGCGTCGCCGCATGATGGAGCGATGGGAGCAGATGACCCCTGAAGAACGGGAGAAATTTCGTCAGGGGATGCGCGGCCGCTGCGGATCATTTGGACCCGCGGCAGCGGAGCCGAAGGTCTGACGCGAGGAAGAATTTCCGGACCCAATGCGACCCCGGTTCTTCACGACGAGATTGATGTTCGCTTTTTGTTCGTCACAATAGAGCCGCCCCCGGCTGCGAATTTCAGGAGATTGAAAGTATGCTGACGGTAACTGTCGAAACCTTCGAGGAAATCACCGTTGTGCACTGCCTGGGCAGGATTGTGCGCGGTTACGACCATGTTCTTCTGTGCCCGGCTGCGCAGCAGGTAGGACGGAATGTCGTGCTCGACCTGACGCATGTGGATGCAATCGACGCCGCCGGAATCGGAGCCTTGGTTTCTCTGCAAGCCGCTGGTGTTTATCTGCAGCTAATGAACCCCATCCGACAGGTGCGAGAAATATTGAAGATCACCAACTTGCACACCATCTTCGAGATCTGCGAATCTCGCGAGGGTCTTGATGAAACGAGTACGCTGCTAGGCAGTCAAATCCAACATTCTGATTGCGCAAAATCCCCTCAAGGAGGGGGATTCGAGCGATATTGAAAAATCCGCTTCGCCCTCCGCCTGACATGCAGCATTTCTTATCCGAGGCGGCAGGATAGCGATTGTGGACGGAGAGAAAGCTCGAACGGCGAGATTCGAATTCTAGGTCTCGCGACCAAAGGATTACGATACTGCTGGTCCGGAACTGGAAATGGCAGTTCTTGTCGCAGATCAGCTGGGCTGCGGACGGGAAAAGCTTGTTCGCATTCGCACAATCTGCCTCCTCGATGGGTATTCTTGCGCTCGATTCCAATGGCAACCCAAGAGTCCTACACGAAATGCCTTCTGGCACGGATTTCCGGCATTGTTCCGTCGCTGGATGCGTGATGCTGATGGACTTGGCGTGTTTGCGTCGGTGATGCCATGAGCAATCAGATTTCAAGGCGGCAGCCGCATGTGCTTAGAAAACGCAGTGTGGCATGAACCGGAACCTACACTCTTCAGGAGACGCGAGTCGGTGTGCCGAACCCTTCGAAGCAGCGCTGGAATTAACAAGGGCAGGCACATCACCGTGTCTGTCCTTCTGCCGTCGCGATCACCAAGTTAGAAATAGAACTTGAGAGCAAACATGAGGTTCCTCGGATCCTGACTGCCCGTGATGTTGCCAAACGTGGTAGCTGACGGGGCATAGAACATATTCGGCGCGGCCAGGTTGGGATGGTTGAATGCGTTCAGGAAATCGGCACGAAACTGCAAGCGCTTCGACTCGCCGAAGAGGAAGTTCTTTTGCAGACTCAGATCCAAGTCCACATAGTGAGGCCCGATGACCGGGCCCTGCGCCGGGCAGGTGCCAAAGGTCCCGGGCGCCTCCGGTGTGAATGTGTTATTTGCATTCGAAACCCACTGAAATTGATAGCCCGCTCCAGTGTTTACCATCTGGTGGGTGTACTGAACCGGACCATTGCAGTTCGGACGAGCGGAACCGGGTCCGGCACCGTCATTGCCTGTGAAGGTCCCCGAGTTGTCGGGTCCGTAGACGGCCAGGGGGAATCCAGCGTGATAGGAAAATATTGGATCAATCGACCAGTTTCCCACCACCGCATTTACTGCCGCTGGCAGATCATGGCCGAAGGATTTTCCTCGTCCTACGGGCAGTTCGTAAAGTAGATAGCCGCTCACGACTTGGTTGGAATCATAGTAGCAACGCGCCCAATTCGATCGCGGGTCATAGAGGTTCTGCCAATAGGGATACGAGCTCGTGGTCTCGGCATTCGTACTGTAGGTTCCATAGTACCCGCTGTTGTTGGTCATGCATTTGCCCCAGGTGTAGGCAATCTGGCCTTCCAGTCCTCTGCTGGCGCGCTTTAGTAATACTGCTTGCAAAGCGTCATAGCGCATGGTGCCGACCGATGCCGTATCGTAAACGTCGGCGAAGCTGTTCGGACCATACCCGAGACTGTTTCCGCCAGAATCGACTCCGTTGAAACCGCCGATAAAGCCGGTGTTGCCCGTTCCCGGTTGCAGTTGACCGAGGTCCAATGGCACCACCAAGTGCGTAACCTTCTGACCAACATATCCAACTTGCGCAGTGAGCGTTTTTGTCAGTTCATGCTGAATCGAAAGATTCCATTGTTCCCCGACTGCCGGCTGCACCACTGGATCCCAGGCGAACATAGTCGCTCCGACAACTGATTGGGGCTGCGGTGTGGCTCCGCCTGAAGCCCCAGCCTCGGTGGTATAAGGTGTGGCGCCTGGGGTGTAGTTGTTCGTTCCCCCGATCTGGGTTGGCGTGTATGGCGGATTACGAGGCAGACGCAGATTGGTCCCCGTACCCTCCAGATAGGATGAGACGCTAAATGCTCCACGGATAACGGTTCTTCTCTCAAATACTGCCGGTGTCCAGGAGAATCCAATGCGAGGCTCAAACTCTCCGAGTCCATCATAGTTGCTACTGTAGAGTCCTCTACTGAAGCCGTTCTTGCCCACAATGCCGGTGGGGACGGGGCTGTTTCCGGGAAACTCCACGATGCCGCTCGTCTTATCGACATTCACCTGACGATTGTTGGTTTCGACCCATGGAGTGCGCGCCTCATAGCGCAGTCCCAGATTCAAGGTCAGGCTATCGGCTATGCGCCAATCGTCCTGTGCAAAGCCAGCCAACAGCCAGTCCCTTTGATGGAAGCCACTACCCACTTCGCCTCGAGCCACGGAATCGGGCAAGCCCAGAGCAAAGCTCGCGCCCGCATCTCCGCCAGAGATTCCATCGCCTGCTTCAGAGGTGTAGTTGTTGGTGAAGCCGATGTCGCCCAGAACTCCGGCATTGCCGGGATACGTAATGTTCAAGCGGTATCGGTTCATCTGGAATCCGAATTTTGTATTGTGGTGGCCGTGACTCCACAGAACATTGTCGGATACTTGCCAAACGGTGGAAGCGAACTTTTGGATGATCGTACCGTTTCCCAAACTGGCGTAATTGCCGATGCCGTTTCCGTTGCTAGCGGCACTGGTAAACGTGATACTAGGCAATCCACTGATACCGCCTTCGGTCGTACCGGCGATACCAGTGTTAGCTGCGAGCGCGGCGACGGACGAGGCAAAGGTCGTATTGGGGCCGAAAGGCAAAACGTAGTTCACGCCAACGCGAAAATCGTTGAGCAGTGAGGAAGTGAAGGTGTGGGTCTCATCAAAAGCGGTGTTGTCGATGTGTGCTTCCGAACTCGAATTCCCACCGAGCAGGAAGGACGTGGTTAAGGGATCAATTTCCTTGCCCCGGGAATAGCGGGCGAAAAGGCGATCCTTGGCAGAGATGTTGAAGTCGACTTTGACGTCTTCCTGGTCGTCGTTGTTCTGGCTTCCATTAAGAACCACAGCGCTATTGGGCGCACCGGGTGTGGGTTGGGGATAGAGTGGCGATGCCATGAGCACCTTGAAGGCGTTATCCAGCCGGTTGGAAGGAATAATGTTGCCCTGGAAAGGTACCGGGTTCCCGGATAGGACACAGGGTGTGCCGCTGACTCCTGTGCCTGGAGTACACGGGTCGTAGATCTGCACGCCATTGGGATTTGCCGTGGTGGGGGTCAGCAGGGAGCTAAAATCTCCTCCGCGTTCGGCAGTTGACAAGACAGTAAGGCCGCCTGCTGCAGGCGGATGATCGAAGCGGGAACCTTGATAATCAGCGAAGAAAAACAGTTTGTTCTTGATGATGGGCCCGCCGATTGTGCCGCCAAATAGATTCCAGCGCATCTGTGCTTTCGGGAGACCGATCGTCCCTTGTGGATTAGGCGAGAATCCGTTTTGCCACGAGTTTGCATTGAATTTATCGTTGCGGATGAATTCAAAGACATCGCCATGGAAAGTGTTGGTACCCGATTTTATTGAGGCGCTCACCACCCCGCCCTGAAAATTGCCGAATTCCGCCGATGCGTTCTGGGTGATGACATCGAACTCTTGAATGGCGTCGGGCGATGGGGTGAAACCCACCGCGTTTTCCGAAGCCTGATTGTTGTCCACTCCGTCGAGGATAAAATTATTCGACTCTTCGCGATTGCCATTGATATACGGGCGCCCGCCTCCATTGCCCGCTATCTGCTGCGAGGTTTGGGACCCAGTGTTCATGGTCTGCGGATCGATGGTAAGCGCGCCCGGACTGAGCAGCGTCAACTGCACGAAGTTACGCGAGGCGAGCGGTAGATTGTCGTTTGTCTTGGAATCGATCAGCGTTCCTACTTGCGCACTATCCGTCTGCAAGTTGGGCACGGAATCGATAACTTCCATAACCTCGCTTACACCTTTGAGCCGGAGTTTGAAGTTGAAGCGGGCGATTTGATCGAGCACCAACGTGACCGCGGACTGCTTAGTGGTCTGAAATCCGGTCGAGGTTACAGTTATTTCGTACGTGCCAACCGGCACGCGCTGAAGATTGAAGACGCCGTCGGGATTAGTTTCGGTCGCGTAGGCGGTGCCGCGCTCCACATCGCGAGCCACTACGGAAGCGCCAACCACCGAAGCCCCCGAAGGATCGGTCACACTTCCAGTGATAGCGGCGGTGACTTCCTGCCCCCAAGCGGGGCTCACCGCGAAAAATGTGGCGAACAGGGTTGCGAACAACGTTCGAGCGATTATCGAGGACGCCTTCGACTGTGTCATCTCCGTCTCCTTTTCAAGCCTTCGCCTTGCGTGACCTCACGCCAATCTTCCCAACGACCAGCCAAACCACGATCCATTCCTGCTAAACGCCGCGCCGCTTTGCGCGGAAAAAACGGACGCGCGAACCGTTCGCGCTTTACTCCTTCATGACTCCGTACTGAAAACGTGGAGGTAATTTCGCGCCACACTTTTCCGCCATGGCAAGGGTCAGAGCTTGCGGCACGATCACGGAAGTAATTCCTTCCCACGGCTCCGGGACTGCACCGATGGTTATCGGCAAGAATCTCTCTGACTTCTGCAGGTCTTGGTTCTGCCGGTCTTTGGTTCCAACCAAAATTACCTTGCCGCCGCGCGCGTGACAGTCGTGGGCGAGTTCGACTCCTAAGCCGGCCGCCCGGCCCAGGGCTGAAATGATGGCGACGTGCGAGCCGTCGACGTCGAGGATTGGCCCATGCCGAAACCCGCCGCCGGAGTGGGCGGCAGCACGATGGCCGGTCATCTCGCGAATACACAACGAGCCCATGATGGCGCCTCCGTACGCTGGCCCCCGGCCGACAAGTTCGATATTCGCGGCTCCGCGGCAAAAGCTTTCCAGTTCTTCGCGCAGGCTGAATACTTTATCGAGCGCGGCAGCGTAAGCTGCGCTCGCCCGCTCTGCATCTTCGCGCCACGGCCGGCCAAGAATATGGGAAGCAAACACGATGCTTGCCGCCGTAGCGTTGGTAAATGTCTTGGTGGCGTTGCCGTATTCCGGCCCGGCCAGGATCGGCAGTTTCACTTCGACCGACGACCAACACGTGCTTTTTTCGTTATTGCAAAGCAAGGCGAGCGGCAGCTTCGTACTGCTTCGGCAGAGCTGCACAAGTTCCGCGCTCTCTCCTGAAGTGGTCAACAAGATGGAAACAGCGGCCTGTTCCCATACCGGACGCGAGTAGTGCAGCCACTCACTGGCATCTGCCGCGAAAGCCAACCTGCCGCACAACTGTAAGAAAGAAGACGCGACAATAGAGGAGCAATAGGAAGCTCCCATTCCAACCAAGATTACCGGGCCGGCGGAAAGCGCCATCCGTCCCAGTTGTTCTAGCGCTCTCCAGATCGGCTTTTCTTCCCGATAAGCCCGCAGCAAGTGGGCAAGGCGCTCCGGCTGTTCCCGACATTCCATTTCGTAAATGGATGTCATGCTCCGGGTCAGCATTTCTGGCGGTGGTTCTACTCCGGCGATCCAGCGCGACTCTTGGCCTGCCCGGCTTTCCATAGATTCCCTCGGTGAATCTGCCCACGGACACCCTAGGGTCAATGTTTTTAATGAATCATTATAAACTATACAGTATGATGCCGTTGAGGTAAATACGTGTCTGCTTCCGGACTCTCCGCTCCGCCTCGTGTAAATCGCGGATTCATCCTTCGCATTTCGTCGATCGCAGGCTTGGGTGGCGTGTTGTACGGCTACGACATGGGCATCATTGCCGCCGCGGCCATCTTCGTCAAACGCACATTTGCGCTTTCAACGCTGATGGAGGAGTTGGTCGTGAGCATCGTCCTCATTGGCGCCATGATCGGAGCCATTGTGGGCGGGGCGGTCGCCGATCGTATCGGCCGGCGCGCTACGCTGGTATGGGCGGGAGGCATCTTCATCGCCGGCTCTGTGCTGGCGCCTCTGTCTGGCAGCGTCTTCGTTCTGATCGTGGCCCGCGCGATCATCGGAATCGGGATCGGTTTCACCTCGGTAACCGCGCCGGTCTATGTTTCTGAACTAGCCCCGCCTCAATCGCGCGGTATGCTCATCGGGCTTTATCAGTTTGCGCTGACGGTGGGAATCGCACTCGCGAACCTCGTCGGTTACTGGCTGGCGGTACAACAGGCTTGGAGGTTGATGTTTGGCATCGCGGTTGTGCCGACAGTCTTCTTCTTGGGAGTAATTCTTACGGTTCCTGAAAGTCCACGCTGGCTGTTCGCCCACGGCCGCCCTAAGGAGGCTGCAGCCGTACTGCGTATCTATACGGACGAGATGGGGGCACAGCGCTTTCTCGATGACATTGAGCAGGGACTTAAGATGCCGATGGAACAACGCTGGAGCGCCCTGTGGAGTCCCGCAGTGCGCGGCGCACTTTTCATTGCAGTTGGACTCACCGTTTTACAACAGGTCACCGGCATCAACACCATCATCTACTATGGTCCGCAAATTTTTGAGCTCGCGGGAACTTCCTCGCACGCCAATGCCATCCTGGCAACCCTGATCGTAGCCACGGTGAATGTGGTTGCAACGGTCGTGGGCATCGCTCTGGTTGACCGCGTTGGGCGCAAGCCTCTGCTCTACGTGGGCGTGACTGGCATGACAATCGCGCTCTTCGCGCTTTCTTTCGCGTTCGGCCACCCGGGAATGCTCGGTTCGTCGTTAGGGTCAATAGCCATCACTTGTCTTGTGGTGTATATCGCCTGTTTCGCATTCAGCCTGGGAGCGATCGCGTGGATTTTGGTTGCTGAAGTCTTTCCGCTGCGGGTTCGCGGCCGCGGCGTCGCGGCCGGAACCCTCTTCTCAGGCATCGCTAACTTCGCGGTTTCGTTAACATTCTTAACCCTGATTAATATCTTGGGAAGCGCTGGTACATTTGCAATCTACGGAACGCTCTGTATTGCCACCCTGGTATTTGTGCGGTTGGTTGTACCGGAAACTCGGGGGAGAGACTTGGAGAGCATCAGCCTTTCCCCGGAAGGCTAGCCATTCGATTAGGGCGCTTTCTTGCACCAAATTCGATTCGGCTAAATTCGAAGAAGCGATCTTGGCGGCCCGGGCTTAACCGCCCACCTTCACACCGATTCGCGATTCCGCTTTATTCATCGCCAATCGAATCGCTCCGATCAACTGCGCATCTTGCCCCAGACTACTAATAGTGAGCTTTGGCCGTACAGGCTCGTTGAACTGCTCGAGGAAGTGGCGTGTGCAGTCTCGTAACGGCTCGCTCATGCCTACTCCGCCGCCCAATACGAACAGCTTGCAGTTTAGGACTAAAGATACGTTGTAAACCGCATAAGCCAATATTTTCGCCGAGCGATGCAGAATCCTCGCGGCAAGTTCATCCCCCGCGCGGGCTCGTTCAAGAATTTCCGTTGCGCTCAGGCCGCGGCTTACGGCAACGCCGCTTTCGCTGCAACAACGTAACCACTGTTGCCTGAGGCCCTCGCCGCCGATTACGCTCTCAAGCGATCCCGGAGCGCCATCCTGCGCGGCCTCTTCCGGAGTGCCCGGAACATGCATGTAACCGATCTCGCCCGCTGCGAAATCCGCACCGTGGATCAACCTGCCATTGGCGAATACGCCGGCAGCAATCCCGGTTCCAATCGCAAGAAATACAAAATCGGCGACGCCTCGGGCGGCCCCTCTCCAGTTCTCTCCGATCGCTGCCATTCTTACATCGTTCTCCACCGCGGCCGGGACACGCAGGGCAGCTCGCAGCAGACTTTGAAGGGGGACATCTTTCCATCCCCTTAGATAGGAGGTCGCCACCACGACGCCCGCGTCTGCGTCCGTAATCCCGGGTGCACCGGCAGCTGCGGCCAATAGCGAGCGCCGCGGCACGCAAGCTTGCTCCAGCAGAGACTGCACTCCGGTGTGGATCTGTTCGATTACCATTGCCGGGGAAGATGTTTCCTTGGTGGAGGCCGACCATTTCCCCAACATCGTCCCGTTCATGTCAGCCAGCGCAACTCGCAAATTGCTTGCGCCAATGTCCACGCCGACCACGTGCCCGTATTCCGCATGAACGCGAAGGGCGTCATTGCCCGCCTCTGTCTGCATCATCACACGCCTCCGTTCCGCTCTTTCAGAAGAAGCGGCAGGGCGCGACTTGGATATGGCTACCGACGAGCGGCTCACAACACTAAGTTATCGTTATTAAGTAAGTCGGTCAACCCAGATTCCGCAGGTGGCGCGACTAGGCCAAAGAATCGGAGGGCTGCAACAGCCGAAGAAGAGCTGGGTCGAGCGCGGTGTGAATTGCGCCCCACAATACCGCCGAAGAACCGAGCGCGCTCAATCCTACCCGTACGATCGGGTATTCACTGCCCTTCAGCAATTCCTCCACCTCCCGCAACAGGCGCGGATGATTGCCCACCTCGCCTCCGAGAAGAATAACGCTGGGATTGAGGACGAGCGCCAAATCGAGCACGATGTCAGCCAGAAGGTTGGCTCGTTGCCGAAGGAGACGTTTGGCCTCCGCATTTCCTGCGGCCGCAAGATCGAAAACGTCAGCCGCACACTTCACCTTGGGATGCGTGGGGGATCGTTGCCGATCCGACTGCCAGCTCTTCAGGATTCCCGGAGCACCCAAAAGCTTTTCGATCTTGCCATATTTGTGGAGGGCGGGGTGCTCCCTGGAAACGCTGGGCACTCGGAGGTATCCGATCTCACCCGCCGTCCATTGAGATCCACGATACAGGCTGCCATTCACAAAAATGCCGGCGCCAACCCCCTCGCCGATGGTAATGAATACGAAATCCTTCTCTCCCTTTGCTGCTCCCCGATAATATTCACCCTGGGCCGCGAGATTCGTATCATTCTCGATGGTTACAGGGCATTTGAAATCTTTCGCAAGCATCTCTCCCAAAGCCACATTGGTCCATCCCTTGAGCGCACTCAGCGCCCTTACTAGACCTTCTCGAACATTGACGATCGCGGGTACGCCCACGACGAGTCCCAATAGTTGCTCCTCGGTGTGGTGTTGGTGGCGCAGGAGGTCGCGCACAGCCACGCTGATCTGGTCGCAGACTTCCGGTGGCGCCGAAGAGGGCCGCTCCAGAGGAATCGTCGCGTTTCCGATTTCCCGCCCATCCAAATCGGCCAGAAGAAAACGCAAGAAGTCCGGCCCAATCTCAACCGCCCCTACGCAACCTCGTTCAGCCCGGAAACGCAGTATGTCAGGCGGCCTTCCACCCGTCGAATCTCCTTCGCCGATAGGTTCAACCAGCCCTGCGAGCGCGAGATGAGCCACAACATTCGTCACCGACGGAGCACTCAACCCGGATGCGCGAACCAGATCGGCTTTTGAGCATGGCCCCGTCTCGCGAAGAAGTCTCAAAAGGATTTGAGCGTTGGTCTGGCGGAGAAGTGGAGGCCTCCCGACTAGTACGCGTTCTTTCGTCATTGTGTGGTTAACGTGCGGTCAACGACGACCCCTTCAGCCTCGGTTTCGATGCGACTAGTCATGGTAAGGCATTTCCCGACTCTTATAAAAGTATCCGCGTCAGACCATGGCCGCCGATGGCCTGGCGCCCGGCGTGATCGCTCGACGGCATCGCTTCGAAGTGTGACAACATTGTAATGCTTGCTAACTAAGTTTAGCGTACAATGTGCGTGGCGCACGGGCAGAATCGAACGCCGGCTGCGAAGAATTCAGTTCACGGTGCGAGAAACTCGCTGATTTGGGATTGACTGATTTCTTAGATCGGGCGGATTTTGCAATAAAAATGGAGCCCAAATGTTATTTTCACGGCTGGTTTCATATTTTCGCTTTCACCGTTGTCCGTGGGTGATCGTGGCGGTGGTTCTCAGTTCTGCCAGCGCAAGCCTGGCGCAGGACACCAGGCCTAGATTCAAGGTTATTGCTCTGGCCGAGGCCGGCGGCATCCATCGGCCTTTCGTTGACGCGGCTAAAGTGTGGATGCAAAAGCTGGCAGAGGAAAATGCTTTTTCGGTCGATTACATCGAGAACAGCGATAAGATCAACGACGAATTCCTGTCGCACTATCAGCTATTTATACAGCTGAACTATCCTCCCTACGGATGGACTCCAACCGCTGTAGCCGCATTCACAAAATACATCGAAGAAGGCCGAGGCGGGTGGATCGGATTTCATCACGCTACCCTGCTTGGAGAATTTGACGGATACGGGATATGGCCATGGTTTTCGCAGTTCATGGGCGGGATCAGATTTACCGATTACATTCCGAAGTTCGCCACCGCGACCGTAGTTGTGGAAGATCCTTCGCACCCTGTTATGAAAAATGTGGGCGGATCCTTTGTGGTCGATCACGAGGAATGGTACACATACGACAAATCCCCAAGACCGAATGTTCACGTTTTGGCGCACGTCAACGAGGCTACGTATTCGCCAGATACCAAAAAGAAGATGGGAGATCATCCCGTCATCTGGACGAATGAGCACTACAAGGCGCGCAACGTCTACATTTTCATGGGGCACCACCCCGAGTTACTCCAAAATCCGGCTTTTACGGCAATCTTCCGCAATGCGATCTTTTGGGCGGCCAGCCAATGAAGATCCGCTCGATTTCTCGCTTGATGGTGCTGGCCGTTCTCTGCACCACTGTGACCAGCGCCGCCCAACCAACTCGCTTCAAGGTGCTTGCTTTTTATTCAACGAACGTCGAAGCCGATCACGTGCAGTTCGCCGAGGCGGCGGTGGAATTCTTTGCCACCCGCGCCATCAGCGAAAACTTTACATTTGACTCGACAACCGATTGGCAGCACATGAATGAAGCGTATTTGAAAGCGTACCAAGTGGTTGTTTGGTTGAACGACGCGCCAACCAATGCGGCGCAGAGATTAGCGTTCCAGCGCTACATGGAAAATGGCGGCGCATGGCTGGGTTTTCACTTCGCCGGATACAACGACAAAGATACGAACTGGCCTTGGTTCGTCGATTTCTTAGGAGGAGCGGTCTTTTACAGCAACAACTGGCCGCCGTTGCCGGCAAAGCTCGTTATCGATGACCGCACTGATCCGCTCGCAAAGGACATTCCCGAGTCCTATGAATCACCCGCGAACGAATGGTACATCTGGAAGCCTAGCCCTCGACTCAATAAGCATGTGCGAGTCCTGGTGACATTCGATCCTTCAAATTATCCCCTTGGATTGAAGGACGTGCTCACCGGCGGCGATCTCCCTGTGGTGTGGACGAATACGAAATACAAAATGATTTACATGAATATGGGGCACGGAGACAAGATCTTTACCAGTCCCATTCAGAACAAGCTCATTACAAATGCGGTGAATTGGCTTGGTACGAATTCTACCGCGGCAGCTTTTCCGCCGCCGAGCGGAAGGGAAATTAATCCCCAGGGAATTGCGTTGAATCCTACCACGCACAGAGCGTACGCGGTGAACACGGCAGCCGGCACTGTAACGGTCCTCGATAAAGCTGGCAACTTCCGCAGCACGATAGAGGTGGGAGCTGAGCCCGAATCCATCGCGATCAATCCGGTCACCAACAGGGTCTATGTGGCGGACTCGGGCAGCGGTGAGGTAAGCGTGATCGATGGAGCAACCGATCGCGTTGTTGCCACCGTCAAGGTCGGAGATTTGCCCTACGCTATCGCGGCAAATCCCGTCACCAACAAGG
>Ga0209330_1000532_pt1 | contig 15549 bp, 15 predicted proteins | sample JacPinW_OM2H0_O3_FD_187969 | JGI IMG/M metagenome (GOLD analysis project Ga0209330, IMG submission 187969) | Forest soil microbial communities from Algoma, Ontario, Canada - Jack Pine, Ontario site 1_JW_OM2H0_O3 (SPAdes) (version 2) | ecosystem: Environmental > Terrestrial > Soil > Boreal...
TGGTTATTTTAAACAGCACGTTAATCTCGTCCCAAACAAACCGGAATCCTTGCGAGTAGTTAAAAACGGACCCGCGCAAGACGATGCTGTTGGGGACGCGAGCGATGCGGCCGTTGTACAAGTCCCGGCTGACCCAGTTCCCCGTTTCCATCAAGGTGGTTCGCAGCAGCCCGATGTCGATCACATCCCCTCGAGTGTCGCCGATCTGCACTCTGTCTCCCACGGCATAAAGCTTTGAAAAGCCGATGGAGAAAGCGCCGGCAATGCTGGCCACCACGTCCTGCAGGGCGACTGCCACACCCGCGCCCACCACACCAATGGCAAAGCTGAGACGGCCCAGTCGATCTTCAAAGAGGATGGCGAGGAAAAGGAGAATCGAGAAGTATCCGGAAAAGACGATCAGCTTGCGAACCTTATATCGCGCATCGGCCCGGCCAAAGCGCTGGGGGAGCGTTTTTTCGAGCACGCGAAACGCGGCGTGGATGATGAGGACTCCGGCGGTTGCAGCAGCGCCTTTCGCGAAGAACGACAGCGAAACAGCCTGTCTGTAGAGATCATTCATCCCGCCACCATCGCTTCCAGTTCGCGGCTACGGCACGAAGTAAGACTACCAGACCTCCAATGCCTCCGAACAATCGCGATCTCCGATCCACCGGCGCACATGCCAAGTCCCGTCGGCGGCCTTCAGTGTGACTGGGTCCCATTCTTGCGTGATTCGGCTCAACCGAAGAACCGCGGCGGCGGCGGAATAGCGCACAATATCTTTCTTATTTCACGCCTGGAAGAAAAGAAGCACTGCGCCAACGCGGACTGCCGTCGCACGGGAATTGGCCGGCCACCCGGACCCGCGCACCGGCCAAGCGCTTGCGAAACTCAAATAGGGTTTCGCTGGAAGCTCTGCGGGAGTCGCGAAAACGGTTTCACGACAGCGAAATGGCATTCTTCTACTGCAAGGGGCCAAGCGAGGGTCTCCTCCACGAACTGGAAGCCATACCGCTGCCAAGGAACGCCGGAGGATTCCTTGCGCACCACCCGAGCTTGTCCAACATAATGTTCGCCTCGGCTGCTCAGAATAACCTCGACAATCGAACCCTTGACCAGCGAAGACATGCAGTTGCACATAAACCCTTCGGCGCCCACGTTTTCGGTAGTAGTGATTTCCTCGAACGCTTTTCCACTAGGTTCAGTGCCCCGCAATCTCAGGCCAAGTCGCATGCGGACAAGGAAGTGGGCGCGCTGCTCCGCCGCTTGCTCTGCAGTTCCATGGCGAGCCTGCGCCTGAGTTCATCGAGTTTGAGAGGCTTCTCAAAGTACGCAACGGCGCCGAGGTTCGCGCAGTGGTCCTTATATATTTCGCCCCCGTCTCTCCCGTGATAACAAGGATCGGAATCGTTGTAGCTCAGGGAGCGAAAGCTCTGGCATAGTTCGAATCCGGAGAATTTCGGCATCATGAGGTCCAAAAAATCGCATCCGGCTTGTGTTCCAGAGCCAGCCCCAAAGCTTGTTCCGGGTCTACCGTGTCGAAGACCTCATAGCCTTCGGACAAGCAGGCTCGCAGCAGATTGCACATCGCCTTATCATCATCCACGATCAGGATTTTGTGCACGCGCAGGCCTCCATTTGAAAAGCTTCCTCCCCGAAGAAACGATTAGTTTTCATGCTCTTTGTTGCATTGTTGGTTCTCATACTCTTCGCGGGAAATTCCCAGCTTTTGCATTCTGGACTGCAGCGTTGTCCTTTTTAGACCCAGTCGTGCCGCCGCTCCGCCTGGCCCGCTTAGCACTCCGCCGGTTTCTCGCAGCACGCGAACCATGCTCTCGCGCCGCAGGCTTTCCAGCGTGCCATCGTTGAAGGAGTCTTGCGGGGACAGGCTCAATTCGCCCAGTGGGACCGTCAGAATCGGGCCCTGTGAGAGGATCACCGAGCGCTCGATGATGTTCTCCAGTTCCCTCACATTTCCCGGCCACGTCCAGTTCACCAATGCATTCATGGTTTCCGCGGGGACGGTTTCGATCTGCTTCTTCATACGGCGAGCGAAGTCCTGTACGAAATAGCGCACCAGCAGAGGAATGTCTTCTTTTCGCTCCTGCAACGCCGGCATGCGGATGGGAAACACACTTAGCCGGTAGTACAGATCACTTCGGAATTGCCGGCTGGCTAGACTCTGCGCCAGATCCCGGTTCGTGGCCGCGATTAGCCGTATATTGACGCGGATGGTACGGGTGCTGCCCAGGCGCTCGAACTCCTGGTCTTGCAGCACTCGCAATAACTTCGGCTGCATTTCCAGTGGGATCTCTCCGACCTCATCCAGAAAGAGCGTTCCTTTATCGGCCAATTCGAGACGCCCGATCTTCTGGCTGACTGCGCCGGTAAACGCGCCCTTCTCGTGCCCGAATAACTCGCTTTCCAGCAGCCCTGCAGGAATCGCTGCACAATTAAGTTTGATGAAGTTTGCATTCTTGCGGGAACTCATCCGGTGGATGGCACGCGCGATTAGTTCCTTGCCCGTCCCCGTCTCCCCCAGAATCAGCACTGTGGCATCGTTGGGGGCTACGGTTCTGGCTTCGTTTAGCACTCGTTTGAGCGCCGCGCTCTCGCCCACAATCTCTTCGAAGTTCCGTTCAGAGCGGATTTCATCTTCCAGATAGAGCTTTTCCTTGGTCAGTTTGTCTTTGAGTTTCGCGATTTCACGGTAGGCGCGAGCATTATCCAGCGCGACGGCTACTTGCGCCGCCATCTGCTCTAAGAAGTCGATATCCTCGCCTATGAAGGCGCTGTGTTCCTTGCTAGCTAGATTTAAAGTGCCCAGACTACCGTTGTGTGTGACCAATGGAATGCAGCAAAGTGATTGGATTCCCTGTTCGAGCATCTGGCTAACGAAGCTGGACTGCATCGCCAAGAGATCCTCGCGGCTAAAGGCCTTGGTCTTTCCTTCTACCAGAGCCTGACCAGCGGGAGTCTCTTTAACGGGAAACGTCCTATCCATTCCGAGAAGTCCCTGCGTCAAGGGAGAATCGAGCGGATACAGCGATAGTGCTTTTGCTGCCTTGTCATAAACGGCCACACTGGCATAGTCGTGCCCGATCACTCTCCGCAGGAACCTGGAAATTTCTGGAAATAGCTTCTCCAAATCCCGATTGATCATTAACGTGGCGTTGACTTCCAACAGCACTTGCAGCCGTTCGGTCTCCTGCTGGAGAGCTTCGCGCGTGAGCGCGTTTTCCACGGCCAAGGCGACAAGTTCCATCACTTTTCGCAGCGACCGGAGACTCTCTTCGCGATAAGCACTCACCCGGGGACTACCCAAACCTAAGGCTCCCAACCGTTTTCCTGCAGTTGTCAGAGGCAGCGTGCAGTATGAGCGTATTCCTTTGTTTCTAAGAAGATTTAATACAGAGGGGAAACGGGTTTCGGCGTTTACATCGGGCACTACCTGTGGCTGCTGGGTTTGCCAAGCGATACCGCTGGGCGAGTCAACGACCGGAATCTCGATCGGAGGGCGGGCAAGGTCGTTGCCCTCCAGAACATGCAGTCGCATAACATTTCTCCTGGGATCGTACAGCGAGAAATTGATGATTTCATCTTCAGGCACGTCGCTTAGTTGCCCTGCCATTGCAACGAAGAGTTCTGGAAGGTTCCGATGGTGGACCACGAGGTCCACCATCTTGAGAAGCTTGTGATCATCAATTTCAGAACTAGCACTGGGTTGTGGCACTGAGTTAGACGACATCGTTTACAACATCCTCCTCGCACATCGGGCCGCATTCGTCGGCGTGCTTCACGCGATTCCGGCCTTTTTGCATCGCCGCATATAGGCCCCGGTCGGCCTGGTCTTACCCACCAGCAGGTGGGCCTTCACTTCCAGTTGGGGGTCGAACGGTTTCCCCAGATAGTCATCTGCTCTAGCCTGCATCGCCTCCAGGTCTTTCTTGTCATCCTGCTACGCCACGCGAACTTCTCTGGCGGAGCACATGAGACCCCGTGTTTTATCCCCTCGATGCTTTCGCTTTGCCCACAACCTGCGTGACGGTGTGAACCAAAGCTACAGAATCGTTTTCGAGTAGTTTGTCCGACTTTTCCACGCAAGCTGCGGCACCCTCATTTAATAGCTCTTCCATGGTTGGTTCTGAAAGTGGTGCAAGGACGATCACGGGAATGCTCTTTGTGATGACATCCCTCTTCAGCGCTTTAACTACGTCGAGGCCCGGGTTGCCTTCCAACAATAGGATCTTGATTGTTCCCGTTTGCGCTGAGGTCGGTGCAGCCATACTCGAAAGGTTTAGTTACGACATCTCCTTGCGAATGCGGGGGTGGGCTGTGTGCCGAGAGCGATATCCGAATTTCTTGGAGCCAAATACGCGAATAGCTTCGAGCAGATCTCGGGAGGGTTGGAGAAGTCTTGACTTCACGGCAAAGTTATGGAAGGACCCAGCGGGCTGCTCGCTCCTGCTGCCTGCACCCGACCGATGTCTCCCTGAGCGGCGAGCTCGGAACAAACCAAGGGCCGGCCGGCGAGAAGCCGAAGCCACAGGGAATCCCCACGCTCAGAAGCAAAACGGCGGCCCGCCCCAACTCACAACGACTGATTGCGCCGCCTCCTCAACAAAGTCCCGAATACTCGTACGCAACGCGCGCAATGCATACATGGCATCGCCGATTTCGGACTCTTCTTCAATGTGATCTCCCGGAGCGTGAAACAAATCAAGTGCCCGCAGAACCAAAGCCAAACCCGCGTCAGCTAGTAGTTGCGGGAGCCTCGTGCAAGCCGCTGGATGGAGCGCGAAGCCGCTCCTGAAAAACGCGATAGGGGGAAGGCTGCTTGTCCTGCAGCATGCTCCGCGACGACCTTCCAACTCATCTCGAAGGTACGACGAGCTTATGCCAAGATCAATTGGGCGTTGGTGTGTGTCTTGTAACAGAAAGGGGTTGAGAATAATGCTTCGGTTTACAATCTCTCCCGCTTTCGCTCTTTTACCACCCCCGTGCAACATCTTGCTGCCAGCAGCTCAATGAGTCTTGCTTCCTCCGAAGTTCTTCGATTTCTCTGAGCATGCTCTGGACCTGGGAATCATTGATGTCGGCTCTCTGAAGAAGCAACTCCTTGGCCTGATCGGGTGACAGACGGGGGCTCTGGGAGCCAAATTACGGACTTGAGGGTCGTGTTCTTTCGACACATTCAGCGCTCACTCTTGCATTACTATACGACGCGCGAGCGCCGAACTTCGCGACGAGCTTACCGCTTAGGTCCCCGCTGGCTGACCATTGCTGGCCATTCTCGCTCGTCCCCGCTTGTTGAACTGGCTTTTTGACTTCCACGACTGCACAAGGACGGAACGGAGTAGCAACAAAGAGCGGGCGATAGAAGCGACGGAAACAGTCGCGGCATCGCACTGGTCGGAGCAATGCGAGGATTACGATATCTTCCAGCAAACTCCTGGGGCGAGAAATGCAGACATCAGATCGCCGACAATACGGGCTGTCTGCCAACCCAATTCGCACGACCTTACTCCAACGGCGGACCTTCACCTTCAGTGCGAAACTAGCATTGGGTACCTGGTTCATCAATTAGGCGCTGGGTGATACGGCCTAACACAATGAATCCTCAAATGGAGCTTTGGTTTATGAGGCTTTGGCGGTGGAACCATCAAGTCTTTCGACCATCTTCACCAGATCAGCCAGGGACTGCGCTTGCATCTTTTCCATGGCCCGGCTGCGGTGAACCTTAACTGTGTTCTCGGCGATTCCAATCTCATCTGCTATCTGTTTGTTAAGCATCCCGGAGACAACTTTGGTGACAACATCGCGTTCGCGTGGGCTAAGCGATTCGAAGCGCTCGCGGAGCACCGCGATTTCAGCCTCCCGTTGACGCCGGGTACGGTTCCGCTCCAAGGCGACCTGAATTGCGTCCAGCAGATCCTGATCACGGAACGGTTTGGTTAAGAACTCAGTTGCTCCCGCCTTCATGGCCCGGACCGACATCGGAATATCACCATGGCCGGTAATAATAATGATGGGAATATGAACGTTGGCGTCTGCTAACCGGTGCTGCAAATCGAGTCCGCTTATTCCGGGTAATCTGACATCGAGAACCAGGCAACTCGGTGCATCAGGTCGCTGCGTCTCTAGAAACTCTGTTGCCGATCCGAATAGTTCGACGCGAAACCCCACCGAACGAATCAGGCTCTTGAGAGCTTCGCGCACGGATGCATCGTCATCGACAATGAACACAATGGGCTGGCGCTCAGTCATTTGTCCTTCCCTGCTCGTTGCAAGGTAAATTGAAAAATCGCTCCGTGTGGACTACGAGGTGTGGCCCACAAACGGCCGCCATGAGCTTCGACAATGGAACGGCTTATTGATAGCCCCATCCCAATACCCTCTGGTTTAGACGTAAAGAACGGCTCGAAGATACGTTGCGCTTTCTCAGGATCGAGTCCTTCACCCGTATCTTGAACTTGGATCAACACTCCATCCGGATGCAGCGCTGATTTTATGATCAGCTCGCGTGGCCGATCGTTAATCATGCTCATAGCATCGATTCCATTGATGATCAAGTTCAGCATCAACTGCTGCAATTGAATGCGATCGCCAAGCACCAGAGGAACATCGACGGTGGTTTCAGTCTTTGCCCTAACGCCATGCCCCTGCAGCTCGTTGCGGGCCAAAACCAACACCTCGTGAACAACTTCATTGACATCGAGTGCGCTCATTGGGGGTGGTGTCTTCTTAAGGAGCGCCCGAACTCTGCCAATGACGTCACTCGCTCGATTGGCTTGGCGAATGGCCCTAGCCAGCCCACTTCGTGCTTCACCTAGGTTTGGCGGTTGGAGAGCAAGCCATCGCAGAGAAGCACTCACCTCCGTGACTACGGCTGTCAGGGGCTGGTTGATCTCATGTGCGAGCGACGTGGTCAATTCGTCCATCGCCCCAACTCGAACCCTATGGTTAAGCACAACTTTTGATTCCGCCCAAGCGAGTTGCAAGCGTTGTGCGTAGAACCTGCGATCAACAGCCGAGGTCACGACGCACAACACGAGTATAAGCATGGTTACTGTAGAAATCCCAAGTGTGTCGAGAGGGTCGATGTCGACTACGTTGGATAAATCGGTAGGCGGAGCGGATGGCACGAAGCTGGCAGACGCCATACCGGTGAAGTGCATCCCCAGAATAGCAGCACCCATCACTAGGGAACTCAGTATCTTGCGTAATGGAGTTCCCTTGCTCTCCTCTCGAAGGTCAAAGGTAAGTAACAAAGCGAGGAGTGAGAATCCCATCGCGAACAGAACGGCCAGGGCCACGATAAAAGGGTTAAAATGCATCGCGGCAGCTAGCCGCATGGACTCCATTGCAATGTAATGTAAAGCCGCAATGCCGATTCCCATGATGACGCTGCTGTTCAACGCCCGAACCGGGCCCATTTTCTTTCGGCTCGCTACATAAAGTGCGAAAGCTGAAGAAACGAGGCCGGCCATGAGAGATAGCAGGACTGTCGGCCGGTGGTACCGAATGGGAATGGGCAAGCGGAAAGCCAACATCGCAGTGAAGTGCATTGACCAGATGCCAACACCCATTGCGGTTGCGCCGCCGGCAAACCACGCAAGACGAGGCCAACCACTTGCCGCGGTCACACGTCCGGCGAGATCCAGAGCAGCGTAGGATGCGGACACTGCGATTATTGCCGACAGCGTTACCTGAAGATAGTCGAAGGAGGTGGGTAAAGTCACTGACGATCCCCCCTTGCCAGTTTTGGAAGGGCCGTAAATGTCACCGAACCAACAGCTGAGCTCTCTAGGTATCCTAACAATAGGGTGTCTGGGACACGAATACGCCGAAAAACAGTGTACGCTTCTGGGTCCAAGAGTTCGTCAAGTCAATAGATTCCTGCGTGGTCTGATTTACAGCGGTCGATTTTAGGAGAAGTCGACCGGCTCCTGGTGCAGTGGAACGGTTCATCGGGGCAGGTAGTATCTCATTACTGGATTCTCGAGTCACAATTACTCCGATGCGAGCCACAACATATTCTCAATCGATCAGCAAAGACCTCTTGAGAGACCTCAGTGTGAGGACGAAAACTCCTCGTTGTGCGTCTGCAGTCCCCTCCGCATACAGTTTGCCTCCAAATCGATCCGTGCGGACTTTGGAGAGCCCGCTTCAGAGCCTATTTTGCGGGGACGACTTGCAGATTATTGGTCACCGAAAAGATTCCGGGGACGCTGTTGGCGCGAAGGGTTACCAGGTTCTTGTCGGCTTCGCTGTCCACGACGCCCTCCAAGGTAACCTGACCGTTCTTCACGATGATACGGATGGGCTTCTGCACGCCGAGCGCGTATTTCTCTAGCGGAGGGTAGCCGTAAATGGCGCGGTACAGAGCAAGGCGCAAACCATCATCCATGGAGGATGGCGGTAGGACCTCGATCTTGTTTTCGACGCGCTCCACGCCTTCAATGCGTTTGACCGCATTCTCGGCGTCGGACTTGAGTGACGGCCGGACGACTTGGCCCATCAAAGTTACAGTGCCTCCATCGACCTTGAAGGCGATGTAGTCGAAAACTCCGAACCAGGGGAGCATCAGCAATTCGTGGCGAACCTCTCGTGCAATCCGCTCCTGAGAGCGTGCATCGGCTTGCGCCGCCGCGTTCTGGTTGACTGCTACTGCGGTCAGTATGGCTAGACTGATGGCGAGTGCTAACAACCTGTGTTTCATGTCGGCTCTCCTTGCCGGACAATTCCCATTAAGGACTTCTTTGTTTTCGACAAATGTCGGACGCAACGGGAAGTATCAGTGTTCCTAATGGCTCTTACTACTGCCCGTTGCCACCTGGCTAGACGTATGGCGCTATTGCTGTCGAACCTTCACCTGAATGATGTGCAGGTCACCTGTATCAGGATCTACAGCCACAATGACCGCCACGTGTTGGTCCTCGTAATCCTTCAACGCGTCGGGGTTGTTCACCTGGTACTTCTTGCTATCCGCGTCATTGGTAAAGGTCTTGCCGTTGGAGCTGACTTTGCCAGACATGTTCTTATCATTGTTGGCATTGGCTTGGTTCTGCTGACTCTGGTTGGGCTGGTTGTTATTCTGCTTGGTCGTGTCCTGAGCCACGGCCACGATTGACAGGGAGAGGGCAAGAACCGCAACAATAACGACTAAACTTTTCATGAGAGGTACTCCTTTTTTGCGTCAGTTTGGAATTGACAACGTGAGCTGACATTCAAGCGCCAGATTACTTTTGTTGAGTGGTGAGCACAATTCCTCACAGGAGTGAAAGAGGATTACGACTTTCGACCTACGGCTTTTCAAATACCGGTTGGCCCAAGGGGAGACGAAATCAAGCTGCTGACGCCGCAGCCTAGCATTCAGCCAATTTTCGATCTGACAATGACCCACGACGCCAGCCGCCGCAGATCAAGCGGTACCCACAGCCAGCCAACCTACCTCTAAAGTCCTATTCAGGACTCTTCCGAAGGACGAATCGTCCCCTAAATACCTCCTCTGAATAGCCTTTTACTCTTACGAGGAATTGTTATCACCGGCACTGTTACCTACGATGTCGTTCTGGAGAGAGAAGCTATACGCCAGCGGTCGACTATTCGTCCGACACTGATTTGCTGGTGATTATCGGTCAAGTGAACGGCGGTGGGACACGTTGCTGTCCCGCAAGGCTCAAGGAGAAGATTTGACGGCCGATGGAAGGCGATCGCCCTGGGCGTGCCTGTTCGGTCCGTGTCGAGCTGGAATGCAGATACAGGCTGGCAATCGTCAGCGATAGAGACCGAGAGACAAAGTGGAGCGGCAAATGCCAGTAATTCGAGTGAGACAAACCTTCCAACTCGCAACCGTATTCTGTTTACTGCTCGCGCCGCTAGCAACGCTAGCTCAAGGTGCGAGCAAGAGGGCGGATCAGAAAAGCGGGGGACAAGTCCAGATTCCAAGTCGCCCGACTTCTCCTTTGTTCAGCAGCAAACAAGGCGAGCAGAAAACTGAGATCCATTTCGATCCCGCGACCGGCGTAGTCACGCTGAAGCTGTTGGTGCAGGATCCGAACGGATACTTCATTCCCAATCTTCGGCGCGACAATTTTGTTGTTTATGAAAACGGAGTGAGGCAGCAGAACGCGACGGTCGACATCGAGCACGCGCCCGTGACCTTGGCGGTACTGATGGAATTCGGGGGAAGGGCTCCCGGATTGAACCGCCAAATGGGCGACGAGGTGGCCAGAGCGGCGCAGCAGTTACTGGATGAACTCGGTCCGGAAGATAAAGTGACGTTCTGGAAATATAGCGACCAGGTTCAAAAGCTGGCCGACGCAAATCAAAGCCGCGACGCCGTTAAGATTGAACTGATCACGATGGGGACTCCGGGAGTCTCCGAGACTAACTTGTACGACGCGATCATAGCGACTGTAGCGGAAATGAGGCCAGCGAAGGGTCGAAAGGCGATCGTTCTGATCACTTCAGGCATCGATACCTTCAGCAAAACTCACTATGAGGACGCGCGCAAGGTCGCCGAGGAATCCGATTCGCCAATCTACGTTCTTAGCCTCACTCAGGTGCTTCGCCGGATCCTGCAGATGCAGGATCGACCGCTCGTGACCATTGATTGGAATCAGGCGGAACACCAACTTCAGGAGACCGCTCGTGTATCTGGCGGACGTGCTTACACTCCGTCGGACACGAACCAGCTGTCTCCGGTCTACGACGACGTGATGGAGAACCTCAAGGTTCGATACGTCATCACGTACAAGTCCAACAATGGTGATGCGAATTCCCCGCGGACGGTTCGCGTTGAGCTGGTCGATACACAAACCGGGGGGCCGCTTGTGATTCGCGACGCCAACGGCCGAATCGTTCGTGCTACCGCGATTCTCCAGGAAAATTATGTGCCGAGCCCGGCAACCAGTCACTAGAAACAGTCTCAACAGTGATGTGGCAGCTGGGCCCGTCGAGATCGATCCCCTCTATTTGTTCCTGTGCGCTGTAGAATGCAGCAAACGAGGCAGCGGCGAAGCCGCCTGGGAGTTGTTGGGAGCCCTGACGTCCACAGATCCGGCGACCCGAAGCGTCGCTCGCGTTCTCTTGAACAGATGCTAACTCGCGGCTCAACCTGGAAAGGGAGTTCCTTCTGGCGATTCCGCTGACGCAGAAATGACCGGTGTATACAACCGGCCGCAGGCCACGCTCTCGGTCCTGATTGCAATATCCGCTTCCCGGGCAGCTCTCGATCTCGCCGGACCGGTGACAGCGGCGAGCGGTCGCACACGGCTGATCGGCGGACGCACCGCGATGGGCATCGGCATCTGGGCGACGCACTACATCGGGATGCTGGCTTCCCAACTTCCCTCAGGAACCCGAAAGCCGTTCCCCAGCAGCCTTACGACAAGCCTTCGTCACGATATTCCTTAGTCTTCAAATAGACGGTGGAAAATGGTCAAACATCTTCTCCACCGATTTGTCGAGCTCCTTTAACGCTTTGGCCGGTTTGTCGGGTAGGGTGTCGGTTGCTGATCCTCGCCAAATCAGTCTCTTGCTTCTGCTATCGAACACGTCGACGACCAGGGAGCCAACCTCATAATTGTCGACGTAGGTGGTCGCCTCCCCGAACCCACCCCAGCGCCATCCCGGAAAACCGTCGTAAAAAGTTCGTAGTGTAGGCCTTTCGTGGGTGGTGCCTACTGCCATAATCGTCACATCTCCATCCGACGGAACCTCTGTCCAGCCTTTCTTTGCCAACTCCCTGTTTACCGCCTCCTTAATGCGGTCATCCCAAAGAGGATTCGGTGTCTCGATTTTGCCCCAAGAGTAGGTCTTGTATTGCGAAAAATTTGCGTGGTGGTCGTAGTCGGTCTTGACTTCGCGAGCAAATGCCGGGAGCGTGATGGCCAGCAGGACGGCGGCAAAGAACAGAAAACGGACTTGGACTTTCATATTTTCTCCTTCGTTTTTCCTATCCGACTCACGACTGCCGGCCGGACTAATCTGCAATGATCCCAGACTGAACAAATCAGGTTTCGACCCTCGACGGTCTAAATTCCAGGGTCTTCAGCTAGCGATCTCTAGCAGGGATGCTAGCGATTAGGGGTGCTTGGGACAATTACTCAGTAGCACGAACGGGGAATTCGAAACAACGCATAGCCTCAAATCAATCCCACGTTAGAGATTTGCATAAAACTGTAGCGGTAGCTAGCTAGTCGTTCGCACTTTGCAGCTCATCCCTGAATGGTTTCTCGCTTGCCAGTTGGTCCCTACAGCCAAAGTTCTACAAAGCGTTCGCACTAGAGGAGTAAGAGCCCCTACATGCCCTCTCCGGGGTCCGGTTACGCCTCCTGACGAATTGTTTAAGGATCGCTCTGTCACTACCATCGGGAATGAAAAGAAGCACTTGTGCAGCGCCATAGGCGTTGAAGAGACACGGTGCATGACTTTCGAAGCCACGGATAAACAGACGTAAAGGAGAACCAGCATGGCAACCGCAACACTCATATACGAGGACGAAGAAATTCAGAAAGACGTGCTCGCTGAACTGAAGTGGGGTGCTCAGGTCCAGGGAGCCATGATGAAAAAACTGATACTACCCGTCGCGTTGCTTGCTTTCGCGGGACCCTTGTGGGCAAGTGCAGCCAATACAAAAGTCGAAGAGCGTCTGCAGGATGCTGGTGAGGTTTTGCAGGAAGTCATGAACGCGCCTGACAAAGGGATTCCGCTGGAAATTGTTGAACACGCCAAATGCATTGCCGTGATTCCTCACCAGATCAAAGCGGGGTTCGTGGTGGCCGCGAAGTTCGGAAAAGGGGTAGCCACCTGCCGTACAGAAAGAGGATGGAGCGCGCCGGCCTTCTTCACGATTACAGGCGGCGGATGGGGCGCTCAAATCGGGATTGCGAGCATCGACAACGTCCTCATGATCATGAACCAACGCGGGATGGATCAGTTGCTCTCGGCAAAATTCCAAATTGGCGCGGACGCTTCCGCCGCTGCGGGTCCGGTGGGACGACATGCCGCTGCGGGAACCGATTGGACGATGGAGACCGAAATTCTGAGTTATGCACGAGCCAGAGGTATCTTCGCCGGTGTGTCGCTCGATGGAGCGGTCGTGCATCCCGATCAGGAAGCCACAAAAATCGTGTACGGCAGATTACTTTCTCACCGAGAAATCTTGACCGGGAAGGTTCAACCTCCTGAAACTGTCAGCTCGTTTCTTGCTGCGGTGCGGGAAGTGGAGGAGAAAGCAAAGAAGGAGTCTTGAAAAATTTCAGATCAGCGAAGAGAGGAAGGATCACACATGCAAACTTTGCGCAAAATGGCGGCTGAATTGATGGTAGGGGTCCTGACTGTATCGATGCTTTTCCTGTTTTCAACGCCTCTATCGGCACAAAAGCAGGAAAACCCCGACGTTACCAAACTCCTTGCGGACGCTCGCGACAAAGCAGCGGAACTGAGCCGCGATGCGGACGAGATGGAAGCTCTGATTCGCACGGATGTGAGCTGGCAAACTCATGCCGAGATGTTGGAATCAGTGAAAGAACACATAAACCAGCTGGGTCGCGTCGCCGCACAACTCGAGCAAAAGCGCGACTCGGCATCGCAGTGGCAGCAGCAGGCAATCGATCGTATGCTGCCGGTTCTCAAAGAGCTAGCCGCGAATACCACCGTGGCCATCAACCATCTCAACGAGAACAAAACCCGGCCGCTTCAGATTTCGTCGTATCCGCAATACCTGAAAGAGAACGCGGAGGCGGCCCACAATCTGGCGGACATGATTTCGTCATTTGTAAATTATGGAGATTCCAGAGCGAAAGTGGAAAAGCTGGAACAAAAGCTCGAGATTGCCAGTCGATAAGGTGCCGCGATGATCCCTCCTGTGCCTGCAGGGCCGGTTCAGCTTCTTTCCGACAGGCTGAACCGGCTTTTTTCAGGCGCAGGGGCCGAGTGAAAGTAGGACCGCGACCGGGAACTGAGGGATCCGAACACCCGGAAGAAGAATTAGGAGGGACGTTGCTATGAAAGATGTGATCAATATTTTGCTGGCTCCGGCGATCGCGATCCTGCTCGCCTTGTGCTTAACGTTGGCTTCTTGCAGTTCAGCCAAAAACTCCAGCGACAATTCGACGGTTAACGCGGCGACGCAGACTCAAAACCAGACGCAGTCTCCGCCTAACCTCCAGAAACAACGGCAAGAGGCGGAGCAGCAGGCTCGACCTGATGTCGAAAAAGAGCGCAAACAAGCAGAGGACGAAGCTTCAAAAAATCTGGATCAGGAAGCCAAAACCGCCATCGACGAAACTCAGAAAGCGATCGATGCCATCGCCGCAAATAAGAATGAGCAAGCCTTGGCGGCGATCGAGCACGCCACCGGCAAAATCAACATCTTGCTGGCTCGCAATCCGGCCACGGCGCTCATCCCCGTCAGCCTTGAGGTCGAAGTCATTGACGCGGCGCCACACGATAGCAAGGCCATTGTGGAGATTGCGAAAAATGCATCGAAGGCGGTGGATGACAAGAACTACCCAGCTGCGCGCGTGTTGCTCTACGCTTTAACTAGCGAGATTCGCGTGCGCACCTACAACCTCCCGCTGGCGACGTATCCCGCTGCTTTGCAGGAGGCCGCACATCTGCTTGACCAGAAAGATCCGCCGGAGGCCAGCAAAGTGCTATTGACCGCGCTTAACACTCTGATGGCCGTGGATCGAGTCACTCCCTTGCCGCTGGTTCTGGCTCGCGAAGCGATTGAGCAAGCCAAGGCAAAGAGTCAGACCGACAAGGCCATGGCACAAACGCTGGTCGAAACAGCGAAGAAGGAAACTGAGCGAGCCAAAGAACTCGGCTACGCAGGCCGGGATCCGGAATACGTAGCCCTGAACACCGACATCTCGAACCTGGAAAGACAGCTTAAGGGAAATGAAGATGCAACCTCCGTTTTCGCCAGGCTCGAGGATCGATTGTCGGCGTTCCTGAAGCGGCAGTCCCAGCAAGAGCGGCGCTGACGGCTTCCGTTCCCGAAGGCCGGACTGGGCTTCGGATTAGCCAGTCCGGCTTTTTTTCTTGACTCGGCAAGGTCTCCGGGCTGGTTCTCAGTCTTCCTTCGCTTGGGCAGGAGGGTGGCGGCGCAAAAGTGTAATCGAAAATACAAGCACTAAAACGAGCAGACTCAGCAAACCAAGTTCAATCATGGAAGCGCGGAAAACGCGCGCGTTGTCGCCCGTCCATGTCAACTCCTTACCGAGGGCGGCCATTTCCAGGCTGATTACGAGAATACGTCGAATCGAGGCGATCAGGCCGACGACGAGGAATGGCTCGGTGACTAGAACATGCGAGCGAATGGAGATGCGAACCGTATGCAGAATCTCGGCGAGCATCAGCACGATGAGAAGTTCGTTTAGAACCCGCAGTGTCTGCGTTGCCACCGTCCAATGAATTACGCTGTCGAGAAGCAGCTTGCATGCGCTGGCGAGGGCAGCGAGGATGGTTAGGGAAAGCAACACCGCCAGCACGGAATAGATTCCCATCTCAACAACGCTGAGAGAATCGTCAAAGCGCCGACGCATGATGCTT
>Ga0209330_1000533_pt1 | contig 15481 bp, 16 predicted proteins | sample JacPinW_OM2H0_O3_FD_187969 | JGI IMG/M metagenome (GOLD analysis project Ga0209330, IMG submission 187969) | Forest soil microbial communities from Algoma, Ontario, Canada - Jack Pine, Ontario site 1_JW_OM2H0_O3 (SPAdes) (version 2) | ecosystem: Environmental > Terrestrial > Soil > Boreal...
TTCATTCTGCGCGTGGATGGTGGCGAGATGGGGTGCGAACTGGCGCAGCACGGCAACCGTGGCAGCTTGATTGTTGACGAATACGCGGCCTTTGCCGGCGGCGGAAATCTCGCGCCGGACAATCAGAGAGCCGTCTTCCGACTCATCTAATCCGTTGCGCTCCAGAACCTTTTCGACCTGGTCTCCGGACGGGCCGGCGCACTCGAACACCGCCGAGACAACGGCCCGCTCTGCGCCTGTGCGAATCACTTCGCTCGACGCTTTATCGCCTAAAAGCAGCGCTAGAGCATCTATCAATATAGATTTGCCCGCCCCCGTTTCCCCGGTTAGCAGATTCAGGCCGGAGGCGAACTCTACTGCTGCGTTGTCAATGACCGCGTAGTTTTCCAACCGCAGTTCAATCAGCACGGAGCGTCCTAGATGGGATTCGGGTTTTGCGCAGGATAGCATGAAAGGTGGCTAGTAGCTTCGAAGTGCCGGTTGGTGGCAACGGGCTCGTTGCGATGGGCTCTTAGGCAATCTGCAAGGTGGCTGGGCTGGCATCTGCAACGTACTCGCGAGAAATGCGGGTGTGGAGTTAATCTAGAGGATGGGCCAAGGAGGATATGTGCGCTGCGGACGATGCGGAAATGAAAATTCCGGGGACAACCGCTTTTGCGGGATGTGCGGAGCAAGTCTGGTGGCGAATGAGGCAGTTCCGGTCACGGCTTCGCCCATCATTACCGGTCCGGCGGTTACTGCGCCGCCCGTTTCAGCTCCACGCGTTGCAGGCCAGAGCGCTCCTGCGACGAGAGTTACCCCGCCCTCCTTTAGTCCGTCGATCAATCCTGCTCCGGCAATCAATGGACCATCGTTTCTTGGATTGAATAAACCAACAGACGGGCGAAGCGGTGACGATCGGTTGAGGCACGGTTCGGACAATCTGGATTACCTGTTGGATGATGAAGACGAAGAACCGAATCGGGGTTGGGGCAAGCTGGCTGTGGCCGTAATCGCTCTCGCTCTGATCGGCGGATTCGGCTACCTGCGATGGAAGCAGGGGGGCTTCAATTTTCTGAAGCCAGCGCCAGTCGCACGGCCCTCTCAATCCGCCCCGGATTCGGCGGGTACGGCTGCAACTCCGGATGCTGCGTCGCCGAACACTACGTCGCCGAACACTACGTCGCCGAATACTGCGAACCCGAACACAGCAAACCCCAATCCCCCGGCTCCGGATGCCGCAGCGCCGAGTCCGCCGAACCCAAATCCTGCCACGCCCGACGCTGCGGCCGGCGGTTCGACGCCAGCTCCGGCAACGAGTGGCACGGCATCGAGTGGAGCGGAAAGCAGCGCGCAGCAGCCACCACCCCCCGCGAACGCTACGGCCCCGCCGAGTACGCCTGCGGATAATCCTCCACCGGCCAAGCCGGAGGATAATGCTTCCGGGGATAAGGAGACAGCCGCGGACTCGACAGAAAACTCCGCGGCAGAGCCAGCCAAATCTGGATCCGATCTGCCCGCGGCGGAGGCGAAGCCTCCCGCCCCGAGAGCTCGGGAGCGCAAGCCGACTCCGGCGACGCCAGACGATCCTACGCCGGAGGCAGAGCGCTACATCTATGGCCGCGGGGTGCGCCAGGACTGCGATCGTGGATTGCGGCTTTTGAAACCCGCGGCTGCGCAGTCCAATGCCAAGGCGATGATTGCGCTGGGAGCGCTTTACTCAAGCGGCACCTGCACGCCGCGCGATTTGCCCACGGCGTACCGCTGGTTTGCGCTGGCTCTGCACAAACAGCCCGACAATCAGCCGTTGCAAGATGACCTGCAGAAACTTTGGAATCAGATGACGCAGCCGGAACGCCAGTTGGCGATTAAGCTCAGTCAGTAGGTTGTTCTTGAGCGGCGCACACATCCTCAGGAACGGCTGGTGCTGAAGGCAATCTGAGGAAGGCCAATCTTTCGTATATCTTCTGAAAGGAAGAGCAAGAGCATTTGTCGAGCTCGCGAGGACAAATCATTCCGGCGGATCTGACCATTGTTACTGGCCTGAAGGCGGGCGATCAGGGAGCGATGGCGGACCTCTACGACCGCTACTCTTCCGTAGTGTACGCGGTAGCTTTGCGGGTGCTCGGAGATACGGGAGCCGCGGAAGACGTTCTGCAGGAGGTCTTCCTGCAACTGTGGCGGAATCCCAACTCGTTCAATGCGGCTCGCGGGAGTCTAGCGAGCTGGCTGGCCGTGGTCACGCGCAATCGGGCTATCGACTCCCTCAGGAAGCGTCGTCCAGAAACAGACATTGAAGATGTGGTCTTCTCCGTGGCGCCCGACTTGGCCGGAGCGGCGGAGCTTTCGCGGGCGGCGGAGAAGGTGCGCGGAGTGATGGGCGCTATGGCTCCGGCGCAACGTAGCGCACTGGAGCTGGCTTATTGGGAAGGCATGAGTCATTCGGAGATAGCGGAGAAAACCGGAGAGCCTTTGGGAACGATCAAGACGCGGATTCGGGCGGGACTGATCGCGTTGCGCAAGGCTTTTCAAACTTGAGTCAGGTAGCGGAGCACGGGCTCCGCGGACAGCCGAGGGCGGCTGTCCCCACATTGAAGCGTATGGAAGCTGTGGGTTTGATTGAGTAGACGATGAGTGAGCACGAACAATACGACGAGGATCTTGCACTGTACGCGCTGGATGCGCTGCGTGGAGACGACCGGGCGAAGCTCGACCAGCACCTAACCGCGTGCGGAAGCTGCCGGCTGGAGTTGGAACGGCTCCGCGCGGATACGGCGCTGCTCGCGATGTCGGCGATGGGGCCGAGGCCGCCGCAGAGGGCGCGCCAGCGTTTGCTTGATGCGGTGGCGCGGGAGGCGCGTGCGCCGCTGGCGCACGACGTAGCACGCCGGCCGTGGTGGGGATGGCTGGGATGGGCCGCTACGGCGGCCGTCATCGTATTCGCTCTGTCGCTATGGCAAGAAAACACTGTGCTGCGGGCGACCCTCGGCTCGGCCAGTGCCCGCCAGGCTGAGAGTGCTCGACAGCTGGAGCAACTGAGGAAGATTGCGGCGCCGATTATAGAGCCTGAGACACAGCGCGTGACCCTGGTTGCGACCAAGACTCCGCCACAACCCCAGGGCAAGGCATTCTATTTGAGGAGCCGCAACAGTCTGGTCTTCCTGGCGAGTAATATGCCGGCGTTACCGCCGCAGAAGGCCTATGAATTGTGGCTGATTCCAATGAGCGGGAGTCCAGTTCCCGCCGGAGTGTTCAAGCCGGACGCGCACGGAAGCGGGAGCGTAGTGAATCCACCGCTGCCAGCAGGACTCGAGGCGAAGGCGTTTGCGATTACGATTGAAAATGAAGCGGGTTCGCCGACTCCGACGTCGCCTATCCTGATGAGTGGAACGGGAGAGTAGCGCCTCTCCTTAGGAGTTTCCGGTTTTAGTCATTCTGCGAAATCTTAGCCGCCTTCTTGTCGAGAACGTGGCCTTTGCGAAAGGCGCGGGCTACATCGCCGAGAGGTGTGTCGTGTCTATCGGTAGCGAATTCCCACAAAGGTTGCTCGCCTTGGCCATAACTATAGGCAGAGGATCCGAGCAGGTTGGACTCCTCCCCCATGACATGTGCAGACGCATGCTGGGGATGATCCGGAATGGAAACCGGAGCGGAAACGTTGCCGAGGGCCGAGCCAACTTGTCCGAAGGCCGCGGTGGCGCAGAGGCAACACAAAGCAAAAGTTACGATGGTGATCTTCATAGGAATTCCTAGTCGTGGGAGTGCGCCGGTCAAACGGCGGCATCTCGCCTAAGAGGCCAGAATCGCGCGCCGAGGGCGACGCTTACAGAAGTGGAACGGGCAATCGCCATACCAAACCACAGCGGCTACGATTCAAGTTAGAAGACGCCGGAGCAGGTTAGGAGCAAGGATTTGCACATATCTGGAAAGAGAGGGTAAATACAAATCCCGGAGATCGGTACTTCGCGATTGCAAGCCTGCGAGCGCCGGTATATGGTTTTCGGCGCCAGGAGGTTACGGGACCATGAAGGAAGTGGGCTTGCGATTTCAGGCGCAGCTTAGGTCAGGTTCACGAACGACCTTGGGCTTAGAGAGTAGAGAGAGCATTAGGACATCGCGGAGTTTCCGCCACTGGCGAGCACGCCTCTGCCGCATGGTTTCACGCGTTTCGCTGCTTGCGTTTGTTTTGCTGCTGGCAGTGGGTTCGCAGGGGCAGACCAATTGCGAAGAGGGAAATGGGCTGCTGGATTTCTCTCCCCCCAAAACTATGACCGTACCGGAGGTGATCAAGAAGTTCGGAGCGGCCGAGGACGTGGCGAAACAAGCGCGCCTTCACTACACCTTCAAGCAGGACGTACTGATGCAGACGCTCAGCGGAACGAGCGTGACCGGAGAGTTTCACGAAGTCACGAGCGTTTCCTTTGACGCGAACGGCAGGCGCGTCGAGGAGGTGACCTTCGCAGCTCAGCCCTCATTACGGGGGATTCAGCTCCAACAGGATGACATGGAGGATATCCGCGCGTTTATGCCGCTGCTGATGACCAGCGAAGACCTACCGGGGTACAACTTGACTTATTCCGGACAGCAGCATGTGGATGACCTGGATACTTACGTTTTTCACGTAGAGCCGAAGAAAGAAGAGAACGGCAAGCGATACTTTGAAGGGCGGATATGGGTAGAGGCGCAGGATTTTCAAATTGTGAAAGTCTGCGGCAAAAGTGGACCCGACAAGGTGCGAGTGAAAAAGCACGAGCGCGCGGACTTGCATCCGATGTTCGTGACCTACCGCCAGCAAGTGGACGGAAAATATTGGTTTCCGGCATATACCCGTTCAGACGACACGCTTCGATTCCCTTCCGGGCCTGCCCACTTGCGGGAAATCATTAAGTACACCGCTTACATGCGTACAGATGGGCATTGAACAGGTGGCGGAGGTTCGAGACCAGCAAAACGGGCTTGATCAGGTTTCGCTGGGAACCGCAATCGCGGGCCGGCTGCCGTATTTCTCGAATACGGATTCGCGGGTCACAACACCCTCCAGACGGTTAGAGTCAGCGCGATTGACCACCGGGATCAGCGGGTAGTCGTTCACATACCGAAGCGCCGAATCAAGAGGAAGATCAGGGTAGAGACTGGGTAAAGACCGAGCTGGGAGGACTGAGGCCAAAGTGAGTTCACCCTTGCCCTCGCGGAAAAGGCGCTGAAGCTGCTCCCGGCTGACGATGTTCCAGCCACTGGGGCTCATACGCACGAGGGAGGTGGAATCGGCTGAATCCTGCACGCGGCGGAAGTTCGCGTCGACATAATCCTGGGCGCTAAGAATGACGGCTGGAACCGGGAGCATGGCGTCCTCTACGCGCAGGATAGTTTCTTCGCGCTCTTCTTCGAGAGAAGGCAGAATCAATCCGTCCTGACGAGTGAGTAAGTCAAATATGGGAATGGTTTGCAATCCACGGGAGACGACATAGGAAAAAGTATTGGCCACAATAACCGGCACGATGATCTCGTAGTTGCCGCTCACTTCAAGAACCATGAAGACGGATGTCATGGGCGCGCGGAGAAATCCTGCGAAGAGGACGCCCATGCCGACAAGGACATAGGTTCCAGTCGAACCCGTGAGGTGGGGGAAAAATATGCGCTCGATATCTCCGACCGCGCCCCCGAGCATGGCGCCAATAAAAAGGGTTGGGGCGAACATGCCTCCGGGCGTGCCGCTGACGAATGAGAGCGTGGTGGCAAGAATCTTGAGAACCGCGAGGATGGCGAGAACTTTCCAGGTGTACTGGCCGTGCATGGCCTGGTCCATGGAGTCGTAGCCGGCGCCCATGACTTGAGGAAAGCCGAGGAAGGCAATGAGTCCGATGAGAAGTCCGGCGAGTGCGGGTTGAAAGTATTGGGTCCAGCGCGGAAAGGCCTTGAGGCGCGGGCGCGAATAGCCGATCGATTTAGCAAACGCTACCGAGGCCAGCCCGCCAACAATTCCGAGGACAGCGTAAGCGAGGAGTTCGCTGGGCCGCTTAAAGGTGGTGACGGGAATTCGGAAGAGCGGCTCACTGCCGAGGAACGAACGCACCACTACGACACTGGCCACGGCGGAGAGCACGACGGAACCGAGGATGCCGGCACTCCAGCGTCCGATGACTTCTTCGATGACGAAGAGCACGGCAGAGATGGGAGCATTGAAAGCGGCAGCCAATCCAGCGGCGGCGCCGACCGGGGCCATCAGGCGAAGTTTTTCCCGGGAGATTTCGAGTTGGCGTCCGAGGGCTGAGGCGATGCTGGCTCCGATCTGCAGCGAAGGATCTTCAGGACCGAGCGATTGGCCGGAGCCGATGGCAATGCCGGAGCAGATGAATTTTCCGACTGCGGTGCGAAACGGAATGAAGCCATTAAAAATGTAGAGCGCGGATTTTGTCTGATTCACCCCACTGCCGCGGATGCCAGGGAAAACGTGGATCACGAGTACCGCGACTACGAGTCCGGCAAGCGAAGGGACTGCGAAGAGGCGCCAACTATGGGTTTGCGGGAGCGCACCGAGCAGGGCGAGGTGCGTCCAGTCAATCGCAAGCCGAAAGCAGACAACCGCGAGACCGGAGAATATTCCGATAAAGACACAGAGGATGAGAAAAAATACTTCTTCGTTGAAGACGCCTTCGAGGGTGGAGAATAATCGGCGCGGCGTCTTGGCACGAGCCGCGGGCGAAGGCGCGGAAGCACCCACGATCGGAGTGGGGTGGCTCATTGCCCGGCAGCCTCGCGTTTTTGAGAGATCAACAATAAGGCAAGATCTAATCCCTGAGGCGGTCCACAGGTCGCAGCCGTTTGCTGTTCGATTTGAAGAACCAGGTCCATGATGGCATCAGGGAGATCGGTCTCTCCAGGAGAGCGGAGGCTCTTAAGATTCTGTTTGGCGGCCAGCCAGCGAGCCTGAAGTGCGGGAAGCGGAGATCCAGCCGGATTGGCAGCTCCGTTGAGGTCGATCCCGGCACTCTGGGCACACGCGGTGAGACGATCTTCGGCTTGGTTCAAGGCGGCCGTGATACGGCGGTTGCGCTCGGCGTCGGAAATGTGACTTTGAAACGGGTTCGCGCGGAGAATTAAATCGGTGGATGCGAGAAGTTGGCGCGACTGGGAGTCCGCCGGGTTAGCATTCACTGCGCTGCGGAGATAGCGCTGAGCCATTGTGTAATTGCCGGAGTGGTAGGCGGTTTCACCGGCTCCGGCCAAGGCAGCGGAGTCTTCGGGATCGAGGCGCAGGACTTCTTGATATCGGGCGAGCGCTCCGGCGTAATCCTGACCCTGCTCAAAAAGTTGCGCGGCCTGAAGATGCGCGCTGGGATCGGGAGGCAAGGCTGCGGCGAGGGCGATGAGTTCCGAATCGGCCTGAGCGCGCGCGTTTTCCTTGAGCAGGAACTGGATCAGTTCGATGCGAGCCCGGTTGCGGTTGCCGTCAGGATCGGAATTCCAGACTCCGTACATGGCATTGTGGTAGTAGCGAGTGGCGTCTTCAATGGAACCGCGGTGGGCGGAGACGCGGGCGAGAGCAAGGTTGACGGCCGCGTCCTGAGGAGTGCGCTGCCAGAGAGCGAGGAGGTAGGATTCGGCCTCGTCGAGCCGTTGCGGGTCATTGCTGTCACGCAGCGCACGGGCAAGACTGAGTTGGTATTGAGAGTTGGTTGGATCGCAGGTCAGGGCGGCGCGGAACGCGGCAATGGCGTCATCATAGCGGGCGTCCCTGGCATACTCCAGGCCGAGCGCGTAAAGTTTGCGGCCGCGCGCCTGCTGGTTGGCTGTGTAGCGGGTAACCAGATGGCTCACCGCCGCAAATCCGGTGGCGGCTGCCAGGGTGAGGACCACAAGAATCACGGGGGCCGACCGCGGAATCAGTTTTGGCACCTTCCAGGACATATCTCGTATCACGATATCATTTGGATGGCCCCAGGCCCCATCGCGGTCCGCACAAAAATGGGATACTTCCGGTCTTCGCTTCCGGTTCAGGTAATATACTTCGTCCACCGGACCGTCGAAAAATGAATCGTGAATATCACAAGAGATACAGCCAGGAACTGAATCGAGATATGGACGCGCTGGTGTTCGGGCATGCTGGCACTCCCCTGCTGGTGTTTCCTACATCCATGGGTAAGTTTTTCGAGTATGAGGATCGCGGGATGATTAGCGTGCTCGCGCCGAAAATCGAGCGCGGCGAGCTGCAGGTGTTTTGCACGGACGCGGTCGATACCGAAAGCTGGTACAACCGAGGCGTGCATCCGAAGGTTCGGGTGATGCGACATCTGCAGTTCGAACGCTACATCCTGCACGAGTTCGTGCCGTTTATCCGCTGGAAGAATCAGACGCCGAGGTTGGCGATGACGGGATGCAGTTTCGGAGCTTACCATGCGGTGAATTTTGCCTTGAAGCATCCCGATGTAGTGACTCACTGTGTGAGCATGAGCGGAGCTTTCGATATCCATCAATTTCTGGATGGGTATTACGACGATGACTGCTACTTCAACTGTCCGCCAGACTATCTGCCCAATCAGAACGATGACTGGTTCCTGAGCCGCTATCGGCAGATGAAAATTGTGCTGGGATCGGCAGACTGGGATATTTGCCTGGATCAGAATGTGAAATTTTCAGCCATTTTGAATGGCAAGGCAATTCCGCACTGGCTGGATATTTACGGCGATAACTCGAAGCATGACTGGCCGCTATGGCTCAATATGGTGGGAAAGTATTTTTGAGTAGTTAGGGAGCAGCGCTCGTCACCGCCCTTCGGTGACCCCGGCGGAAAACGGCCGGCAAGGAGTTGTAGTATGGGAGGAATTCAACATCAATGGAGGGTCGATGGGAAAGACCGCATTTTCTGTCTTCGTTGTTTTTGTTCGGCGCCTTCTGCTGGGTACGAGTCCTCTCAAGCCTCCGAGTTTCTATTCTCCGGCAAGAAAACGAGAAAATTCGCAGTGGTCGGGCTGAGGGAATGACCATCACGATTCAGGAATGGAGAAACACGTGAAGAAGATTGGGATTTTATTTGGGATGGAGAATACGTTTCCGCCGGCGTTGGTGGAGAAAGTCAACGCGATGAAGGTGGATGATGTTACGGCGGAGTTTGTGGCGGTGGGCGGGGTTCGGATGGATGAGCCTATGAAGTATGCGGTGATTATCGACCGGATCTCGCAGGACATTCCGTTCTATCGCGCTTACTTGAAGAACGCAGCGCTGCATGGGACCATCGTGGTCAACAATCCGTTTTGGTGGACGGCGGACGATAAATTTTTCAACTACGCTCTCGCGCACAAACTGGGCGTGGCCATTCCGCCTACGGTTATTCTGCCGCACAACAAGCATCCGGAAGGAACGACAGAGCGGTCAATGCGGAACCTGATTTTTCCTCTGAACTGGCAGGAGTTGTTCGACTACGTCGGCTTTCCTGCTTTTCTGAAGCCTTATTCCGGGGGCGGATGGAAGCATGTCTATCACGTGCATTCTCCGGAAGAGTTTTTCCAGCACTACAACAACACCGGCGAGTTGTGCATGACTCTGCAGCATGGCGTGGTGTTTGAGGAGTATTACCGGTGCTATGTGGTGGGGCAGGACAAAGTGCACATCATGAAATACGATCCGAGGCTGCCGCATCATGAGCGGTATGTGAAGGGGAATCCGGCACCGTCCACAGCGGCGCTGAAGCAACGCATTGAGAACGATGCGCTCACCTTGTGCCGCGTGTTGGGATACGACTTGAACACGGTAGAATTTGCGGTGGAGGGTGGAGTGCCTTATGCGATTGATTTTTTGAACCCGGCGCCGGATGCGGAAATTACATCGGTCGGGCAGGAGAATTTCGATTGGATTGTCAATGCAGTAGCGGAGATGGCCGTGAAAATGGCGGTGACTGGGGAAGATCCGGCTCGCGAGTTGCGCTGGGCGTCATTTTTGGCGGGAAAGCCCCCGGCGGAGAAACCTGCGCGCAAGGGCGAACCGGCGTGGGTGGCGGAACGGAAGCGCGGGAAGGTGGCGAAGTAACTGCAGCCGAGGGCCACTCTCCCACCTGAGTTGCAAAGACTCTGCCCACGTGAATTGCAATATGAAGAAGAAGGCCTCCAGACAGGATGCTTCTGCGATGAAAGGCGGGGTTGCTCCGAAGACTGTAGACCAGTACTTCGCGGGCATTCCGGAACCGTCGAGGAAAACAACGAATGGGGCTGAGCTAATCGGGTCCATCATTCTGGGGCATTGATATACTGATAGGGTTCTCGTGGCTTCCGGCGAAAGCGAAGGTTCGCCGCTTGGCGCGGAGTGACGCGCGAATCATTTACACCAATGAAACCTACTTTCACCATCGGGATTGAAGAGGAATATCAGACAATTGATCCCGAGACACGGGATCTGCGGTCGCACATCCATGCCGAAATCCTGGAGAAGGGCCAGCTCATTCTGCAGGAACGCGTAAAGGCGGAGATGCATCAGTCGGTGGTGGAGGTTGGCACCGGGGTTTGTAAGAACATTAAGGAAGCCAAGGCGGAAGTCAAGATGCTGCGGCGCGATATTATTCGGCTGGCCAAAGAGAACGGGTTGCGGCTGGCGTCGGTCGCGACGCATCCGTTTTCGGACTGGCGGACCCAGGAAATTAATCCCGACGATCGCTACAAAAATATCGTTGAAGACATGCAGTTGGTAGCGCGGGCGAATCTGATTTTCGGCTTGCATGTTCACATCGGAATTGAGGATCGGGAGACGGCGATCCACATGATGAATCACTCCCGGTATTTCCTGCCCCACCTGCTCGCGCTGTCGACGAATTCGCCGTTCTGGCTGGGGATGAATACAGGATTGAAATCCTACCGGTGCAAGGTTTTTGACAAGTTCCCACGGACTAATATTCCGGATTATTTTCCCAGCTGGGGCGAGTACGAAAACTTTATCAAGCTGTTGATCAAGACCAACTGCATCGATAATGCGAAGAAAATCTGGTGGGACATTCGTCCGCATCCGTTCTTCAATACTATCGAATTCCGGGTGTGCGATATTCCGATGCGCGCCGATGAGACGATCGCGCTGGCGGCGCTGATTCAGGCTACGGTGGCAAAACTGTATAAGCTGCACACGGCGAATCAGGGATTTCGCCTCTATCGGCGGGCGCTGATCATGGAGAACAAGTGGCGGGCGTCGCGCTACGGCATGGACGGAAAGCTCATCGATTTCGGCAAGCAGATAGAGATTCCGGCCCGGGATTTGATTCGCGAGTATCTGGAATTTGTTGATGATGTGGTTGATGAGCTGGATTCGCGCGAGGAACTGAACTACATCCACACCATGCTGGACGAAGGCAGCGGAGCGGACCGGCAGCTGCGCGTGTACCGGGAAACTGGAGATTTGAAAAAAGTTGTCGATTACATTATTGAAGAAACGGAGCTTGGTTTGACCGACACTGAGCCGCTCGCCGCGAGAAAAGTAGGGTAATGACTCTTCCCATAGACCAACTCAAAAGTCCAACTCAGACGCCACAAACCCGACCTGGATGGGGCGCGCGCGCTCAAGATCCCATGGTCTGGGATCCTGAATACACAGTGGGGGCGCGCAATGCGGTGAGCGTTTGCCTGCGCGTGCAGCCGGAGGAAAAGGTTTGCGTGATCACCGACGAGGTCACGTTGGGGATAGCCTCGGCCCTCGTATCTGAATTGGAAGCGCTCGGTTCGCCGCATCGGGTGTGGGTTCTCGAAGATCTGGCGGAGCGACCCCTGAAGGATTTGCCGCCAGAGATTATCGAGGATCTGGAGACCAGCCAGGTTTCAATTTTCGCCGTGTGGGCCCAGCGGGACGAACTGCGCTCACGTATGCAGATGACTGACGTGGTGAATCGGAAGAAAATCCGGCACGCCCACATGGTGAACATCAACCGGCAGATCATGCTCGAAGGGATGCGGGCGGATTTTCACAAGGTGGACCGGTTGAGCGCAAAAGTGGTGGCGATGGTGCGCAAGGCGCGGCGGGTGCGGGCCACAACTGCAGCGGGAACGAACCTTACCGCGGATTTGAATCCCAGCTACCACTGGCTTAAGACGAGCGGGATTATTTCTCCGGAAAAATGGGGAAATCTGCCAGGAGGAGAAATCTTTACAACCCCCGGCGAGGTGAATGGGACCTTCGTGATTGACGGTGTGGTTGGAGACTATCTGTGTACGAAATTCGGCAACCTGCAAGCCACCCCGCTGACCATTCAGATCAAGGGAAACCGGCTCACCGAGGCGCACTCAGAGAATCGCGAACTGGAAGACGATTTCTGGAAATATACTCACACAGATGAGAACAGCGATCGGGTGGGGGAGTTTGCCATTGGCACGAATATTGATCTGAAAGATGTGATTGGGCAGATTTTGCAGGACGAAAAGTATCCCGGCGTGCACATTGCCTTTGGAAATCCCTACGGAGCGCATACCGGAGCAGAGTGGGATTCGTCGACACATATTGACGTGGTGGGCCGGAAATTCAATATCTGGGTGGACGACGAGCAGATCATGCAGAATGGGAAGTTCTTGTTGGAAGCGTAGGCGGCGCACGTCGAAAACTGATGGTCGAAGAATCCGAAGTGACGTTGCTCAAAAAAGCGTACCAAGCGTTCAACGCTCGTGATATCGATGCTGCTTTGGAGACGATGCAGCCCGACGTCCTGTGGCCGAATGGGATGGAAGGCGGCACGGTTCGTGGCCGCGTTGGTGTCCGCGAATATTGGACGCGGCAGTGGGGCATGCTCGACCCGCGCGTTGAGCCCGTGAAATTCAACTGTGATGCAGCGGGCAGGGTGGTCGTAGAGGTACACCAAATAGTCCTTGATCGCTCGGGGAAAACATTGCTGGATCGGACGGTCGAGCACGTATATGTGATCGAGGGTGGCCTCATTCGCAGCATGGAAATCCGAGAGTAACCCCTGCGCCCAGTCGCTTCAAGCCATGATTCCCACCCTTCGACAACAATTCAACGCCAGTTTTACTCCCGAAAAATATCAGACATTCTTGCGGCGAATTGATGATGCTTGCGGGACGCATGTGCAATTCCGGCTGTCGGAGACGCCCTGCTTTTTCCCCCAGACGCTGTTGCAGCGGATGGTCGCGGCCGGGAAGGTTCTGATTCGCCAGCTGGTGGAGAGTCCGGATTATCTGACGAGGTCCAATGCCTCGATACCGGACGAGTTTAGGGTTCCGAACGAACCCGCGCATCCGATGTTCGTGCAAGTGGATTTTGGATTGGTGCGCGATGCCGGCGGAGAGCTGCGGCCGAAGCTGGTGGAGTTGCAGGCCTTCCCCTCCCTCTATGCGTATCAGGTTACGCTCGCGCAAAGCGCTATCGACGTGTATGGACTGAACGAGCGAGACTCGGGTTCCGGGTTGAAATATTTCTTGAGTGGGCTTGACGAAAAATCTTATCGCGACCTTTTGCGGTCAGCGATTGTCGGCGATCATGATCCCGAGAACGTGATCCTGATGGAGGTTCATCCACAAGCGCAGAAAACGCTGCCGGATTTTCTGCTGACGGAGAAGATGCTTGGAGTCAGGACCGTCGACATCGAGGCGATCAAGAAGCATGGGTCGCAGCTTTACTACGAGCGGAACGGGGGGCGGGTTCCGATCCGGCGAATTTATAACCGCGCGATTGTGGACGAATTGCAGCGCAAGAACGTGAGCCTGGGCTTCGACTGGAGAGACGATCTTGATGTCGAGTGGGCGGGTCATCCGAACTGGTATTTCCGCATCAGCAAGTTTTCGATCCCCTATCTACGGCATGAGTCGGTGCCGAAGACTTGGTTCCTTGATCAGTTGCATCGGGTTCCCGACGACTTGCAGAACTATGCTTTGAAACCTCTCTATTCTTTCGCCGGGCTGGGCGTGGTGATCGCGCCGAAAAAAGAAGATATCGAAGCCATTCCGGGGGAGAAGCGTGCAGAATATATTCTGCAGGAGAGGCTGCAGTTTGAACCCATAATTGAAACTCCGTTTGGCGCAACCAAAGCGGAGGTGCGGGTGATGTATGTATGGCTTGAAGAGTTACGGGCGGTGCTAACTATTATCCGGATGGGACGCGGCCTCATGATGGGGGTCGACCACAACCGGAATATGGAGTGGGTGGGAGCGTCGGCGGGGCTGTATTTAAGCGAGTAAACGAGGTGGTGATAGAACGCCTTGGTGGCCAATATGGGCATCTACGCGGCGGCCAGTGGCGTAGGTCTTCGCGCAGAAAGTGCGCTCAGGGTGACAGCATGGGGTTTTTAGCCAATTCTCTTGACGACGTTGGTCTCCAGTTCCCGGCCGTTTTTACGGCGAAGGAAAAGTCTATCGCCTTCGAGTCGAATTGGGACGCGATCTCCCGCTTTCCATTCGCCTGGGGTGTAACCGTCGGCGGCAGCAAGGTTATATTCCCCGGTGTAGACCACGCCTTCCAGATTAATCACCACCGCGGGGCGAGGGAGGTGAGGAGCGGTTTCACGTAAAATTTCGGCTTCGGCCTGTTGCCAGTTTTCCTTGTCTTGACCTTCCCGGGCGCCGCCTTGCCAGTACAGCTCCTTGGCGCGGTTTCGGATGGCATTCTGCAGCTCAAAAGAAGGATTTTTGGATTCTTTCGCCATAAGAACTGCTCACCTCGATGGTGCTCGCTATTCATAATACTCGCCATCGACACAGGTACGCACGAAGCCGGGCGCACAAGAGGCCGCAGTGGCTGTCACTTTGGGAAATGAAAGCAGCGGGGGATGTGCTCGGGAATTCCATTCGGTTGCATCTAACTGTAGAGAAAGACTTCAGTTGACCAGGGTCACCGGCGAAGCCTAACATTACCGCCGTCGGGGAGTGTCGTCTTCTCATGATTGGCCAGACCGTATCCCACTACCGCATCCTGGGAAAGCTTGGGGGCGGTGGCATGGGTGTGGTATACGAGGCTGAAGACCTGAAGCTGGGGCGGCACGTTGCGCTGAAGTTCATTCCAGAAAATCTTACCGGCGACCCTAAATCGCTGGAGCGATTCGAGCGGGAAGCAAGGGCCGCGTCGCTTTTAAACCATCCCAACATCTGCACTATCCACGGTATCGAAGACAGCAACGGGCATCCCTTCATCGTGATGGAGAAACTGGAGGGCGAGAGCCTCAAGCAGTGCATTTCCGGACACCCGATGGAAACCGAGAAGCTGCTGGATATCAGTATCCAGGTGGCGGACGCCCTGGCGGCGTCGCATGCCAAGGGAATCGTGCATCGGGATATAAAACCGGCGAATATTTTTTTGACTCCCGGCGGCCAAGTGAAGGTATTGGATTTTGGGCTGGCCAAGCTGGTGCATACCGTCGGGACTGACAGCGAAGAAGCGGCGGAGAACTCGTTGACGGCGATGGGAGTGATTCCGGGGACGGCAGTTTATATGTCGCCGGAGCAGGCGCGGAGCGAGGAAATTGATTTCCGCAGCGACCTGTTTTCCTTCGGCGTGGTGATGTATGAGATGTCAACGGGAAAGAAGCCTTTCA
>Ga0209330_1000534_pt1 | contig 15414 bp, 13 predicted proteins | sample JacPinW_OM2H0_O3_FD_187969 | JGI IMG/M metagenome (GOLD analysis project Ga0209330, IMG submission 187969) | Forest soil microbial communities from Algoma, Ontario, Canada - Jack Pine, Ontario site 1_JW_OM2H0_O3 (SPAdes) (version 2) | ecosystem: Environmental > Terrestrial > Soil > Boreal...
GGCTACGGAAAATGGTCCGCCCGCCAGGTGATTGCCAAAGCCTCGGGCCAGCCGCTGCCCGATTCGGGTGAAGATAAGCCCAAGATCGTAGACACCGTCAAGCGCATGCTAGGGATGAACCAGGGCGCGATCCTCGTTCGTGGCCACGACGACCTGATGGTCTATCGCTCGAAGTGTTGCAATCCCATCCCTGGCGATGATGTTGTGGGCTATGTCACCCGAGGTCGGGGAATCGCCGTTCACAGCAAGACGTGCCCCAACGTGCAAAATCTTCTTTATGACACCGAACGCCGCATTCCGGTCGAGTGGGCCAGTGAAGCGGCGGCTACTTTTCCGGTGCGCCTGCGCATTCTCACTGAGGATCGTCCCGGCATGCTTGCGGCCATCACCAACGTCATTAGCGAGACCGGCGCAAATATTCGCACCTTCGAAAGCGGCGGCCAGGGAATGCGTGCGCGCATTGAAGTCGCTCTTGATGTTAACGACCGCAAGCAGCTCGAACGCATCCTGTCGGGCGTAAAACGCATTCCGGGCGTTTTCGATATCGAGCGCGTCTACAACGTCTAACACTCCCGTTATCCTTCCGTGTCACCGCCATCCAACGGCCACCGCGCCTGGATACAATGGGAGTATGCGGATTATTCAACCAGCCATGCCCGCGCACGGCCAGGATATGGGCGGGTGTGGACGCATGGCAATTGCCCTTGCCGCGGCGTTCATTACCGTCGTTTCGCTCGTAGCCTGCGATGGTTTTCGCCTTCTCGATACCAAACCGCTCGACCGCGCCGGCATGAGTTACGATTCAATCAAAGACATGAAAGCTCTTCATATATCTCAGCCGGAGATCGAAGAAATCGCCAAGGTGCGCGAGGCCGGATTATCCGACGTGGATTGCGTATCCATCCTTCGAATGTTTCATCAGCGCAATGAGCCATTTACGGCGGGTGATGCTATCGCCGGCCTTTACGAATCCGGAGTTTCCGAAGGCAGCGTGCTGGGCCTCGTAAGCATGGATCAGGTCGGGCTGGGCGTGGGTGACCTGCAGGCGATCCACCTCGCCGGCCTACCTGATGAACTGGTTATAGACATCGCCCGCGATCGTGCCGCGGGAAAGTCAACCTTGTCGGGAGCGGCTCTGGGCACTATGAAAAACCTTCGTATGGACAACGCCACATTGCTCGAACTCGTTCGCCGTGGAACTCCCGAACAAGACGGCCCTCGAATTATCGCGAGGCGCCGGAGCGGCGTAAAAGATGCCGAAATCCTTCGCCATTTCCCGTCCACGCTTAACTGAAGGCAGGCCCCACCGTTAAGGTCCCCCCTTTTCCCTATTTCCGGTAGAATTCCTAAATCTTGAGCCCGTCGTCATTCACCCGCGCCGCCGCCTTCGCGATCTTTTTGTTGGTCATGTCGGCGTGCAGTGTACCGCTCGCGCCTCAATATCAAATCTTCAGACAAACTTTCGATATTCGATTTGTTTCCGGCCCGAACCCGGAAATCAGAATCCACAACGTCTATACGCTGCAAAATACCGGTACCGCGGACATCGATTTCATTGACGTTGTGCTTCCCGCTGCGAAAATTTATGGCCGCACGAGTCTTAGCGTCGAATCCGGCGGTCACGCGCTAGCCCCGGCAGAGCTTCCCCTCGAATATCAGCAGGACTCTCCCGGTGCACTGCGCCTGCAATTCGAATCTCGCTGGCCGCAGAAGGAAAAACGTGACTTGATTGTTGACTATTCATTTTCCTCGCCGAAGGCGGGCGGCCAGGAATTCGCTTTAGGCCCACAAACTTTCCATCTCGGTGCGCGTGGCTGGCTCCCAGTTTTCTTGCCCCCCCATCACATTCTCGCCGCCACACCTGCCCGTCCGGATAAACTCAGCTATACTGTGCGCGTCCCTTCGGATTTCACTGTCCTCGCCCGCGGGTCTGCGGTATCCCGCAAGCTGGATGGCAGCGATACGATTTATCGTTTCGATCTCGACCAGCGCGATCTTGGTCCGTACGTCGTGGCCGGACGTTACACGCCTTCAAATCAGAACCAAAAATCCCCTGAGGCCGTATTTTGGACCCTGAAAAATCTTCCACCAGATTCAGCTTCGCAATCCAACCGTTTCGCGACTGCCTGGAGCGTGCTGCAGAAAAACTTCGGCGAGATTGATAAGCGAACGACCGCTCCGCACATTGTCGAAGCTCCAACCCTGGAAGCCGACAACACTTTTTCCGGCGACACAGCATTTGCAGCTTTCCCGGGAGGCGTGCTCATCAACTCCGCCGCTCTGGGTTTTGGCATCGACAATGAAATTTTCACAGAAAGGGTCGAACGTGGCCTGGCCCGCACTTGGTTCGACGATGCTTTGCAACCGGCACCCTTCGCAGCCCTCGCGCTGGGTGATGGGCTCCCCACGTACGCCACAATCGTTATTGACGAAGCCGCTGGCGGCGATACTGCCCGCCGAAAACGCGTTGCCGCACTTCTCAGTTCATACGATGATGCGCGCCGCCAGTTGAAAACTCCGGAAAAATCGGTAGTCACCACGCTTCCCACCGACCCGCTCGAACAACGCCGCATCGCCGAAGCCAAAGCCCCGCTTCTATTTGTGGTTCTGGAAGATACCTGTGGCGCGACTCCGGTACGCAGTGGGCTCGCGCAAGCGATCCAACTCCTCCGCGGTAAAGAGGTTTCCGTAAACGACGTTCGGGCCGCGATCGAATATACGACCGGCAAAAGTCTGGCCGAAACCTTTCGAGTCTGGCTTTACAACCCGGGTATTCCATCGGATTTCCGCGCGCATTACAGCTCGAACACCGGAAATGGGAATGAGAAAATCAAGGTAGGAAACTAGAGTAACGAGATTCGTGTCGAATCGAAATAGACAACACCAAGGTTTCAATTTAGCTTTTTCTAGTTTGGTTTTCCATTTTCCGTTCAAGGAGCACTTATGAGAGAAATAATCCAGACCGATAAAGGCCCGAAAGCTATCGGTCCTTATGCTCAGGCCATCAAAGCCAACGGCTTCATCTTCGTCTCTGGTCAAACCGCGTTCGATCCAAGCACCGGTAAGCCTCTCGATGGAGGCGCCGCCGAACAAACTGAACGCATCATGCAAAATTTGAAAGCCATCGTCGAAGCAGCCGGGTCCTCACTTGATCGAGCTGTCCGCCTTGGTGTTTTCTTGAAGGATATGAACGATTTTGCTGCGATGAACGAGGTCTATGCCCGCTATTTCCCTTCCAATCCGCCGGCTCGAACCACGGTCGAGGTCGCCCGTCTCCCCCGCGATTTCAAAGTCGAAATCGATTTGATCGCGCTCGCATAAATCATAGAATACGCATCCCAGCCTCAATCCCAAGGAGAATCGCGCCATGAATCGTTCATTCATCCTGCTTCTGGTCTCCGTGTTTGCTTTGGCTGGGATTGCGCGCGCCCAGGCGCCTGCCCAGTCTTCGGTCACCGACCCCGAAATTCGTAAAGCCATTGATGCCGGCAACGCGAAATATGTGGATGCTTTTGCGAAATCAGATGCCGGCGCGTTGGCCGGTCTCTACGACGAATCTGGCTCCCGTTTTAGTCCCAATGGCGTTGTTGTCCGTGGACGTCCGGCCATCGCCGAAAGCGTCGCCGCATTTATGAAGTCCGTCACTGGTCCCATCAAGGTCAATATCGAAACCCAGGATCTTTGGCTGGTGGATGATCTCGCCTATGAAACAGGGAAATACACCTACACGTTCACGCCTCCGGGGAAGACTGAAACTCAAACCGGCGGCCATTACGTCACCGTCTGGAAACGACAAGCGGACGGCGGCTGGAGAATCATGGCCGACATGGGTGTTTCCAACAATTGAATCGCCGCGATTCAGCAGCCACACCGATGCGCACACAAAATCAAACATCTTGGTCTGAAACAAGAGTAGGAGTATGGTGCGCTTGGGCGAGCGTGATCGAAATGATCAGGTGGTTCTCACGCAAGTCCTTTGTGGAGGCGGCCGATGAATAAAATCACCTACGGACTCGCGCTTGGCGGATTCTTGGGAATTTTTGATGGACTTACGGCATGGTTCACTCCGGAAGTTCGTTCCATGCTGATGCAGATCGTCGTCGGCTCAACAATAAAAGGGCTCATCGTCGGGCTCATCATTGGAATTTTCGCTCACAAGGTTCGCTCGGTCGCTTCGGGTGCGATTTTCGGTCTTGCCGTCGGCCTGTTTTTTGCGTTTCTCGTGGCATTTCTTCAACACGCTCATTACGCGGCGATCATGATTCCGGGCGGACTGGTTGGTCTCATCGTGGGGTATGCGACCCAGAAATATCGCAGTTCAAGTTTGCCCGCCGTATCGCGCTCCTGAGGCGTGTTCCCGGTTTTCGTCGGCGCGTGCCTTCCGGGGGATTTACCACGTGGCTTGCGCCGGTAGCGTAAACTCTCTCATTTCGGTATCCTATCTTCGTTCATCTGTTTGTAATGAGTTGCCTTCAAAATCAACGTGGCTCGTACTTCGCTCCCCTCCGTGCAGAAACGAGGATTTGATCAGCCAGCAATTCGAGCATTTCGCTGGCCTTGCTCCGGAACGAGTTCGATTCCAATTTTAGGTCATCCAAAAGAGAATGAGAATGGTCGGGTGGTTACATGAACGATCCTCGGTTTGATTTGGTGGTTATCGGCACAGGCCCGGCGGGGCAAAAAGCCGCAATCTGCGCGGCCAAGCTTCGTAAACGTGTTGCGGTCGTGGACCGCACGCTGATGATTGGCGGCGTCTGCGTTCATACTGGTACAATTCCCAGCAAGAGCGTCCGCGAAGCAATCTTTCAGCTCACCGGAAACGCCGTAAAAGCTTTCTACGGCGAGAGCTATCGCGGGAAAAACGATATTACCGTTCAAGATTTGTCGTTCCGCGTTCGCGCCATTGTTTCCCGCGAGACGGAAGTCATCCGCGCCCAGCTCAAACGTAATGGCGTGCAGATTTTTCAGGGTACGGCCCAATTTGTTGATCCTCACACCATCGAGGTTCAGTCGGACACTGAAAAAATCACGGTTGCTGCCGAACACTTTGTCATCGCCTGCGGCACGCGCCCGGCCCGTAATCCCGATATCCCTTTCGACGACAAACGCATCGTTGACACCGACCGTATCGCCAGTATGGACGGCCTGCCGCGCGAAATAATTGTGGTGGGAGCAGGGGTTGTTGGTCTCGAATATGCTTCGTTCCTCGGCGCCCTCGGCACGGAGGTGACTCTTATTGATCAGCGCCCCACCCTGCTCGATTTCGTCGATCGCGAAATTATGGACGCCCTCACCTACCATCTTCGCCAGATGGGCATGACTTTCCGCTTGGGCGAAAAGGTCACGAGAGTAGGTATCGATCCGCAGCGCGACCGTGTGTTCGCCGAACTCGAAAGTGGTAAAAAGATTCAAGCTGACGCCTTGATCTACGCCGTCGGCCGCCAGGCCAATGGCGATCAGCTTCGTATTGACGCCGCCGGACTCGTCCCCGATTCCCGGGGTAAAATTAAAGTCAATCAACACTACCAGACCGATGTGCCGCACATCTATGCCGCTGGTGACATCATCGGATTTCCAGCACTGGCCAGCACTTCCATGGAGCAAGGGCGCCTCGCGAGTTGTCACATGTTCGGTGCCCCATCCGAACACATTCCCTCGCTCTTCCCCTACGGGATTTACACCATTCCCGAAATTTCCATGGTCGGCCAGACCGAAGAAACTCTCACCGCCAATAAAGTTCCCTACGAAGTGGGCATCGCCAAGTACAACGAGCTGGCGAAAAGTATGATGCTCGGTGACGAAAGCGGTATGCTGAAACTCCTGTTCGACCGCAACACCGGCAAGCTTTTGGGCGTCCACGTCATCGGCCAGCGCGCCACGGAAATCATCCACATTGGCCAGGCGGTCCTCTATTATGGCGGCACCGTCGAATATTTTCGCGACACCGTCTTCAACTATCCGACGCTCGCCGAAGCCTATAAGGTCGCCGCCCTCGACGGCGTCAATAAACTCTGATCGAAATCGTCATTACTACGCGATTTGCTCCGATTTGCCATTTACTTCGTTTCCCCATGATAATTCTTTGGTTGCTGCGCAAGTGCCGCGATCTGCCTACTGCAGCTTTGGCAGCCGATGTTCGCACGACTCCACGTTAACGAATCCTCGAACGGAAGGAGGCACTTCTTGATCTCGTTCACCGTAAATGGAAAGCTCGTCTCCGTGGAAGATCCCCCCTCCACTCCATTGCTCTGGGTGCTTCGCGATTCCCTGAAACTCACCGGTACAAAATACGGCTGCGGCATGGCGCTGTGCGGAGCGTGCACGGTTCACCTTGATGGCGAAGCCGTGCGTTCCTGTGTCGCCCCCGTTTCCCGCGCTGAGGGCAAAAAAATTACCACTATCGAGGGAATTTCTCCTGACCTCACCCATCCCCTGCAGCAAGCCTGGATCGAAATCGAAGTCCCCCAGTGTGGTTACTGCCAATCCGGCCAGATCATGAGTGCCGCGGTCCTGCTTCGCGAAAATCCTAAACCCACCGATGAAGATATAGACGAAGCGATGTCCGGTAATATCTGCCGCTGCGGCACGTATCCACGCATCCGTCGAGCCATCCATCGCGCGGCGGAAATCCAGGCTCAGCGGAGCGCGAAATGACCTCTAGCAGCTTCCCTGAACCAAAACGAGATGAAATGAAGCGCCGCGATTTTCTGAAGACCACCGCTACTGTTGGCGGCGGACTGCTCATCAGCGCCTATATCCCGCAATGGAATAAAACCAACGCAGCAACTTCACGCGGCCTGGCTACTCTGGTCGACGCGACCCACCCCTTCGCGCCTAACGCATTCGTCCGCATCGGCACCGACGACTCCATCACCGTCATCGCCAATCACTCCGAAATGGGTCAAGGAGTTTACACTTCGCTTCCCATGCTTCTCGCCGAAGATCTCGAGTGTGATTGGTCGAAAGTTCGTGTGGAGGGCGCTCCAGTTGACGCCGCCTACAATCACAGCGTCTTCGGAATTCAGATGACCGGCGGCAGCACCACGACCACTTCCGAATACGACCGCTTCCGAAAAATGGGTGCCATGGCGCGTCTGATGTTAATCTCGGCCGCCGCGCAATCCTGGAAGGTTGATCCCCAAACCTGCCAGGCGGAAAAGGGCTTTGTCATTCACGCGGCCAGCGGAAAGCGCGCTTCTTTCGGCAACCTTGCAGAACTCGCTTCTAAGCAAACGCCACCCACGACCATCCCACTGAAGGATCCGAAAGAATTCACCCTTATCGGCAAACCGGTCCATCGTCTCGACACGCCGTCAAAAACAAATGGCGCCGCGCAATTCGGGCTCGACGTTTACATTCCCGGTATGCTTACCGCCGTCGTGGCACGCGCACCCGTGTTTGGAGGCAAAGTCGTCAGTTTCGACGCCGATAAAGCGAAGGCCGTCCCTGGGGTTGTCAAGGTGTTGCAGGTTCCTTCCGGCGTCGCCGTCATCGCCACTGGTTTTTGGCCCGCGAAACTCGGCCGCGAAAAACTCGACATCACCTGGGACCCGGGTCCCGGCAAAGATCTTTCTTCGGTAGGCATGCGGGAGGAATTTGCAAAAACTTCGCGCACGCCCGGCCTCGTCGCCCGCAAGGTGGGCGATCCGGCTGCCGCCATGGCCGGCGCGGCCAAGAAAGTTACAGCTGAATACGAAGTGCCGTATCTTTCTCATTCGATGATGGAACCGCTGAACACCGTGGTTGATCTTCACCAAGATCGTTGCGAAATCTGGACCGGCACGCAATTTCAAACCGGCGATCGCGCGGCGGCAGCGAAAGTGGCCGGCTTGAAGCCCGACCAAGTGCAGATACACACCACTCTTCTGGGCGGTGGCTTTGGACGCCGCGCCAATCCCGCAAGCGATTTCGTGAGCGAAGCGGTGGAAGTCGCAAGAGTCGCCAAGGTTCCGGTAAAGGTTGTATGGACTCGCGAAGACGATATTCGCGGTGGCTGGTATCGTCCCATGTGGTACGACCATTTCGAAGCCGGTCTCGACGCCCAGGGCAATCCCATTGCTTGGACTCACACCATCGTCGGTCAGTCCATCATGACCGGAACAATGTTTGAATCATTTGGCGTGAAGAACGGTGTGGATTCGGCGTCGGTCGAAGGCGCGGCCGATATTTTGTACGGTATTCCGAATGTCCAGGTGGATCTGCACAGCCCGAGAAACGCGGTGCCGGTCCAATGGTGGCGTTCGGTCGGGCATTCGCACACCGGATTTTCTGTCGAAACATTTCTTGATGAAGTTGCTCATGCTGGCGCCCAGGATCCTTATGAGCTTCGGCGCACCTTGCTTGCCGGCCAGCCGCGCATGCTGGCCGTTCTCGATCACGCCGCAAAGAAAGCAAATTGGGGCGGCCCGCTTCCTGCTGGCCATGCCCGCGGAATTGCCGGTCACTTTTCCTTCGATAGCTACGTCGCGCAGGTTGCTGAAATCTCGATCGAGAAGGACGGGACACTTCATGTTCACAAGATCGTGGCCGCCGTCGATTGCGGCCGCGTCGTCAATCCGGACACCGTTAAGGCCCAGATCGAAGGAGGGATAATCTTCGGCCTTACGGCCGCGCTAAAAACCGAGATCACTCTGGAAAACGGTCGCGTCCAGCAAAGTAACTTCCACAATTATCCGATGCTGCGCATGTTCGAATCGCCGGAGATCGAAGTGTACATCGTCGAGAGCACTGAAAAGCCCACGGGTGTGGGCGAGCCTGGTGTTCCGCCCGTCGCCCCCGCGGTGGCCAATGCGGTTTTGGCTCTCACCGGAAAGCCCGTTCGGCGTTTGCCGATCAAGGCAGAAGATTTGCGCACGGCATAAACACTTTATGCGCCAGACGATTGTTCGAGGACTAAAATGTCAGAACCCATAAGCCCGAAGCGTTCCGCTTTTTTAATTGTCGGCGCCGCCGTCGCCGCGCTGGCCGCAACTTCGCTGGCGTGGTCCCAGCAGTCGCACGGCGAGCTAGGTGCACTCGTTTACGCTGACGCCTCGGGTTCTGCGTCCGCACAATCCTCGAAAGCTGACACATCGCGGGCCGCTTTCCTTCGGGCCTGGACCGTCTTCGATTCGCCGCGCTGCAAAAATTGCCACCCGGCCGGTGACGCACCCTTACAGGGCGACGACAGCCATGTGCACATTCAGAACGTAAAGCGTGGAGCCGACGGTCACGGACTCTACGGCATGACCTGTCATACCTGCCATCAGGACGCTAATCTTCCCGGGGCCAATATGCCGCCCGGAAATCCGAAATGGTCGTTGCCCCCGGCCAAAATGAAAATGGTCATTCAGGGCGAAACTCCCGGCCAATTTTGCCGCCAACTCAAAGATCCAGCGAAGAACGGTAACCGCACTCTGGCCCAAATCATGGAACACGTTTCCCAGGACGACCTCGTCGGCTGGGGCTGGAATCCCGGTGATGGTCGCACTCTTCCCCCGCTCAACCGTCCCGACTTTGTCGCAGCCATGCAGCAGTGGGTAAATAACGGCGCAGCCTGTCCGCAATAGCCGCTCGCGGCTGCCCTCCGTCGCGCTGGCCGTACCGCGGGGACTCGCGGTATGATACCCCCGCTATCCTCGCATCCCCGGCGCGAAGGGGCCTTGCATGAATCACCGCTTTACTATTGGCGTCGAAGAAGAATTTCAGATCGTTGATCCCACCTCGTGCGAATTGCGCTCGCACGTCACCGAACTTATGGCCGCCTCCGCCGAACTCGGCGAGCAGGTCAAGCCGGAAATGCATCAATCCATCATCGAGATCGGCACGAAAATATGCCAGAACGTGCAGGAACTCGATGCCGATATGCGCCGCACCCGCGGCGAACTCGTCCGTGCCGCCGAAAGCCGTGGACTGCAGGTAGCTGCTGCAGGTACCCACCCATTTTCCAGTTGGATTGATCAAGTCATCTCGCCAGGCGAGCGCTATCAGAATATCGTCGAGGAAATGGGCCAGCTGGCTCGCTCGCTGCTGATTTTCGGCATGCACGTCCATGTCGCGGTTCCTGACCGAACGACCATGATTGATTTGATGAATATGGCGCGGTATTTTCTGCCGCATCTTCTCGCGCTTTCGACCAGTTCGCCCTTCTGGATGGGCCGCGATACCGGCCTGAAATCTTTTCGCACCACGGTGTTTCGCCGGTTCCCGCGTACCGGTATTCCCGACCATTTGAGTTCGTGGAGTCAATACGAAGACTATGTGGAGCTTTTGATTCGCCTTCACTCAATAGACAACGCCAAAAAAATCTGGTGGGACGTTCGCCCGCATCCCACGTTCGGCACTCTCGAATTCCGCATTTTCGATGTAGTCACGCGGGTGGATGAAGCGGTCGCGATTGCCGCGCTCACCCAGGCCATCGTCGTCAAGCTCCACCGCCTTTACACGTCCAACATGGGTTTTCGCATGTATCACCGCGCTTTGATCGAAGAAAATAAGTGGCGCGCAGCGCGCTGGGGTATCGAAGGGAAGCTGATTGATTTCGGCAAGCAGATCGAGGTTCCCATGGGCATTCTCGCCGAAGAACTTCTCGAATTTGTGGATGACGTGCTTGACGATTTGGGCAGCCGAGCTGCCCTCGAGCCTATTCATCAGATCGTGCGCGAAGGCACAGGTGCCGAGCGCCAGCTTCAAGTTTACAAACAGACCGGCGACTTCAGAGATGTCGTGCGCCACATCGTCGCCGAAACGCGTGCAGGCGTTTCGATGCAGGTGTCGTCAGCCGCCGGCGCGCCAAAGCAATCCTAGGAAGGAAAATTTAGGAGTCGGAATAAATTATGAAAATCGGAATACTTTGCGGCCGGGAATATAGTTTTCCTCCGGCCTTCATCGAAAAAGTGAACGACCTGGGAAAGAAAGAGGGAATCACGGCCGAATTCGTCAAGCTTGGCGGAACAAAAATGGGCGAGGCGGCCCATTACCGGGTGATCATCGATCGAATTTCCCACGAGGTTGAGTATTACCGAGCCTATCTCAAACACGCCGTGCTGCAGGGCACATACGTTATCAACAATCCGTTTTGGTGGACGGCTGATGACAAATTTTTTAATTACTCCGTCGCGGCCAAACTCGGCTTGGCAATTCCAAGAACGGTTTTGCTCCCCCAAAAATCCTATCCCGCAGATGTAGACATCAATTCCGAATCGCTCCGCAATCTCGACTATCCCGTGGACTGGGACGGTCTGCTTGATTACGTCGGGCGCCCCGCATTCCTGAAGCCTTACTCAGGCGGCGGCTGGAAACACGTTTACAAGGTCCACAATCGCGAAGAACTTCTCGCGGCTTATGACGGCACCGGGCCGCACTGCATGACGCTTCAGGAAAATATAGATTTCCAGCAATACGTGCGCTGTTTCACCTTCGGAAAGACTGATATTCTTCCGGTCGTTTACGATCCCGGCCAGCGCCGCTATCTGATCGATCACCAATATCTTTCCGATGAGCTGGGTGCGCGGGTCGTTCGCGATGCGCAAACGATCAATCAGGCGTTGGGTTACGAAATGAACACTATCGAATTCGCGATCAAGGATGGAATCCCCTACGCCATCGATTTTCTGAACCCGGCCCCCGATTTCGAGCGCGACCGCATCACCGAATTTTATTTCACCCAGGTCGTTGACCGCATGGCCACGCTCGCCGTTGACCGCGCTCTCCATGGTGTTCCGTCGAATCCGTGGCCGCGCTGGGAAGAAATGCTGAAGGTCGGTGCGCCCGCGGGTTTTGTGGGCCAGCCTGCGGCTGGCAAGGCCGCCGCGCCCCGTCCCTCGCAGCCTGGAGCTGCTGCCGTGGGTTTTTCTCCGGCGCCAGCGAAGACGCGCTCGGGACCAAAAACTTCATGAGTGGCTCAGCACGCGCCACGCATGTGCAACCTGTCCCGCCACCTGCTGATGCTTGGAATCAGCTCCTGCGTCAGGATGTGGAACTCGCCCCGGCATTCAGCAACGAATTGAATGCGCGCATGCGCGCCGAACGCCTCACTTTCGGCGATCGGGTCCATTGCCCATTCCTCCGCCCATTTTTTCTCACCGTAAACGACGAGCAGCGGGTCCGTGAAATCTCCGAAACGATCGCCGCGCTCGGTGAGCGCGTCGTTCAACAATCTCTTGCCGATCCAAAGTTACTCGCACAATCCGCACTGAGTCCCGAAGAAGAACGCCTCGCGCGAATTAATCCCGGCTACGCTACGTCCAGCACGTCATCGCGACTCGACGCATTCTTGCTTCCTGATTCTTTGCAATTTGCGGAGTACAATGCCGAATCGCCGGCTGGCGCCGGATACGCCGAAACTCTCGCGGAGGTTTTTCGCACGCTTCCCATCATGGAACGGTTCTCGCACGAGTATGCGGTGCGCAAATACCCGCTGATCAAGCTGCTCCTGAGCGCTCTCGTCGATAGCTATCGCGAATGGGGCGGCAAGGCCACGCCGCCGGTGATCGCGATTGTGGATTGGCGCGAAGTGCCCACCTGGAACGAATTTGAAATCCTGCAGAAGCGTTTCCGGAAAGAAGGTGTGCCCACGGTACTTTCCGATCCTCGCGATCTGGTTTTTGAAAATGGCAAATTGATCGCCCGGGGCCAGCGAATCGATCTTCTTTATCGTCGCGTGTTGATCAATGACATCATCGCCCGTCCGGATGAATGTTCCGCGATGATGAAAGCCTACGAGTCGGGGGCGGTTTGCATGACCAATGCCCTAACCTGCAAAATCCCGCACAAGAAATCTTTTTTTGCGGTTCTCACGGACGAGCAAAATTCCGCGTTTTTCAGCGCCGCCGAGCGGGAACTGATCAAACGCCATATTCCTTGGACCCGCCTGCTGGGCGATACCAAAACAACCCGCGATGGCGAATCTTTCGATTTGCTCGAATACGTCCGCAGTCGGCGCGATGATTTTGTACTGAAACCGAACGACGAGTACGGCGGCACCGGTGTGCACCTCGGTTGGGAAAACACGGAAAGCGAATGGGACACTGCACTCGATCGAGCACTGGCCGCTACCGATAGCGCCTGGGTGGTGCAGGAGCGTATCAAAATCAGGCGCGAAGTTTTCCCGATGCAAACCCCCAACGGCATCGAGATGCGCGATATGCTCGTCGATTTTGCCCCATACATTTTCCGGGGCAAAATGGCCGGCTGCCTAACCCGGCTCAGTTCCACGGGCCTGGCCAACGTGACCAGCGGTGGCGGGCAGGTGCCGAGCTTCGTGGTTGAACCCCGTGTTTAGTTCCAAAGTATGACCAACATTGCTGCTAGGATCCTGGCCATTTCAAAAATCTGGAAAATGATTTTCAAATTGTCGGTGATCATCGGTTGTGTGTTCAGCTTTATCCCTACCACTTTTGCCCAACAGCCGCCTGCAACAGAAAAAAAACCGCAAGAGTCGGCCTCCCTGCGGAAACTCGCGGAAGATTTCTGGCAATGGCGCGCACGATTTCAGCCTTTTACAAGCGACGACATTCCACGCATTGACCGTCCGTCGGGACCGCGCGATTGGTCCGCAGCATCGGTCGCGAAGCAGCGCACAGCGCTCGACACTTTCGAAAAGAGCTGGAAGGACATAGACACGTCTGGCTGGAGCATTTCGGATCGGGTGGACTATCGCCTGATCGGTTCGGCTTTGGCGCGTGTGCGTTGGGAACTGGACATTAATCCCCGCTGGCAACGGGATCCCTCTTTCTATGTTGATCAGACGCTGGCAGCCCTAGCCGAGGCGCTCTTACAGCCTCCTCCCTTCGATGCCCAACGCAGTGACGTGATCGCAGAACGCATGGAACAAATTCCGGGCATTCTCGAAGATGCCAAGGCGAATCTTCGGCCGGTTCGTCCGTTTGCTGAATTGGCGATCGAGTCTGTCGATGAAATCCGTCCGAAGCTTTTGCGCGTTCAACGCGGAGTTGCTCCGATGCTTCGCGACGACCCCAGGCTTAGCGGCACCGCGGCGGCCCGACTTCAAGCCGCGACAGAAAAAGCAATTGCATCGATCGAATCGTATCGGACGTGGCTTCAACAAAATCTGAACACCATGCCTGAAAATGCAGCAGTTGGACGAACGGCTTACGAATTCTTCCTGCGGAATGTTGCCCTGCTCCCTTACACGCCGGAACAACTCCTGTTTATGAGCCAACAGGAATGGGACCGCGCGGTCGCGTTCGAGACACTCGAAAAGCAGAAAAATCGCGCACTTCCAGCGCTCAAGATGGCGGCCGACGCTGACGAAGAAATCTCCCGCGTCACTCGCGACGAAGCAGCTATTAGGAAATTTCTTGAAGCAAATGACATTCTCACGGTCTCAGCCGGAATTCCGCGGTACACCATGAAGCTGATACCGGATTACCTGGACGCGCTCTCTGATTTTACGGAGATGGACGACTTCACCAGCGTTTCACGTCCAAACGATTCGGGCATTCGCTGGATCAATCAACCGTCGCCCAGCCTCGGATATTTTTGGCTCGCATCCACCAAAGACACGCGCCCGGACCTGGTTCACGAAGGCATCCCTGGGCATTTTTTACAGATGTCTCTCTCGCGAAGACATCCGGATCCAATTCGTCGTCAATACTACGATTCAGGAGCGAATGAAGGCATCGGATTCTACGCCGAGGAAATGATGTTGCAGGCTGGATTGTTCGACGATAGCCCGCGCACTCGCGAAACTATATACAACTTCATGCGGCTGCGCGCGTTGCGGGTTGAGGTGGACGTCAAACTCGCACTGGGAATATTCACGATGAACCAGGCTACTGATTATCTTGCGCAGTACGTTCCGATGGATCGAAAGACCGCGCACTCGGAGGCCGCGACATTTTCCACCACCCCCGGCCGGGCGATAACCTATCTCGTGGGAAAAACTCAGATCCTAGGGTTTCTCGCCGATGCCAGGCTCGCGCAAGGTGAGAATTTCAATCTGCGAACCTTCAACGATTTTCTTTGGCTCAACGGAAATATTCCAATCGTTCTTCAACGCTGGGAATATCTTAGAAAAGACGACGACCTTCGCACGCTGGACGGAGGAACCAGAGTCAGGCTCTCCTCGAACTAGCCCGATGCTCAATCCCATAGCAAAACACCCTGACCCTATTTACAATATCTTGATGAATTTTGGACCAGTTCAGCCCGAGCTTCTGCCCGGCGCGCGCAACGCTATAGATACCTGTCTGGCGATTCAGCCTGGCGAGCGCGTTGCGCTAATTGCCGATCTTCCCAGCACCGCCGTCGCCGCGAGCCTTGCCGCGGCGCTGGGGGAACGCAACGCCATTTGCGAAGGATTTATTCTCGAGGATCTTGCGCCACGTCCACTCGGACGGGCGCCGCAGCAGGTTCTGGACGCGCTTGGCCGCGCCGATGCCGGAATTCTTTGCATGCAGCCGATGACGGGCG
>Ga0209330_1000535_pt1 | contig 15377 bp, 10 predicted proteins | sample JacPinW_OM2H0_O3_FD_187969 | JGI IMG/M metagenome (GOLD analysis project Ga0209330, IMG submission 187969) | Forest soil microbial communities from Algoma, Ontario, Canada - Jack Pine, Ontario site 1_JW_OM2H0_O3 (SPAdes) (version 2) | ecosystem: Environmental > Terrestrial > Soil > Boreal...
GATCTTCTGGGCGTAGGCTGGCTCGCGAATTACGTCCGCGAAAAACGCCACGGCAACGTCACCTATTTCAACGTCAACCGGCACATCAATCCCACGAATGTCTGCGTGGCGCATTGCAAGCTTTGCGCTTTCGGACGCTCGCCCAACGCACCCGGCTCTTACACTTTCGCGCTCGATGAAATCTGGCAACGCGCTGGCGAAGGTGTCGCCGAAGGCGCCACGGAATTTCACATCGTCGGCGGCCTGCATCCCGATTTGCCGTTCGAGTATTACCTGGAATTAATTCGCGGCCTGAAACAGCGCTTCCCGCAAGTTCACCTGAAAGCTTTCACCATGGTGGAGGTGGGCTACTACGCGCGCATTTCAAAACTTTCCATACGCGACACTTTGCTCGCGATGAAAGCGGCTGGCGTCGATTCGCTGCCCGGCGGCGGCGCGGAGATTTTTCATCCGCGCGTGCGAAAAATTATCTGCGACCACAAAGTCAGCGGACAGATGTGGCTGCAAATCGCGCGCACCGCCCACGAAGTCGGCCTGCGCTCGAATGCCACCATGCTCTACGGGCATATCGAAACCAACGAAGAGCGTGTGGACCACTTGGTCCAGCTTCGCGAAACCCAAGACAAGACCCACGGCTTCGTCGCCTTCATTCCGCTCGCGTTTCATCCCGCGAACACCGGCCTCTCGCACATTCCCAGCCCCACCGGGTTCGACGATCTGAAAGCCATCGCCTGCTCGCGCCTGCTGCTCGATAATTTCGACCACATTAAAGCTTACTGGATCATGCTGACGCCGCGCATCGCGCAAGTGGCCTTGCGCTTCGGCGCGAACGACCTCGACGGCACCGTGGTCGAAGAAAAAATCTACCACGACGCCGGAGCAACCACTCCCGAGCACATGACCCGCGCCGAACTGGAGCGCCTGATTCGCGCCGCCGGCCGCGTCCCCGTCGAGCGCGACACACTTTACAATCCCGTGGATCGCGAAAAAATGCCCATTCCGCCCGCACGCGTTTCGTCCCGCAGCATCGATGGCTTCATTCCCGAAACTTCACTGACCCTAAATATCTAGCAGGCAATACCCAGAGATTTGGTTGAAATTTCAAAAAAATGGCGAAGCTTATTTTAATTTGTGGCCTGCGAGGAAATCACGCGTGCGGATGAGCTTTATCGTACACCGCCATCAGCTGTTCGATGCTGGCCTGCGTGTACCGCTGGGTGGTAGACAAAGACGCATGCCCCAGAAGCTCCTGGATCGCGCGCAAGTCCGCGCCATCCGCGAGCAGGTGAGTGGCGAAGGCGTGGCGCAGCGAGTGCGGATGCAGGTCCCAGTTCACGTTGGCGAGCCGTGCGTACGCTTTCACAATTACTCGGACGGATTTGGAGGTCAAGCGGCCGCCGTGATGATTCAGAAAAAAGGCCGTGGGATCGGTCTTGGCGCGCGGACGCCCGAGAAGTTTTTCGCGCAACGGCAGGTAAGCCTCGAACGCCTGCTGCGCTTTTGCGCCGTAAGGAATCACGCGCTCCTTGCGCCCCTTTCCAAGCACGCGAAGCATTTGGCCCTTTTGATCCACATTGCCAAGTGTGAGGCCGACCAGTTCGCTGACGCGAAGCCCGGAAGCGTAGAGCAATTCCAGAATCGCGCGGTCGCGGCACGGGATCAATTTTGCGTCCAAAGCCGTTTGATTCTTGCGGCGAGGCTCCAGTTTTTTGCCGGCTGCACCGCCTACGAGCGTGTCGAGAAAACCATTCATCTCTTCGGCTGTAAGCACGCGCGGAATTCGCTTAGGTATTTTGGGAGTGCTGACCAGGCGCGCTGGATTTTGCTTGGTGATTCGCTCGCGCACGCAGAATTTGAAAAACGTTCGCAGAGCCGCCAGCTTTCTAGCCACGGACACTTTTTGCAACTTGCGCTCGTAAAGCCAGCCGACGAATTCGCGAATGATTCTAGCGTCCACCTGTCCCAGGGGCACTGTTTTTTCGCCGGGCGGCGTCAGGAATTCGCGAAAGAGTTCGAGATCGCCGCGATAACTATAAAGAGTTGCAGGCGAGACATTCCGTTCGTAGCGCAAATAGTTCGCGAATTTTTCAACGGTCTGCTTCATGGCGTTAAGGGCTAGTTCGTTAGATGCAGAAAACACGACAAACGGAAACGACCGACTTCCATCGCTCGAAAACGGCCGCCGGCTTTCGTTTCAGGACTTCACCGGAACGGCGAGGTGATTTTCGGCTCGCGGCTCTTGAGGATGCACGAAAGGAGCCGCTGGAGCGGCGGCTGGCTCGGGTACAGCCTCGATCTCCCAATCGCATCCTTCCTTCACGCACGAGCGGAAGTTGCCCGCCTTCGTGCGCTTCTCGACGATGAAAGGAGCACCGCATTTCGGGCACGGCTCGTTGAGCGGCTCGTGCGGCGAAGTATAATCGCAATCGGGGTAGCGGCTACAGCCGTAGAAGATGCGGCCGCGCCCGCGTCCTTTAGCCGTGCCGCGGCGGACAAATTCACCTTCGCCGCATTTCGGGCACTTGATTCCGAGCGTGATCGGACGCGTGTACTTGCACTTGGGATAATTCTCACAACCGATGAAATCGCCGAAGCGGCCCTGGCGGCGAAGCAGTTGTCCTTCGTCCAGCGGACATTTTTCATCGAGACGAACATCCGGCTGTCGCGCCGTGCGCGTGCCGCTCACCAAACGGCGAGTGGTTTTGCAATCCGGGTATCCCGTGCATGCCAGGAAAACGCCGAAGCGGCCACGCTTGATGGCCATTTCCTTGCCGCAGTTATCGCAGTATTCGATCTTCACTTCGCCATCGTCCGCGGGAAGTTCGGGCGACAGGTCTTTAATGAAGTCGCAATCCGGATAGCGATTGCATCCCAGGAAAAAACCGTGGCGGCTGATGCGCTCGAGAAGTTCTCCCTGTCCGCATTTTTCGCATTTCTGTCCGGTGGGAATACCCGCTTTGTAAGAGAGCATTTCGTCCGAGGCTTTATCCAGGTCCAGCAGGAAAGGGTCCCAGAATTCCTTCACCGCCTGCCGCCAAGGCAATTTGCCCTCTTCTATTTCGTCGAGTTCTTCCTCGAGACGGGCGGTGAAGCCCACGTCGAAAATATCCTCGAAACTCTTCACCAGCAGCACGCTGACGCGCTCACCGAGCATGGTGGGCGTGAAGCGGCCTTGGTCTTTCGTGACGTATTCCCGGTCCACTATAGTGGAAATGATCGTGGCGTAAGTCGAAGGGCGGCCAATGCCTTTTTCTTCGAGCTCTTTTACCAGCGTCGCTTCGGTGTAACGCGGAGGAGGCTCGGTGAAGTGCTGCTCGGGCCGGATCGTTTCGAGGCGAAGCTGCTCGCCTTCGCGAACGGGCGGCAAGCGATTTCCTGCCGCATCGCCTTCATCGTCTTTTTCTTCTTCTTCCTTGACAGCTTGATAGGCGGCCAGGTAACCATCGAATTTCTGGACCGAACCCGTAGCGCGGAATGTGTAGTCGTTGGCTTCCACGTCGATGGTGGTTTGGTCGAAGACCGCGGGGACCATCTGCGAGGCGACAAAGCGCTGCCAGATCATCTGGTAAAGCTTGAACATCGATTCGTCGAGATATGGCTTTACACTCTCAGGCGTACGGGCGACATCGGTGGGACGGATCGCTTCGTGAGCTTCTTGCGCGTCTTTTTTCGACTTAAAGAAATTCGGCTTTTCCGGAAGATAATTTTGGCCGTAACTCGACCCGATGTGGTCGCGCACCTGGGCCAACGCGTCGTTTGAAACTTTGACGGAATCCGTGCGCATGTATGTGATCAACGCGACGGAACCTTCGGAGCCAAGTTCCACTCCTTCGTAAAGGCGCTGGGCCAGCATCATAGTGCGCTTGGCAGTGAAGCGCAGGCGGTTGTAGCCGGCTTGCTGCAGCTTGGAAGTCGTAAACGGCGGAGGAGCAAAACGCCGCTTTTCTTTTTGAGCAACGCTGGCAACTTGCCAGATGGCTTTTTGCACGGCGGCAAGGACGCGCTGTGCTTCCGCTTCGTCCGGCACTTCGATGTCTTCGCCCTTGTACTTAACGAGCTTGGCTTCGAACGACGGCGGCTCGCCCGCGCCGAGAAGAGCATGGATGGTCCAGTATTCCCGGGGGATGAATGCGCGAATTTCCTGCTCGCGCTCGACAATGAGACGAAGAGCGACCGTTTGCACCCGCCCAGCCGAGAGGCCGCGGCGAACTTTGTTCCACAAAAGCGGCGAAACTTTGTAGCCCACGATGCGGTCGAGGACGCGGCGGGCTTGCTGCGCGTCCACCAAATTCGCGTTCACTTTCGACGGCGTTTCAAAAGCTGCTTTGATCGCCTTCTGCGTGATCTCATTGAACATCACGCGATAAATCGGAGGGACCGCCAGGTTTGCTTTGCTGATTTTTGTTTCTTTCTTCGGAGTATCTTTCGGAGCATCGCCGTTGGTCTTCTCGTCGGTCTCTTCCTTGAGGTTGGCGTACTCGCGAGGATTGCTAAGAATTTCCTCCAGGTGCGCGCAGATCGCTTCGCCTTCGCGGTCCGGGTCACCCGCCAGATAAATTGCGTCGGCGCCCTGCGCCGCTTTCCTGAGGTCGTTGATAACCTTAATCTTTCCGGGAATTACCTGGTACGTGGGTTCGAAAATGTTGCCGGCGGTGATCACGACCGGCTTGGGAGCTTTCTTTTCGGGCGCCGCATCCGCGCCTTTGGATTTTTTGGACTTGCGCTTCTTCTTTTTACCTTTGCCGTTTTCCTCGCCGGGCAGAAGGATACCGATCGTCTTCTTCGGCAGATCCATCACGTGGCCGTAGGAGGCCTTCACCGTGTAGTTCCGGCCGAGATACTTATTGATAGTTTTCGCCTTGGCAGGCGATTCGACGATTACGAGCGATCGTGCCATTCTGTTCGCGTTCCTTGTCAAACAGTTCTGAATGCCGGTACCCGCGGGTACTAGGTACCCTCACATCCTAGCTTGCAATGCCCTGGAAGGTTACAACAGGACTTTCAGGAATTGCTTACCAGGTAACTGACGTACCACGCCTTTGAGCTCCAGGTCAAATAGGGCGGCTAGGACTTCCGAGGAAGTAAGGCTGGATAGTTCGACTAAATCATCTATATGGCGGGACTCGTCCTCAGTCAAAAGGTCGTAGAGCGTTCGCTCAGCCGGAGCCAGACTTTGTTGCACCAGCGCAGCTCGCTCCTCGGAATTCGCCGACTCGACCGGCAAAAGCTCCGACCGGACCGGGGTCGGCAGCTCCTCAATCACATCTTCCCATGAGGTTACCAGCTTGGCTCCCTGCTTTATAAGCTGATTCGGGCCGTAGCTGGAGGGTTGGGTAGCGTTGCCAGGCACTCCATAAACTTCGCGGCCAAACTCCATGGCAAGTCGGGCAGTGATCAGCGAACCGGAGTACTGCGCGCCCTCGACTACCAGAACTCCGAGGCCCATACCCGCAATAATCCGGTTGCGTATGGGAAAGTTCTGAGGCGCGGGAAACGTGCCCATGGGAAATTCCGTGATGATTACGCCGCGTTGCGCTATTTCCTCGAAAATTTTCTTATTCTCCTTAGGATAGACAACATCTATTCCGCAACCCAGTACTCCCACAGTCGCGCCAGTGTCTGAACCGAGAGCTCCCCTGTGCGCACTCGAATCAATGCCGCGAGCCAAGCCGCTGGAAATCACAAGCCCGCAATTCGCCAAATCCTTTGCCAGCCTCTGCGCCATTTGATTCCCATAAGGGGTCGGACGACGCGAACCAACGATAGAAATCGAGTGGCGGCCGAGAAGTTCAATCTTTCCGCGCACATATAGAAGGGGCGGAGGATCATAAATCTCGCGGAGGCGTGAAGGGTACTCCGGTTCGTCCCATGTGAGCAGGCGACAGCCGGCAGCTTGCACTTGTGCAAGTTCTTTGGCCGCGACGCTGAGAGACTGGCGGGTATGAATCGCCTGCGCGACTGCGGCAGGCAAACGATGGGCTTCAAGGGTGGTCAGCGAAGCGTTGAACACAGCTTCGGGACTGCCCATTTGCCGAAGCAATTTCCCGGCCGAGCGGGCTCCAAGCCCCGGCGTCAACGCGAGCGCCAGCCACCCCAAGTATTGGTCGGATTGCATCGACGAGGGAAATCTAACTAGCGGCTGAGGGTACGCATGGTGACGCTGCATTGTCCAGCGGGGTTAATACCCACTCCTCTCGTTAGGAGAGTGCGTAGTTTTGCGGTTGGGGTAGAATGCTCTCTCCCTTGAGCGGAGGAGAGTAATGATCGCGTCCGGCTTGAAGCTAGTGCAGGCTTGCACCCGAATATTATTGGCCGCAGCAATGGCCATTGCTTGTTTTTCAGCGGGCGGCGCGATGGCGCAGGAAGCGCCCGGTGCAAGCGGCTTGGAAGGAATCTGGGAAGGAAACCTGGGCGGCCGGCTTCACCTGGTGGTAACGATCTCGAAGACAAGCGGTGGAGATCTCTCTGGACAACTGAACAGCGTGGATCAGGGTGCAACGTTGCCGATCGAAAAGGCCACGCTGGACGGCAACGCGGTGAAGTTCGAAGTGAGCCGGATCGGTGGCGTGTATGAAGGAAAGATGAATGAAGGCGGCACGGAGATCGAAGGAACTTGGACGCAAAACGGCGTGCCCGCGCAACCGCTTTCGTTCAAACGCAGCGACACAGCCAAAGCTCCTGAAGGAAATTCAGCTAAAGCACCAGAACACACACCGAAGCCCCTAACGGTTCCACTGGACGTTGTGATTCCGATTGCGCCTACTGCTTTCAAGGCCGATGGGAAATGGCATCTTGCATACGAGCTGCACGTTTCGAATCTCGGCAGGTGGGATTGCGAACTCGCGCGCGTCGATGTGATACCAGCAAACGGGGAACAGAAACCACTCGCAAGTTTTTCGGGCGGCGATCTCGATGCTGTGATGGGTCATCCGGGGAGCGTCGCGGGGCAAAAGTCAAAAATTCCTGCCGGAGGATTAGCGGTACTGTTTATGTGGGCGGACTTCGACAATCTGAGCGACGTTCCTACCTCCATCAGGCAACGGATCACGGTGAAGATCGGCGATTATCCCGAGGGATTTGCGATTGATACTCCTGCGATGCAAGTGGATCGAAAGCCCGTTGCGGTGATTGGAGCGCCGTTAACCGGTGACGATTGGCAGGCGGGAAACGGCCCTTCGAATACGTCCGGGCACCGGCGGGCGCTGATTCCGATCGACGGGCGCGCTTATATCTCGCAGCGATTCGCAATCGATTGGGTGCAGCTATATCCCGACGGCAAGACCTATCAAGGCGATCCGGCGGACAACAAAAATTACCGCGCGTACGGGCATGAAATTCACGCAGTGGCGGATGGCACCGTTACCGAAACGAAAGACGGCATCCCGCAGAACATCCCCGGTGCAACCTCGCGCGCCGTGCCGATCACGCTGGAGACGGTGGGCGGCAATCACGTGATCGTGGATATCGGCAATGGGCTGTACGCTTTCTACGCGCACATACAGCCCGGGACGCTGCGCGTGAAAGTGGGCGACCAGGTGCGGCGCGGGCAGGTCCTTGGACTCCTTGGTAACAGCGGAAACTCCACGGAACCTCACCTGCATTTCGATATTTGTAATGCGAGTTCGATGCTTGGTTGCGAGGGACTTCCTTACGCGTTCGCTTCGTTCGAAGTCCTGGGAAAGGGAGATGGATGGAAACCTTCCGATTCGCACGAGGCGGGCGTAAAACACGAGATGGAAATCCCAATGGAAGACGAGGTGGTGAGCTTCTTATCTGCGCCGTAACTGGGTTCATAAGTCTGGTCCGTCTGCTCGGGGACTTCCGCTGGAGGCATCGTCCGCATCGCTGTGCTAAGCTTTAACGTCGAGAGCGTAGTAACCGAATATGGCAAAACTTCGAATTTCGATCGTTGAATTCCTGAATACGGCACCGTTGGTTTGGGGATTCACGGACGGCCCGCTGACGGGGAAATACGAGCTTTCGTTTACGCTGCCTTCGCAATGCGCCGAAGCGCTGCGGCGCGGCGATGTGGACGTTGCCATCATTCCAGCCATCGAATATCAGCGCATGGAAAACGTCGTCGCGCTGCCGGGAATGGCGGTGGCGGCGGAGGGCGAAGTCCGCAGCATTCTGCTGGTGTCGAAAAGACCGATCGAAAAGGTAAAGCGCATCGCCTTGGATACGAGTTCGCGGAGTTCGGCGGCGCTTGTTCGGTTGCTCGCTGCTGAACTGTGGAAGATTCAACCCGAATTTGTGGACGCCGCCCCTGATCCTTCAGAAATGCTGAAGCATGCCGACGCGGCTCTGGTGATCGGCGACCCTGCTTTGCGCATCGCGGTAAAAATGGATGAGCTGGCGGGGAAAGTCCCCAGCGGCGAAGATTGCTGCAAGGGCGATCCGGAAAGCGCGCCCGTTCCGGGATTTGAAACGTTGTTTGTGTATGACGTCGCGTACCAATGGCGGGAGTTAACGGGAAAGCCGTGCGTGCTTGCAATTTGGACGGCGCGGCGCGATGCCATGACTCCCGAAGTTCTTGCTGATTTTGAAGCGTCGAAGACCTACGGAATTGCACGACTGCGCGAAATTGCGGAAGGCGCTGCGCTGAAGCTCAATCTTCCGGCGGATGCGCTGGAACGATACCTCTCAGAAAACATTCATTTCGGTCTGGAGGAAGAATATCTCGCGGGGCTGCGGTTGTATTATGAAAAAGCAGCGGCGGCGGGCTTGATTCCGCGTGCGCGTCCGCTGGAATTTTTCGAATCACCGGCAAGAGCAGCAGTCCGGCACGGAGCGTAAGAGTTGGAGCGCATCGGCCAACTGAGCATCCTGCGGCGGTATCCGGTGAAAAGCATGGCCGGCGAAGACCTGGAAGAAGCGCGCGTGGGATTCGCCGGGCTGATTGGCGACCGCGTTTTTGCGTTCATCGACAACCGGAACCAGTCAGATTTTCCGTGGATGACGGGACGGCAAGGCCACGAAATGATTCTTTTTCGTCCGCATTTTCTCGACCCGCCGGCGATTGAAGAAGAAAATCCGGATGTGGCGCGTTATGCGGTCGAAGTCACCACGCCGGAAGGCGAAAAATTTCACATGGGTGATTCGCGGTTCACCCGGTATTTGGAAGAGCGGTTCGGGCGCTCTTTGCGATTGAGGTTTTCGGAGCGTTGCCAGACCGACGCGCGTCCGATTTCCGTATTGGGGTTGAGTACGGCCAGCGCGCTTTCGAAAGAAATCGGTATGGACCTCGATACGCGGAGGTTTCGTGCTAACTTTTATGTGCGCTGGGACAACGATCAGCCGTATTACGAAGACGACTTGATCGGGCACGAGCTGCAGATCGGCGATACGGTCACGCTGAAGCTGGTGAAAAAAAACGAGCGCTGCGTGATGATCGCGCTCGATCCGGAGACTGCGGCGCCAACGCCGGAGATTTTTCACACGGTGGCGCTGCGCCACCAAGGGTGCCTGGGCGTTTATGGCGCAGTGCTCCGAGAAGGCATCGCGCGAATCAACAATCCGGTTTATTTGATTTAATTGCCGGTAAGGGAAGAAAGAAGAATGAGTATTTCACAGCAGGAAGCGCTCGATCTTTTCAACTCCGATGATTTGATCGGAATCGGGATGGCTGCGAACGAAGTCCGGCGCAAGAAGACCGACGGGCGCATCGCCACGTACCAGATCGATCGCAACATAAACTACACAAATTTTTGCACGGAGTACTGCTCGTTCTGCGCGTTTTACCGGCCGCTGGGCGCGAAAGACGGATACATTCTGCCGCTAGAATCGATTTACGAAAAAATTGAAGAGATGCTCGAATTGGGTGGCACCGGCGTGCTGATGCAGGGCGGCCTGCATCCCGACTTGAGGATTGAGTTTTACGAAAACATGCTGCGGTCGATTAAAGAGCGCTATCCGCAAGTTCACCTGCACTGTTTTTCGGCGCCGGAGATTACGTGTATCGCCGACGTTTCGGGACTATCGCTGCGTGACACGATTGCGCGGCTGCGCGATGCGGGCCTGGATTCGATTCCCGGCGGCGGAGCAGAGATTCTGGATGACGAAATACGCGCACGCATTTCGCGATTGAAATGCCGGTCGGAAGAATGGGTGGAAGTGCACCGCGCGGCGCATGCTCTGGGAATGCGCACGACGGCGACCATGATGTTCGGTTGCGGGGAAGAAGCGCGGCACCGCGTGAACCATCTCGAACTGCTTCGGCGAATTCAGGAAGACACGGGCGGGTTCACCGCGTTCATTCCCTGGATTTTCGCGCCGGAAAATACTCCACTGGGAAAGAAAATTCCGGAAGCCACGGCTTTCGATTACTTGAAAACGCTGGCGATCAGCCGGCTGTATCTCGACAACATCGACCACATTCAATCGAGCTGGCTCACGCCGGGAATCAAAATTTGCCAGGTCGGTTTGCAATTCGGCGCCGACGACGTGGGCAGCATTTTGATCGAGGAAAATGTCGTGTATGCAGCGGGCGTCCGCAACCGCACGAACGAAACCGAGCTTCGCCGCATCATCACCGATGCAGGATATATTCCTGCGCAACGCGACACGCTCTACCGCTCCTACGTTTTGAAGACTATCCAATAGCAAGTCGACTTGGGTTTTAAGCTGGGCAATTCCCCGGGGAACGCCTAAATCGAAAGCGCGATCGCAGGCTGCGACGCGGAGACTGCGACAGGCAGTTCTACCACGACGCTCGCGCCGTAGGGCTGCTTGTTCGCGAGCACGATTTCGCCGCCGCATTCCTGCGCGATGCCGTAGCAAATGCTCAGGCCCAGCCCTGTGCCTTTACCGACAGGCTTGGTGGTGAAGAACGGATCGAACGCGCGATTTAGGTCAGCGAATCCCGGGCCGGAATCCTCAAACTGAATGACGACGGTATTCTGCTGCCTTGAAGCGCGAATCTGGACAGACCGTTGCACGCTTTCTTCGACCGCGTCTATCGAATTGTTCAGAAGATTCAGCAGGACTTGCTTCAATTCGTCTTCGCCGATGGCGATGGGCGGCAGCTCCGGATCGATGTGGGATTCCACGGCGATGCCGAGTTTGCGCAGGTGGTATTCGCGAAGCTGAATCACGTCGCGCAATGCGGCCCCGAAATCGGCAGCGCGTGCCGCTGGATTGTTCTGGCGGGCAAAGCGCAGCAGTCCGTCCACGATACGCTTCATGCGATGAGCTTCGTGCCCCAGTTTTTTCAGGCGGTTGACGACCTTCTCACCCTGAACTTCTTCGGCCAGCAATTCCGAATAGCCGATGATTCCGGTGAGCGGATTGTTCAGTTCGTGGGCGACTCCAGCAACGAGCTGGCCGAGCGCAGCCAGTTTCTCCGCTCGCACCAGCTGATGATGCAGTCTAGTGTTTTCAATGGTGACGGCGAGATCGGATGCGAGGACTTCCAGCTTAACCATTTCGGAGACGTCAGGAGACGATACGGATTGCTCGTGGCGGAGAAATAGGCACCCGACGTAAGAACCTCGCCACGAAATAAGCGGAATCAGAATCTCGTTGTCGCGGTCTACCGCACAATAAGAATTGTTTCCCAGTTGGTTGACCTTGCTGCACATCCCTTTGAGCTGTTCGATCGTAAGATTTCTGGCGCGTTCTTCGAGCTCGCTGGTTTCTTCGGTCGAAAAACCGTTTGCTCCCGCAAGGTGGAACGAGCGATCTTCGGCGGCTAGCAACAGGGCGGCTTTATCGAAACTGCTTGCGTCGGTGACGGCAGTAGCGACCTCGTTGCAGAGTGCCGCCGGATCTTTTCCGGCCAGAAGGCGCGAGGTGATGTGCGAGAGGCGCTCGAGAAGCAGGTTTTCGGCATGTTCGCGAACACCGGATTGTTCGATAATTCTGGATTTATCTTCCAACAGCGTAAGCACCATGCCGAAAGCGACGAAATACTTCGGAACGTTCCACAGTTCCGGATTCATTTGCAGCTTCGGCAAATAGTGATCGAAGAGCGCCCCAACGGGGAAGACTGCGCCCCAGGCGAGAAATCCGCCGGACACGGCGATCACGCCGGCAGAAGGTCTCGGATAGCGTTTCCAGAAGAGAAGCCCGCACAATCCGAAAGAGATCGTCAGGATGGCGTTGATGGCGAAGTCAGGGCTGCCTTGTAATTGATTGTGTACGGCCCAAATTCCGACGGCGATCAGGACGACAGACACACCGATGTTGAACCGCGGCAAAGGCCGGACTCGAAGAGCGAGAATGGCCGAGACAAAAAAGATAATCGCAAGCGCGGCTGACATGATCCAAGGAATCTGCCAATTGAAGACCGCCGCAAATGCATGAAAACCTACAGAAATTCCGAGAAGCGCCAGCAGGCCCCAGCGTTTCCGGTGTGCTTCGACCAGACGGAGCATCGATATAACGAAGACCACTCCGGAAAGCTCCAGCGCGGCGATGTCAATTGACTCGAGAATCGTTTCCAGCGTGCCGGTATGAGTTTCGAATGCCTGGATGAAGAAGTGCAGAAAAATAAGTGCCCAGGCGCAAGTCCACAGCCGAATGCGAGCCGACGGCGCATGTTTGCGCAGCGAAAGGAATATCGCCACCAGAACAGCGAGCACAAGGATCGTCGGAAGCTTGTCGAGCAGTGGAGTCACAGTTCGGACCTAACTGAACGAAGTTAGAGGTCCAAGCCGAAGGCAACAATAGAGCGTTGGTACCAACCTGAATATAAAGCAGAAGCGACCCTTCACCCGTAAACACTACTTGTCCAGTGGTTTACGGACATCGAGCATGACCTCGCAGCCCTCCGGTAAATCGAGCGATTCTACCGGTACCAAAACGCCATTCAGAAATCGCGCTCGAATCCTAAGGGATGAAGCGGAGCGGCGGCGCGCAGGCTGCAGCTCGCGGGGGACAGGTTCCGACTTTTCTTTCGTCGCGAGCAGTTGCGCTTCGCCATGTGGAGTGGAAATTTCACATTTTGCGGTTTCGCGGCGCACTCCGCCTGAAGTTCCGCCCTGGTCCAGCGCGACATTGGCCAGCGCATCTGCGTCCGTATTCAATTCGCGGCGGACGTGCTCGATGATGAAGTATTGAAACTGCCGGACGAGTTTCGCGGCCCTTTCGTGCAGCGGCTTCAGGTCCGGGCTCTTCACTTTGTAGCGGCCTTGCATCTGCCGGACCAGAAGTTCGGAATCGCTGCGAATTCGAAGCGCATGAATGTCGTGAGTTGCTGCGTAATCGAGCGCGGCGAGAAGCGCATAGTATTCGGCGACGTTATTTGTTTCGCGGCCGATGTTTTTCGCCAGTTCGAGAACGATTTTTCCGGATGGATCGCGCAGCACTACGGCATAGGATGCCGGGCCGGGATTGCCGCGGGAAGCGCCGTCAATATTCGCGATGTGGACGCCCGCGGGCGGTCCAGCCAAGTGAGCATCCGTGAATAAGCGCGCGCTGGCCGGCGGCGTGAGCTTGGAAGGCCGTTTCATTCTCGGATGATTCCAGCGGAAGAATTACGATTCATTTGGAAGAGAGCCCGCCGGAGCGGACGATGGATTGGCAGAAGAAGCGGCGGCGGAAGAGACCTGTTCGTAGTAGTAGAGAATGCGAGTGCAAGTTTCGCAGTGGAACATTTCCTGGCTTTCGGAGCGGCGCATTTCCTGAAATACGTGCGGGCGGATGCGCATTCCGCAGGCAGTACACTTCTCGTCGCGAACTTCGGCGAGCGCGACGCCGTGATGTTTTTTAACGATGCGATCGTAATGGTCCAGCATATTCTCATCGATTCCAGTAGTGACCTTGGAGCGCGCTGTCTCCAACTCCGCAAGAGCTTTCTCAGCCTCCGCTTTTTCCGTTTCAATCTTGGAGCGCTCGCTTCGAACAATTTCCTCCACTTCCTTCAGCGATTTTTCGGAAACCTTGATGCGCCGGTCGTACTCTTCGCCGGCCACCATTTGCTCCAGCAAGCGGTCTTCCGCTTTGGCAATTTCGTCTTCCGCCATTTGCACTTCGTGCTGCAAGGCTTTGTAAGCCTCGTTCGTTTTTATCTGGGAGGTCTGATCCTTGTACTTGCGGACCTTTTCCTTCCATCCGTCGACATCGAGTTCGTATTTCTTGCGATCTTTGACGGTGGCAAGCTGCGCGGCTTTGCTGTGCTCCAGTTCCGCTTTTGACGCGGCAACGCGAGCATCCGCCTCCGCGATTTTCTTTGGAAAGGAGGCCAGGCGCGCGCGAACATCTTGGAGCCGCATATCCACGGCTTGCAGTTCGAGCAGGTCCTGAATAATCTTCAGCACTATACAAACATTCTAGCACACGCTGGTAAAGGACAGCCGAATGCACTCGGCGCGCAAGATTTCAGAGCGGAGATGACTTTTCGCCGCTAAAGACTGCTCTTGAAAAACGTGACGACCCGGCACCAGGCATCGGCTTGAGCGTCGGCGTCAGCTTCTGGCGTTCCACCAAATGAGAACTTTGCGCCGCGAAGATGGGTGTTGCCCGATTCGCGCGAAGTGGTCGGCAGATACGGGTAGCGCAGCATGTGACCCGCTAGCGGGTAATGTAGATGCTCGACTGAATGCGCGAAACCGTTCCTCTTCAGGCGAGCGACAATGGCCTCACTCATTTCCGCTGCTGGCCAAAGATGGTCGTCACCGCCGGAAATCAATAGAAGCGGGCCGCGGATTCGTTCCACGGGAATCGATGCGCGTTCGATCGCTTCGCGATTACGCAAACCAGCGCGAAACAGGTTCCTGAACATTACGCGCCGCCGTAAAGCGGCAACAGGAATAGCCGAACGCCACATGAACCCGCGCAAAGGAAGCGGCGCAAACGGAACGGGCGATCCTTGCCAAGTCCACGACGGAATGATTTCGCCCGTGGCTTTGTCGCGGCCACCCGCAGCCCACGCGACGTTGCTCGGCGCGTAAGCGGCCACCGCATGGATCGCGGGAAATTTTGTAGCGAGGAGGAGGGCAAGTTCCGCGCCGCGTGAAATTCCAAGGACGCCGATGCGTTGGGCGTCAATTTCCGGTTGCGCTGCAAGCCAGCCAAGCGCGGCTTCAAAATATTCCAGAGGAATCCTGTGCAGCCAAGTGGGAAGCGGAGGAATTCCGAAATATGCCAGGGCTAGAGTTGCAAAACCCTGCCGCGACAACACGGCCGCCTTGTCCAGGTCGAAACCGCCACCTGTGCCGCTCAGAACCACGACAGCCGGATGCGGACCGCGTCCCGGCGGAATAAATAATCTCCCAATAATTGGCGGGCGATTACCAGTGTCTTGGCCACCAGGCAAAATGTCTGTTCCCATTTCCAGATCGCGCGTTTGCGTTTCGGCAGCCTGAAAATTTCGCAGGATCTCTGACGACGCTACGACCCGGCCCTCAACTACAACTTCCAGCGTGACGCGATTTGGA
>Ga0209330_1000536_pt1 | contig 15285 bp, 15 predicted proteins | sample JacPinW_OM2H0_O3_FD_187969 | JGI IMG/M metagenome (GOLD analysis project Ga0209330, IMG submission 187969) | Forest soil microbial communities from Algoma, Ontario, Canada - Jack Pine, Ontario site 1_JW_OM2H0_O3 (SPAdes) (version 2) | ecosystem: Environmental > Terrestrial > Soil > Boreal...
GGAGAAAAGCATCCATTCCCTCGCGTTCTTGCCTTAACGTATCGCGTGATGCGCGACGTAAAAGTAGTACCCGAAAAATCCAATCAAGCCGAGGACGATCAGGAGCATGTAGCTCTGCACCAAACCGTCCTGAATCAGCCGCACCGGATAGCTGAAGAGCCAAACGATGCGCGCGCCAAGCCGCACGGAACCGTCCACGATCCAGGTATCCCACCAAATCGAAACATTCGAGATGAATCGCGTGAGCCAGCCTGCCCCGTTCACGCCGACGCCGTCGATCACGTTCCTGTCGAACGCGCCCAGCGCCAGCCCTAGATCTTTCGCGCGGTTCACAAAGAGTGCGTCGTACAGTTGGTCCACGTAATATTTGTTGTAAACAAGCCGGTAGAAACCACCAAAACTCTTGGCAACCTTTTCAGGCAGGTCCGTGCGCTTCACATACAAATACCACGCGAACAAAATTCCTAATATGACCAAGCCCTCGGAAAGCAGCATTAGATAAAGTTCGCCCATGCGTGAGCTGGGACCTTTTAGCGGCTCCATGCGCGCTTCGTGCGGCACGGCGACGACGGTCGAAAGGAAATTGATGAAATGGCTGTTGCCGCCGAATATTTCCGGCCAGCTAATCCATCCGCCGATGATGGAAAGCGCCGCCAAGATCACGAGCGGAACCAGCATCGATTTCGGCGATTCGTGAATGTGATGTTCCACTTCATGGTCCACACGCGACGTCCCGTGAAAGGTCATGAAGACCAGCCGAAACATGTAAAACGCCGTCATGCCCGCGGTGAAATATCCAATGGCCCAGAGCAGCGCGTCTTTCTCATATGCCTTGCCGAGAATCAAATCCTTGCTGATGAATCCGGCGAACGGGAAAATTCCGGCGATGGCGAGCGCGGCAATGAGCATAGTCCAATATGTGATGGGAATCTTTTTCGACAGCGCGCCCATTTTCCGCATGTCCTGCTCGCCGGAGACGGCATGAATCACGCTGCCTGCCGCCAGAAAGAGCAAGCCTTTGAAGAACGCGTGCGTCATCAGGTGGAAAATGCCGGCGGTGAATGCGCCCACGCCGCAGGCCAGAAACATGTAGCCGAGTTGCGACACGGTGGAATATGCGAGGACTTTCTTGATGTCGTTCTGCACCACGCCCATCGACGCTGCGAATAGCGCGGTGACTGCGCCGACCAGCGCGACTACGCCCATAGCCTTGGGCGAAAGCTGATAAATCGCGTTGGTGCGCGTGACCATGTAAACGCCCGCGGTGACCATGGTCGCGGCATGAATCAGCGCGCTCACTGGTGTGGGGCCTTCCATTGCGTCGGGCAGCCAAACGTAAAGAGGAATCTGCGCCGATTTTCCCGTCGCGCCTACAAAGAACAGCAATGCAATTGCCGTGATCCGGGGATCTCCGATTGCAAACCCGCCTGCCGCCAGCGCCGGGCCGATATCCGTGAATCGAATGGTGCCGAGAAGCGCGGACGTCAGGAAAATTCCCAGAAGGAAGCCGGCGTCGCCGACGCGATTGACGATGAATGCTTTCTTCCCGGCATCGGACGCCGACTTCTTGTGGAAATAGAATCCGATCAAGAGATAGCTGCAAGTGCCCACGCCTTCCCAACCGACGAAAAGCAGCAACAGGTTATTCGCCAGCACCAGCATCAACATTGAAAACATGAACAGATTCAAGTAACCGAAGAAGCGGTAGTAGCCGCCTTCATGCGCCATGTAGCCTGTGGAATAAATATGAATCAGGAATCCGACGCCGGTGACGACGAGAATCATCACGCAGGACAGCGGATCGATCTGAAATCCCCAGTCGGCGACAAACTTCGCGAGCCTGCCGTCGAACATGTGGTACGGCACAGCGGGAATCCATTCGAATAGGACTTTCGTCGCGACCCGCTCGGCCGAAGGTTTCGCGACCGTCTGGAAGAAAGCCCCAACGGAAAAAATAAACGAAACGAAGACGCTGCCGGAACACAGCCAGCTCACAACGTTATTGCTCAGCCGCCGGCCGTAGAAAAGCATCACCGCCGCTGTGGCCAGCGGGAACATCGGGATCAGCCATATGTGATCGAGAAAAAACGGCTGAGCGTTCATTCGGTGTCCTTCACCATTTCAGCATGTCCATTTCGTCGGCCAGAAGCGTTTCGCGGTTGCGGAAAAACGCCAGGATGATTCCCAGTCCCACGGCCGCTTCAGCGGCCGCATCTGTGATCACAAATATCGCGAATACTTGTCCATCCACAGTGCCAAACATATGTGAAAACGCGACCAGGTTGATGTTCACCGCGTTCAGAATCAATTCGATGGACATTAAAATAATGATGACGTTCCGCCGAGTGAGCACGCCGATCACTCCGATGGTGAACAGCGCCAAACTGAGCCAGAGATATTGATCCACGGAAACCATTACGCCCTCCGCTTCGCCATCACCACTGCGCCAATCATGGCGACCAGCAGCAGAATTGATGCAATCTCAAAAGGCAGCATGAAACGCCCAAAAAGCGCGTCGGCCACCGCTTCGGTGTTTTTCGGCAGAACTTCCGGAACGCGCGACGGCGGGAAAAGCGATTTCTGTCCGGTTTTTATGGCGAGAAATATCTGCGCCCCCAGCGCCAGCGCCAGGACTCCCGCCACAAACCTTTGCCGGTTGAACTGATACTGCAGCAGCGAAACGTCCAGATTGACCAGCATGATCACGAAAATGAAAAGAACCATGATCCCGCCTACATAAAGGATCACTTGCACGATGAAAAGAAACTCGGCTTGGAGCAGGAGAAAAACTCCGGCCGTAGCAAGCAGAGTAGTAATCAAATAAACCGCGCCATGGACGACATTTCGGCGCGTCACCATCAAAATCGCGGAAACGACCGCGAGCACAGAAAAAAAATAGAATAAAATTGCGTTCAGGACCATTTATTCACTTTCCGCCGCTGTGACAACGCTGTCTACCTCGTCGTTCTTCGCAAGCCACATTGCCACCGCCAGCGTCACGGCAATCGCGAGAATAGAGGTAAGCCTCAAACTCCAGCCCCATTCCCGGCTGATCAGCAGCGCTATAGCCATCGTGATCAGATTGACCAGCGCCAGCGGGATCAGAAATCTCCATCCCAGACGCATCAATTGATCGAAGCGATATCGCGGAAACGTAAACCGGAACCACAAAAAGAAATAAAGATATCCGAACACCTTGGCCATGAACCAGAACGCTCCGTGAACGCCTTGCAGCACAGCCGGGGACGCAAAGAGCGAGCCAGCCAAAACTCCGGAGACAGCCAGGCACAATCCGCCGACGAGCGCCATCACGAGCTTCTGAATCTTTACTGGTTGCTTGGGTGCCAGAAAAAAACAATACAGCGCAACGCCAAGCACCAGCAGCGCGGGCAGAGCGTCCAGCAGTTCAATGGACGTGCCGGGCATGTGGTCGTGATAACTCGCGAACGGCCGCAGCCAGCCGCCGAGAAACAGTGTCGTGGCGATCCCGGCCACGATAATCATGTTCGCGTACTCCGCGAGAAAATAAAGGGACCAGCGAAAGCCGCTGTATTCCGTCATGTACCCGGCTACTAGCTCCGATTCAGCTTCCGGCAAATCGAAGGGGGCGCGATTCGTTTCCGCAATCGAGCCGACCATATAGATAAAAAAGCCTATCGGCACGTAAAAAATGAACCACATGCCCTGGTCGTACTGCGCCATCACGATGTCACGCATCGAAAGCGAGCCGGCCAGCAAGAGTGCGGAAATCAATCCGAGGCCGGCGGCGGTTTCATAACTGACAAGCTGTGCGGCGCTGCGAAGAGCTCCCAGCAGCGAGTAATGGCTGTTGGAAGCCCATCCGCCCAGAACGATGCCGTAAATCCCAAGCGAACTGACCGCCAGAATAAAAAGGAGCCCTATGTTCAAGTCCGCGATCTGAAAGGTCGGACCGATGGGCAGCGCGGCATACGCGAGCAGAGCCATCGTGACGCTCACTAGTGGGGCAAGCCAGAACATCAGCCGGTCGGCTTTCTCCGGAATGATGTCTTCCTTGAGAAGCAATTTGACGGCGTCGGCAATCGGCTGCAACAGTCCATGCGGACCAACGCGCATCGGCCCTAGGCGCGCCTGCATGTCCGCCATTACTTTTCGTTCCATCAAAACGATGTAGCCGGCCATCAGTGGCAACACCGCGACAATGACAACCGCGTAGAGCACGGGCAACACGAGCCGCATGATCGATGGCGTAAATAGATGACCCATTAGCGGTCCACTTCCCCGAGCACGATATCAATCGTGCCTATGATTGCAACCACATCAGCTACCAGGGAGCCGCGCGCCATTTTGTCGAAGGCCTGCAAATTAATAAATGACGGAGGCCGCACGCGCACGCGGTACGGCTGCGTCGTTCCGTCGCTCACGATGTAGTAACCAAGCTCGCCCTTGGGAGCTTCGATCGAGTGATACACTTCGCCCGGCGGCGGCTTCAAAACTTTTCCGATTCGCGCCATGATCGGTCCCGTGGGAATGTTTTCGATAGCCTGCACACAGATCAGGCGCGACTGGCGCATTTCTTCCATGCGCACTACATACCTGTCGTATGTGTCGCCCGTCTCACGAGTTGGAATTTCGAATTTGTAGAGGTCATACGCGGCATAAGGCATGGCCTTGCGCAAATCCCATTTCACGCCGCTTGCACGCAGCACTGGGCCTGTGACTCCCAGCGCAATGGCATCCGCAGCCGAAAGAATTCCCACGCCCTTCGTCCGCCCGACCCAGATACGGTTCTCGGTGAGCAGCGTTTCGTACTCGTCGATTCTGTGCGTGAAGTCATCGCAAAAGCGCTTCACATCCTGCTCGAAGCCGTCGTAGGTTTCGTATTGCAATCCGCCGATCCGGAATGCGTGAGTGGTCAGGCGCGCGCCACAATACTTCTCGAAAATCTTCAGAATTTCTTCGCGCTCGCGAAAGCAATAAAAGACGGGTGTGAGCGCGCCGATGTCCAAAGCATGCGTTCCAAGCCAAAGCAGGTGGCTGGCAATTCTTTGCAGCTCGGTCAGAATCGTGCGAACGACGCGCGCGCGAACCGGCGCTTCTGTTCCCAGTAATTTTTCTACCGCTTCGCAATATCCCAGACCGTTCGACACCGCTGCGACATAGTCCATGCGGTCGACATACGGCGCGAACTGCTGATAGCTGCGATGCTCCGCAATTTTTTCCACACCACGGTGCAAGTACCCGATGATGCATTCGGAATCCACCACGCGCTCGCCATCGAGTTTCAACTTCACGCGCAGCACTCCGTGGGTGGAGGGGTGCTGCGGCCCCATATTCAAAATGATTTCGTCGGCTCCCAGCACGGTGGTGCTGACGTTTGTAAGTTCGGTGGTGCGCGGGTCGCTCATGTGCTATTGGCCGCTCTCGATGCCCAGGTTCTCGCGAACCCAATCTGTATCCTGCTTCAAAATGTCGTAATCCTTGCGCAGCGGATATCCCTGCCACTCGTCCGGCATCAAAATGCGTGTGAGCTTCGGATGGCCTTCGAACACAATTCCGAACATGTCGTAACATTCGCGCTCGAGCCAGTTTGCCGCAGGCCAGATTTCGCACGCGCTCGGCACCGGCTCGTTTTCACCGGCGTGAGCCTTCAACCGCACTCGTTCATTCTTAGCGAACGAATACAGAATCAGGATCACGTCGAATCGTTTTTCGCGTTTGGGCCAGTCCACCGCAGTCAAATCCACGAGCATGTCGAATTTTTCTTCGTCCCGGCAATAGCGGGAGACTTCGCGAAGTTGGTCCGCCGCGATCGTGATGATCGCTTGCTTGCGATCCAGCGTCGCTTCCCGGATGGCGTCGCCGAAACGCGCCTTTAACCTTTGCACCAGCTCATTGTCCAGAGGGAGGGGCTTTGGCGGCGCTTCTTTCGCGGGAGGCGCTGCAGCTTTGGGGGCGGCGGGAGCGGCTGGAGCTGCGGGTTTTGCAGCAGGCGCGCCTGGAACAGCAGGCGTGGCCGGAACGGCAGCGCTAGGTTCCGCGGGCTTCTTCGCCGGAGCATCTGGCGGCACGGACGGATTGGCAGTGACCGATCCAGCTTGCGCGGGCTCGGTCGGCTTCTTAGCGACAGGTTTGTCTTCCGCCCCAGATGCCGGCGGCTTCGAAACTGGATCTTTTTCGGAAGGGTCGTTAGCCATTGATTCGAGTTCTACACTCGCCGCCCGCACTCCAAAAACCGCGAGCAGCCTGCCTATTTAACACACCCCAAAAAACAGCGTCAATCAAGTTGAGATCAAAATGCTATGCAGGCGCCCGCGCACCGGGACACGCAGAGTCCAGCCCTTACACCCAATCAAGCGCGCCTTTGCGATAAAGCCAAACGTAGCCCACCAGCAGAATGCCCAAGAAGACAAGCATGGATACGAGGCCGTATGCGCCTAACTGGTTGTACTTTATCGCCCAAGGAAATAAAAATATCGTCTCCACGTCAAATATTACGAACAATATAGCCACAATATAAAATCGCACCGAATAACGCCCTCGCGAACTGCCCTCCGGCGGCACACCGCACTCATACGGTTCCAGTTTGGCGCCCGTCGCGCGCATTTCAGGCCGGATGAATTTGAAAATAATCAGTGTGACGGCGGGAAAAGCCGCAGCGAGGACTGCGTAGATCAGAATCGGGATGTATTGGCTCGGCATCTCCGAATCAAGAGCGCCATCCTAGCACACCAGTCGAGCGCCAGCCAGTGTCATCGCGGAAAATCTAATGGGGTTTATTGCTTGCCCTTCAACTCGGCGGGCCAGTTGAAGATGAGAGCCGCAGGGGTAGTCGTCTGATTTCCTGCTGGAACGAGAACGAGGAGCCTTCCGTCTGGAGCGGCAGAGATTTCGCTTACGGGGCCGCTGGTCGCTGAATAGATTTTCCTGGGCACTCCCGCCTTGAACGGATCCTGCTTCTCAATCGGCACGGCAATTACGCTGCCGCCTGCGTCGATGTAATAGAGTGTTTTTCCGTCATGGCCCCAAGTCGAGAAGTGCACAGGTAGGCCACCTGTCAGTCCCTGGGCCGAGACCTGCCACTTCCGCCCCGCGCCGGGAAATTCGGTGACGTAAAGTTCTGGTCGTCCAGACTCGTTCGAGCTGTACGTAAGCAACTTGCCGTTTGGAGAGAGTTTTCCGGCATTCTCAACGGCAGGCGTCTGAATCATTGGAACGAGCTTGTGTTCTCCGGCGGCAGACAAGGTTTCCACGTCCTGAGCTGTTTTAGGATTCTGAACCGTAAGGATGAGTGATTGGCCGTCTGCGGTCCAATCCGCGGGGTACTTCGAGATTTGATCTGGCGGAACTAATTGCTCCGTCACGCTTCCTTGGAGGCCTATGGTCCGAACTTCAAAGCCGTTAGTGAGTGAAACCGCCACACTTTTTCCGTCCGGCGACCATACACCGTAAATTGCGCCTTCTGGATTGAATGTCGCTCGCGAAAGACTTCCTCGCTGCGAGTCCAGTATCCAGAGGTCTCGCTTTACACCCGGTTGTACGCGGGTCACTAGGATTTGGCGTCCATCAGGCGAAACGGACGCTCCCGAATAGTAGTCCGGCTCCCCGAGTTTGCCGGCTTCGCCGCCATTGCGGTCGAGCCAAGCCATCTGGTACTTCGGTGAGTAGTCCGGCCGATATACGAGTCCGCCTGTCTGCGAAACCGAAAAGTTCCCTAACGATTTTCCGATCGAGAATTCCACCTGGCCCGCCACCGGAGCCGGTACTCCCCGAACGACCTGGTGGTCCGGGTCAAATGGCTGGGCGACCAAGTTCCCGTCGATCATATAAACGATAAATCCGCTAGAGTAGATCGCGTTGGACTTCGTTTGCAGAAACACGTGACTTTCCGTCGAATCCAAAGACCCAACGCCGACACCATCGTCCGTGGTAAACAGAAAGTGCTTTCCGTCGGGGAGAAAAGAAGGCCAGCGATGGCTTTGGAATCCGGCCGATTGCTTGGTGGCTGTTGCCGGCGCCGGAGTTCCGCCGCTATCGGGAACTTTATATAAAGGTTCTTTGAGCCCCGGCGTGAACACGATCACGCCCTCCTTGTTCCATGTGCCGCCGCGGCCGGTGGGCGCGTCGCAAAGAATTTGCACCACTCCGCCCGTCGCCGGCACGCGCTTAAGTTTCGAGTCAGCGAAGAAAGCTAAATTTCGGCCATCGCCCGACCAAAAAGGGTACGTTGCGCCTTCAGTGCCTTGCAAAGGTTGGGTTGTTCCCGAACTCAGCGTGCGCACAAAAATTAACTGCTTGCGCTGGCCTTCCGCTACAAACGCGATGGCAGAACCATCGGGCGAGATCACAAACTGGTTGTCCTTGCCAATGGATCCAAACTCGAATCCCTCCGGCGGATTCATTTCGGCATGGATCACCGGCAAGGGTTGAGACGCCTTGTGCGCGTAAAACAGCGAACCAACGATGCCGGCCGCTGCAACGATTCCAAGCACCACCAAGAGTATCTTCCAGGTCCGGTCGCGCGTCTTTCGCTGTGCAACTACCGGCGCGGGAACACCGGCCAGCGAGCCAGCGCTGGAAATCCAGATTAGTTCCCTCTTCAGATCGCCGGCGCTTTGCCAACGGTCGTCCGGATCCTTGGACAGGCATGTTGTGACGATACGTTCCAGGGCCGGCAAGGACATCGGCTGAAGCTCGCTGATCGGCCGTGGCTCTTCCTTTATGATCGCCGCGATCAAGGTCGCTTGGCTCTTCGCCGGGAAGGCTTTCTGCGCGGTGGCCATTTCGTAAAGCGTGGCGCCAAATGAAAAAATGTCGCTCCGCGCGTCGGCCTCTCCGCCTTCGAGCTGTTCGGGTGACATGTACTGCAACGTGCCGACAATCGTTCCCTGCACCGTCAATTGATTGCCGCGCGAGCTTCCGACCATAGGCTGTGTCACAGTCGGTGAGCTCGACATATCGGTTACGGCCGGCGCTGCACCCTTCGCGAGACCGAAGTCCAACAACTTCGCGCCGGCTTTTGTGAGCATCACGTTCCCGGGCTTCAGGTCGCGGTGAATTACACCCTGGCGATGGGCTTTTTCCAGTGCTTCGCAAATCTGGATGGCCACTCGCAGTAACTCAGGCGTCGGCATGGGACCCTGCTCGATGCGCTTCGCGAGGGTCTGTCCTTCCAGGTATTCCATCACCAGATAATCCGTGCTGTCCTGCCGTCCGACATCGTAGAGCGCACAAATATTGGGGTGGTTGAGGCTGGAAACCGCGCGGGCTTCACGTTCGAAACGCTGGCGGACTTCCGGCGCGTCGGCCAAATGAAGCGGCAAAATTTTCAGCGCGACAGTGCGGTCGAGCCGCGTGTCTCGCGCGCTGTAAACTTCACCCATTCCGCCCGCGCCGATATGCGCAATAACTTCGTAGGGTCCGAGGCGTGTTCCGGGAGTGAGTGCCATTGGCGGGGATTATACGCGAGCCGAGTGGAGCGGCAAGGAACAAAACTTCGCGTTCACGAGGGATCGGAGTCGTGCCGCGCGCCGTGCAAGATAGCGACTGCGTGCGGTAATAACTCGGCAATCGCGTCCAGAGACTCGACGGCTCCCCGTGGGCTGCCGGGAAGGTTGATGATGATCGTCTCGCCGCGAATGCCGGCGACAGCACGAGACAAAATCGCGCGAGGAGTCCGCTTGGCGCCTTCGGAGCGCATCCGCTCGGAAAAACCTGGTATGAGTCTCTCAACGACCGCAATCGTCGCCTCGGGCGTCACATCGCGCGGCCCCAGTCCTGTTCCGCCCGTCGTCAGAATCACATCGGCGGTTGTCGCTGCCGCTAATTCTTTCAAGAGCGTCTCGATTGCAGAGCGATCGTCTCGCAAGACCGTGGACGTCACAACTTGCCAGCCAAGTTCTTTACAGCGGGTTATTACGGCAGGTCCCGAACGGTCTTCAAGCTTTCCACTGCTCACGGAATCACTGATTGTCAGGACGGCAACACGCATGGCGAAGTTTTGAGGAGAACTACCCTTCGGTCACTTCCGCGTCTTCATCAGAGGACTGATGCTGCTCTTCGTCGATGAGCCGCAGAGCTTCCATCAGCAGGCCCGTTGTTGTGCGAGAAATCGTCGAGCGCGAGGGAGCCGCATTGAAATCAATTTCAAATTCGCCGTCGGTCCAACGCACAGCCTGAAATACCGCCGCCTCGCCTTCAAGAGAACCGAATCGCGCGTCTTTGCACTGCCCCGCGGAAAAGAATAGCTCGCTGGTTTCTTCGCCCCGGCGAATCGAGAGCTGGCAGGATTTCTGCCCCATTTCGAGCGATTGCATCAAATCCATAATGCTCATTTCTTCCAACCGCCCCTGAATCACGCCAGGCCGCACTTGGCGCTTCTGCAATTTTTCAAGCTGCAGGCGATCCACTACCTTTTTCGCGCGTCGGACGAGGTCCTTCACGAAAAAAGGTTTGGAAATAAATTCCTCGACGCCTTCCACAATCGGCCGCAGTTTTTCTTCTATATCGCCCCGGCTTGCCAGAAAGATAAACGGAATCAGCTTGGTCTGCTGGCGGTTGCGAAGTTTTTCATAAAGCTGGCGGCCATCCAGTCCGGGCATGCGGTAATCGCATACCACCAGGTCCGGCGGATCGTCCACGATTTTCAATAGCGCGTCGGCGCCGTCAGCGGCGGCTCGCGCGTCACAATGCGGCAGTAAGCCCTTCATCAACAGGTCGAGGATCAGCGCGTTATCATCGACCACCAGGACTTTTACTTCCTTCCCCAGAGTCATCGCTTTACGCGTTTTCCTTCGCGATTGTACTCGCCGCTGCGTCCGCCCGATTTTTTAACAAGGTAGAGTTCCGTGATTTCCATGCCGCGTTCCAGAGCTTTGCACATATCGTATATCGTCAGCGACGCGACCGCTGCCGCTACCAGCGCTTCCATCTCGACTCCGGTCGGCCCGGTTGCCGTAGCCTCCGAGGTAACCTCGATTCCATTCTGGCACAGCTTTGCGCTCACATCCACGTGCGTCAAGGCCAGGGGATGACAAAGTGGAATCAGCTCGGCGGTACGCTTGGCAGCCGTAATTCCAGCGATTCGTGCGATTTCAAGCGGATTGCCCTTCGGCGATTTCAGCCGCCGCACGCTCGCAATTGTCGCGCGCTGCATGCGGATGAAGGCGTGCGCCACAGCGGTACGCGAGGTCGCGGGCTTGGCGGTGACGTCCACCATGCGCACGCGGCCCGCCTTGTCATAATGGGAAAGCTTTTTCATCACAAATGTTAGAAAAGTCCGCGGCGCGGCAAAATATCAACCATCTCTCCCGCTTCGAGCTTGAGCTTCGATTCGTGAACCACCAAAAAACAATTGCCGCGAACTACCGACCCAATGTCTCCCGATCCTTCCCAATGGAGTACTTCCACGGTCGGTTCTCCGTCCGGCCACTTCACGCGGGCCGGGAGGAAATGCGCGAAAGGCGGTTTTTCATCCACCGGATGCGCAAGCCTGGCTTTGAGCAAATGGAGCGAACCTGGAGGATGAGCGCCGAACAATTCGATTGCCGGCACCACGAGCAGCTCGAACGTAACCATGGTCGAAACCGGATTCCCCGGCAGCCCAAATACCGGCGTGTGGTTGCACATACCAAATACGGCGGGCCGCCCCGGTCGAATCGCCAGCGCATCAAAGAAAAATTGTATGCCAACCTCTTTCAGTACCTGCTCGACGTGGTCATATTTCCCCACGGATACGCCACCAGTCAAAATCACGATATCCAATTTGAGCGCTTGCTCAATTCGGACGCGAAGTTTCGCGACGTCGTCGGGTGCATTCCCCAGAACTACAGGTTCGCCGCCGGCGAGCGAAACTTGCGCGGCGAGCGATATGCTGTTGCTGTTGCGAATTTGAAATCGTTCCGGCGCTTGCCCTGCAGAAATCACCTCGTCACCGGTGGAAAGAATTGCCACGCGCGGTTTTTTTGCCACCACCACGCTGGATCGCCCGACCTGCGCCGCCATCGCGAGTTCCGCATACCCGAGCCGCTTTCCGCGTCCGACTACACTTTCTCCAACCCGCGTCTCCTGTCCTTCCACAACGTAATGTTGCCCGGGGCGAACGCCATGTTTAAAAACAACGAAATCGCCGTCGACTTCGGCGTCCTCCTGCATCACGACGGCATTCGCACCGCGCGGAAGAGGTGCACCGGTCATGATTTGCACGCACGCGCCGGCCTCCATTTGTCCTGAAAAGGCATGGCCCGCGCTGCTCTCTCCGATTAGTCGCAACCTGGTTCGGGGACGCGCAGCATCAGCGGCGCGCATCGCAAATCCATCGCGCGTCGAACGGTCGAATGGAGGATAGTTTCGATCCGCAATCACCTCTTCGGCCAGAATCCGGCCGAGCGCTCGCGACGGATCGTCAGCAAACTCAACGATTTCTGTCGCAGGGCGCGACGCGCCAGGCCGCGCGTGAACGATCTCAATTACTTTCGCGCGTGCCGCTTCGTAGGAAAGCATGAGGGTTTGTTACAACCAGGATGCGAGCTTGGTTCCTCGTGGCACGATTGTAGCATCTCGTTCCGGTCCGGTGGATATCATCCCGATCTCAACCTGCAGCTGGTCGGAAATAAAATTCAAGTAATCGCGAGCCGCCAGAGGCAATTCTTTCACATCGCGAATGGCGGGTGTAGGCGTCTGCCAGCCAGGCATGGTGTGATACTCCGGCTCGACCTCGGACAACGTCTCCGTGTCGGGCGGCATTTCCGTCAATCGTTTTCCCTTGTGACGATAGCCCGTGCAGATTTTTATTTCTTTCTGCGCGTCGAAAACATCTAGTTTCGTCACCACCAGCGAATCGATGCCACTGAGAACTTTCGCGAAGCGCAAGACTTCCAGGTCCAGCCAGCCACAGCGCCGGGGACGTCCTGTGACAGCTCCAAATTCGTTCCCGCGCTCACGGAGCGCCTGGGCGTCCAGATCGGGCATCTCGGTGGGAAACGGCCCACTCCCCACGCGGGTCGTGTATGCCTTAGTCACGCCTACCACTCCTGTCAACCGTGTAGGCGCCACTCCTAGCCCGGTCGCTACGCCGCCGGAAGTGGCATTCGACGAAGTGACGAAGGGATAAGTGCCATGATCGATGTCCAGCATGGTGCCCTGCGCCCCTTCGAACAAGACGGACTCGCCATTATCGAGCGCGCGATTCAGCAGCATTCCAGTGTCCGTCACCAGCCCGCGAATATGGGCCGCCAGTTCCAGGTATTGCTCCAACAGCCCCTCGGTTTCCAGTGGATGGCCGTAAGTCGCCTGGCTGATAGCATTTTTCTCGGCGATTACTCGCTCAAGTTTCTCCGCGAAACGCTCCGGATCGAACAGGTCGCAAACGCGAATCCCGCGTCGCGCCATTTTGTCTTCGTAAGCGGGCCCGATGCCGCGCGAGGTGGTGCCGATTTTCGCTTCGCCGCGTGCCGATTCCGCTGCCTTATCCATTTCGCGGTGGTAAGGAAAAATCACGTGTGCGCGATTGCTCAGAAAAAGGCGGCCGCGAACTCCAATTCCGGATTTTTTCAGGTTTTCAAGCTCTGCGACCAGCGCGGCCGGATCCACAACCGTGCCCGCGCCAATCACGGCTTTCTTATCCGGGCGCAAAATACCGCTGGGAATTAACTGAAGAACGTACTTATGACCGTCGAAAATAACGGTGTGGCCCGCGTTGTGTCCGCCGGCGTAGCGCGCCGTGTAGTCGAACGAAGATGCCAGATAATCTACAACCTTGCCTTTACCTTCGTCGCCCCACTGCGCTCCCACCACGACGATCGCTTTCGTTCGGGCTTTCTCCGTCACTCTTGTTCCCACCCCTCGCCAGGCCGCACCTTGCCCGCTCAATTTAAGAACTTAAGCGATACAGGAGGGCTTGGATAGCAAACTGCTAAATACAATCCTACGCCCCGCTAACGTCTAAACGCAAGGAGCGGCGCTCGACATGCGGCGTCCGTCATCGGGAATGGAATCTCGAATGCCCGAACGTACTCTCGGTCTCAACGACCTGAATAGCAGAAGCAATCGCGTGCGTGATCGTTCACCATACCGACGGCCTGCATGAACGCGTAGCAAATCGTCGATCCAACGAACCGGAAGCCTCGGCGTTTCAGGTCCTCGCTCATGGCGTCCGACTCGCGTGTGCGTGCGGGAAGGCGCTGAGATGTGGTCCACTTGTTTTTCTTCGGGCGGCCACCGACAAATTGCCAAATGTAACGGTCGAACGTGCCGAATTCTTTTCGTACTTCGAGGAACGCTTGCGCGTTCGAAATTGCCGCAGCAATTTTTAGGCGGTTGCGCACGATCCCGGCGTCCGCAAGCAGTGCGCGGACTTTTCTCCGGTCGTAGCGCGCAATCTTCTTGGCATCGAATCCGTCGAAGGCGCGGCGATAATTCTCGCGCTTGTTGAGAATCGTCTCCCAACTCAATCCTGCCTGCGCGCCCTCGAGAATAAGAAACTCAAAAAGCCACCGGTCGCCGTGTACCGGCTTGCCCCACTCTTTGTCATGGTATTCGACCATGAGGGGTTTCTGCGCCCAATGGCATCGCCGCCGCGCCTTATTCGATTTTGTAATCATTGCGAGATTCTGAGGATGGAGTACCTCAAATTCATGCTGACTTGCCGGACGAGCTGCTGGTTTGGACAGCGGAAAGACAGCGTGGACACAAACAATCGGAATGCCGCGCGCGAAGTTCGCCAAGCGTATGTTTATCCAGCTTGAGCTGTTCGCACCAACACCCCGTAGCGGACGCGCTGCAAAGAAACTTCTCCCCGCACGCTTCGCAGGTCTTCTGCGTCGGCGCATTTCCAACGGCTTGCGGGCCAGTCGTGCCGGCGCTCATGCTCACCGCCTCTTCTCGTTACCTAATCCGCGCTATGAAATATGGCGCTGAAGGACTTTCACGATCTGCTCTTTCGGTACGGCTCCCACAAGCTGGTCCGCGACTTGTCCACCCTTGAAAATGAGCAACGTCGGGATTCCGCGAATGTTGAACTTTCCGGCCGCGTTCACGTTCTCGTCCACGTTCAGCTTGACCACCTTCAATTTCCCCGCATTCTCGCGAGCAATTTCTTCCACCGTCGGCGAAAGCATGTGGCACGGACGGCACCAGTCGGCCCAAAAGTCCACGAGCACGGGCTGCGTCTTGCTGGCTTCAATCACATCTGCGTCAAAGCTTGCGTCACTCACTGCTTGAATGTCTGCCATGTTCTTTGTTTTCCTTGTCGAGCATCACCGGTCAGCGCCAGGCCGACGCCAGTTCAACTCGCTAGTGTTTAGATGT
>Ga0209330_1000538_pt1 | contig 15247 bp, 10 predicted proteins | sample JacPinW_OM2H0_O3_FD_187969 | JGI IMG/M metagenome (GOLD analysis project Ga0209330, IMG submission 187969) | Forest soil microbial communities from Algoma, Ontario, Canada - Jack Pine, Ontario site 1_JW_OM2H0_O3 (SPAdes) (version 2) | ecosystem: Environmental > Terrestrial > Soil > Boreal...
TACATGCGCAACACGATGGACATTGCGGCGATTCCGGTGATTAAGCAGCTTTCGCACTTGCCGGTAATTGCGGATCCCTCGCACGGCACGGGGCGGCGCGATAAAGTGGCGTCGATGGCTCGAGCGGCAGTGGCGGCGGGAGCGGACGGTTTGCTGATCGAAGTGCATCAAGATCCGGAGCACGCGCTATCGGACGGGGCGCAGTCGCTGTATCCGAAGCAGTTCGCGCAACTGATGGACGAAGTACGGATGATCGCGCCAGCGGTTGGACGCAAGATCGCAAACGCACAGGCAGATAATCCAGCGGCTTCCGCGCGACTGTAAGCACGCGGAATCATGCGCATATCTTCGGCCCAAGATTCCGGGTTTATATCCTGACCGGAATTCCGTTTCTTACTTTTGCGGCGTATGGAGAAAGAGCGAGCGCATGGATGCGGCAACCGCCGGACTCACGTGCTTGCTGATCGATGCAGCCGAAACCGCGTCCGAAAAGATCAGCGGATCGGTGCTGGCTACTTGATTGATGTTGACGAGCGGAATGTTCGTTCCACGCTGCTGGTTGAGAGTCGTGATGAACTGGTTGGCGATCACGGCGTAGCCGGTGTTCGTGGGATGAACTCCGTCGAGCGAAAATGCTCCCCCAAGAAACGCATTCGTCAAGTGGTGGCCGTCGGCTTCGATACCCTGCGAGCGGATCTGATCGGCGAGCGTGTGGATGTCCACGAGCACGGCTCCGTGTTCGAAGGCCTCAATAGCGATAATCAGGTTGTAGGCATCGATGATCGCGCGAGTTTCAACAACTTGGGGCGCGCGGAGGACGTCGCTGGAAGGCAGCGGGCCCTTCATCGAGCCGGTCAGAATGCCGGGAACCAGAGCCACGCCGTCGGGCAGAACGTAATCGCCGGGCCCGATTCCTAGAATTGGATCGACGACGAATTGAGGAAGTCCCGCTTCCTGCGCGATGGTGGCAGCCGGAGTAAAAAAGGGGACGACGGTGACATCGGGAATATTCGCCACGACGAGCGTTGCACCCGTCTGGGACAGTTCATCCAGCAATTTTTTGTAGTTTGAGGCGAAACTGCTCAGCGGAGTGGCTGCGGACGGATCCGCGACGGACGCGGCGCCAAGAATGTCGTTGCTTCCAATCCACGAAAAGATCGTTGTGGGCTGAAGAGTCTGCGCCCATTCCACTTGAGTTTTCGAGATTCCGTCGAGCAGGCCCGGCAAACCGATGACCAGATCGGTCAGGCTGTCGATTGGAAGCGAAGGGGCGGTGGTGAGTACATCCTGGAGTTCGGCGCCGGGAACGGCTAGGTCGGTGGCCTGAATAAAGGGATCGTCGCGCCCTGGAGACGTGCCGGGAGCGGGCTCGATGAGCGGCGGAGGGCCGATGCTGAGCAATTCGAGGACGTTGGGAATTCCTGGCGGCGCAATCAGAGGCAGGACCAGCGGCGTGTGCGCTTGCGCGGCCAGGACCGCGGCCCAGCCGTGGGGCTGGGCGGTGTCGAGCAGAGAATCGCTCTGAAAACCGGCGGAGAGTGAATCACCAACGACGACTAACCTTGAAAGATTGGCCTTGTGAGGGCCGAAGAGGAAGTCCGGGCGCGCATCTTGGGCGTGAGCGGTTGACGAAAATGCGCCAGCGAGGCCTACCAGAACCAGCGCAGCGAGGACGAGGCGCTTTGCAGAAAAAGAATAGTCGATATTACTCCGGATAATTTTCGAGGTGCGCGTCATGGGACACTCCTAGACCAACGTTTCCACTAATATCGTGCGCATAACCATATGCCAGGGCAACTCTGCTGTCAATCCTAGAGCGCGGCAGCCGCCGAGCCGGAGCTTCCGAAGGTGGTCACTGCAGCGCGGCATAGGCAGTCTTGGCCTGGTTTAGTGTGATCAAGTTGGGGTCGGCGTACTTCCAGAGATCCAGCAAGGTGGCCAGCGTCTCGCGAGCCTTCTGTTTATCACCACGCAAAGCGTAGTCGGAGGCGAGAGTATAACGGGCCACCAACCGGCGCTGCTGCGGCTCCCAGCTGAGCGAGCGGTCGACTGAACTGAACATCTTCTCGTAAGAGGTAATGGCCTGATCGATGTCTCCGGATTGCTGATAGGCGTGGGCAAGAGCTTCCGTAGAGAAACCCGTGCTTTTCTCTTTGTCGGATTGCTTGAGTAATTCGATGGCTTGGCTGGGCTGTGCTCGCAACAAGGCGATGTCCCCTTGGAGAAGATGCAAGTACCCCGTCTGTTCGGGGTTATTCGCATCGGCGAGCGGGGCGATGACGGCAGCAATCTGCTCTGCCTGATCCACATAGCCGGCACGAGCGTAGGAGTCGCCGAGAAGCGCGCCGAAAACAACTTTCAGTTGAATTTCTTTCAGTTGGGCCATCGCAGCGTCGAGATTTTGGCGTTGGGTTTTTGTATCGCCTTTACCTTCGGCGACAACTGCGAGCAAAAGATGAACTCGCGCCATGCCTAGCGGTGAGTTTCGGCCCTTGAGAATCTCGAGCGATTGTTCCAAACGGCTCTGAGCGCTGGCGTATCGGCCGTAATAGAGGTCAAGAAAAACGAGCGACCGCAGACCGTTCTCCCTCAAGACTGCTTCCGGCCTGTTAAGCAGGGCCGAGAAAACCTGCTGAGCTTTGTCGCCCTCACCGTTCGCAACAAGAGTGAATCCGTATTCCCTGTTTACATTCCCCGAGGTCAACAAGTACGGATCGATCTCGAAAGCTTTCGAATAGGCCTGTAACGCCTCAGGATAATTGCCAAGGTTCCTCTGTGCAGTTGCGATTCCGATGTAGGCATGCGCGTAATCGGGCATGACGCGAAGAGTTTCGTTGTACTGCTCGATGGCATCCGACCAGCGGCCATTCTCGCGCAACAAAGCGGCGTAATCGAATCGCATCGTTACATCGTCGGGGTAGCGGTTCAAGTAAGCGCGGAAGAGCTGGTCTGCCTCGGCCACGTGATTCCGATTCGAGGCATATTGCGTTTCGATGATCATGCGCTCGCGGTCGGTAGTGCGCGATAAGAGTGAAAGAGCCTTCTCGTATTCTTTTTGGCCCACTTCCTGTGCGTTGTATATGTAGCTGTAGTACGCATTGCCAAGGGCCGCGTGGGCCATGGCAAAGTCGGGGTCGCCGGCGATTGCAGATTTGTACAGGGTAAGAGCGTCATCATATTTTGCCTGGCGCCACAGATCCGATCCTTCGGCGTACTGCTGCAAAGCGCTAAGGGAGTGCGTAGTCACCTGGGGCAGCGGTTTATTGGCTTGATGGATTTGATAGAGAGATTCACCCAGGGCCTCGCGAATTTCTCTTGAAAGCACATCCAAGGCTTCGAGGATGTGGTCTTCTCCATAGGAGCGCTCGGTGTAGGAGCGCACGGTATCGCCCGACTGCGGATCGATTAATTGCGCGGTGAGCGCGTATTCCCGTCCGGTGCGAGTGATGCTCGCAGCGATCAGTCCGCGGACATTTTCACGCTGGCAGATTTCGCGTCCCAAAGTCGGCGTGATGCGCTCGCCGACGGGTTTTTCCATTCGCGTCAAGACCGAATCGAGCCTGGTGCGCGGAAATACGTTTGCGTATCGCGACTGCTCGACGCTGACGGCAAAGGCGGTGCCCAGAGCGTTGTCGAAGCGAGAATCGCCGGTCTGGTTCTCGAAGTCTGCGATGAGCACTGAGTCGCTGGAGCGGAATGAAAATGCGGGGTGACCGTGCGTCAGCCAATACGAGACACCGGCAACGATGACAAGAGCGGCGGCTAGAGACAGCCATAGACTGAGACGTGACTTCGATTTAGCGATGGGTGCTACGCTTGTTTCCAGTGGCGAAGAAGCGCTGATGACGGGCTCGATCACAGGCGCCGGCGCGGGCGTCGCGAGTGCGGGGCTTGCTGCGAGATTGCCCGTGTCCGAGACGTGTCCGTTGCCAAATTCAACGGGAAAAAGGAAGCGGTATCCGCGGCGAGGGATGGTCTCGATGAAGCGAGGATTTTCGGCATCGTCCGAGAGGGCGTCGCGGAGCTTGCTGACGGCAGTATTCAGGCCGGTTTCGAAGTCAACGAAGGTGTCGCCCGGCCAAAGGCGTCGCCGCAATTCCTCACGAGTCGCGACTTGGCCGGATTGCTGGGCCAGGGCCGCAAGCACTTGAAGCGGCTTTTCCTGCAGACGAATTCTGGCGCCGAATTTCCGCAGTTCGCCAGCCCGCAAATCCACCACGTAGGGACCGAACTTGAGCGTCGGGTGGCTGGGGGCCGGGTCCATAGCACGTCCATTTCGCTGCGCGGCGAAGTGTTACGAAGTAATACAAGACACTGTTGGGCATACTAGCACGATTCTAGTACTCCATCCACTGAAGGGTTGATGAGGGTTAAATCCTGTGAAATGTGTTCCCCAGGTGTTAAGACGCAATAAAGATTCATCACAGACACAGTGCATTGACCCGTACCTGCATACAGTTGCAAATTGTGGCATTCGAGTTAGGCGTGTATCCAGATGGTTTGTCTGCGATGAAAGAATCTCTTCTGAAATTTGGGGGACCGATGGATAGGCGTCAGAAGAATTGGAAGATGCCCGGTTTGGCTGCACTGCTGGCTGTCGTAGCTATGATTTCGACGTCGGCTTGCGGTTATTGCGTTTCAATCGCACCGCCCACGGCTACAGTTTCGAGCGGACAATCCCAACAGTTCACTGCGAGCACGCAAAATGGAAGCGGTGGCGACACCTTCCAATGGAACCTTCCGAGCAGTTGCACTGCGGCAACCTGCGGCACCTTGCTGACCTCAACGGGAAATTGCCCTCCGCAAACAACCTGCGGTCCATTGACCGCAGACGGAGCTACGATCACGTATGTGGCACCCACCGCAGGAAGCGCACCACCCACCATCACTTTAACGGTCAACGCAGCAGACAATCACAACCCGCCTGATAAAGCCTCGGCTACTGCAACGATTACGCCAATCGTCGTCTCTGTGTCCGTTTCACCCCCTACGCTCTCGTTCCAACCGGGAGGTGCATCTCAACCTTTTACCGCAACCGTGCTGGTGAACGGTACCCCGAGTACCAAGGGTGTGACCTGGTCGCTCTCGCTGACGGGCGCCGATTGCACTTCGGCCACGCTGCCTTGTGGTTCTTTAAGCAGCATTACCCCTACCACGGTAAGCTACGCGCCGCCCTTGCCTAGTGTGGTTGGAGCTGCAGAACAGGTTGTGCTCACCGCAACTCCCGTGGAAGACACATTCATCACCGGAAGCGCGGTCTTGAGCGTTACGGCGGCCACGGGCACCCCCTCGCCCGTAACCGTGAACGTTACTCCCTCCGCTCAGTCTGTTGCTGCCGGTAGTTCTTCTACGTCTTTGTTCACTGCCAATTTAAACGGAACCGGCGCGAGCGAGGGTGTTACTTGGGCTTTGTCTCAGGGCGGCGCAGCTTGCTCTGCTTCGGCGTGCGGATCTTTACCGACCACGACATCCACTACTGCCAACTATCTGCCGCCCACTTCCGTAATCTCTTCCACAACGGTCACGCTGACCGCCACGGCTGTTGCCGCTCCAAACCCCACGGCTTTTGCGACAATCACCATCACGCCCGCGCAAACGACGCCGCTCACCCTGAGCATCACTCCCTCCGCTCAAACTGTGTCTGCCGGCGCGACATCTACCACTTTGTTCACCTCAAGTTTATCCGGCACAGGTTCGAGCCAGGGTGTTACATGGGCTTTATCCCAGGACGGCGCTGCTTGCTCTGCTTCGGCATGCGGATCTTTGCCAACTTCGACAACCACTACCGCAAACTATTTGGCGCCCACTTCCGTGAGCGCCGCTTCAACCGTGACCCTGACCGCCATAGCAGTCGCCCCCCCAAACCCCACCGCTTCAGCGACAATCACCGTTAATCCAGCTCAAGCTCAGGGCGCCTTCTTGCGTTACGTGTTCGAAGTCGGCCTCACGAGTATCTCAAGTTACGCCGTGGTTCCAACGACGGGGCAACTCCGTTCGCTCAACTTCTTCATGCCATCCGGGCTGGGCAGTGGAATAACGGGCCCGTCGCCTGCAGCCGCGATTCATCCGAATGGAACGGTCCTATACCTAGTCGCGCCGTCTTTTTCCAATACCACATTTTGGACAATGAATTTAGGACTGAACGGTGTACTGCAGCAAACTGCTTCAAGTCCCGCAAGCTTTAACGTTGAATTTCAGAACCTGGCCGTCGATCCTCTCGGTCAATTCCTATACGCCAGCGATTCAACCGACGGAGCGATAGCGGTTATTGCGTTGGACGCCAGGGGGAACCCTACGGGAAGCCCGACTACAGCGGTTAATGTTACTAGTCCCACCCAAATGGTGACTGATTCGACCGGAAGCCACCTCTTCGTGCTTACTTCCGCCGGTGGACTGGCAATGTACAGCATCGACAGAACCTCCGGAGCACTGACGCTAGTGGGCACGCCCGCGACGACCGGGACAACCAACTCTTTCTTGGCGTTGACACCGAATGCACAGACGCTTTACGTGCTATCACGCACTTCTATCTATGCGTTCAGCGTGGCCTCTACTACTGGATTGACTGCGGTTGCCGGTTCGCCTTTCACCGGTCTGCTGGGAGAGAGCATAAGTGCCGCACAGGCGGCAGTGGATCCAAGCGGAAATCACCTTTACGTGACAGCCCAGGATCCCGATGTAGTGTTTGGTTTCTCGATCGCTTCGTCGGGCGCAATCACGGCGCTATCGCCGGCGAGCGCGGCCGCAGGCAGCACTCCAAACCAGATTAATATAGACCCTACCGGCAATTTCGTGTATGTGGCCAATCAGGACGACACCTGGGTGTACTCGTTGAATAGAGCGACAGGTGCGTTGACGCCGGTCAGCCTGATCAGAACCAAGGGCTTTGGCAGCTCGGCGCAGCTTTTGAGCGTCGGCAGCAACCCGCTGGAATTCACGCCGACTTCTCTCTATGTGGCGAACTCGGCGAGCAATAACATCTCGCAGTTCGGCATCACCGCTTCTACCGGCGCGCTAAACAGTCCTGCCTTGCAGTCGGTTAGTCCCGGTACGACTCCTAAGGCGGTTGCCCTACTGCCCGACGAAAAGTTTGCCTATTCCGCCAACTCCGGAAGCGGGAACCTGTCTGCGTATGGCATCGCGGGAGGCGTGCTGAGCCCGCTGGGGAGTCCCATGACTACGGGCAGCGGACCTAGCTGGTTGACCTCAGACCTTTCCGGAACGTTTATGTATAACGTGAATCAAACGGATTCGACTATTTGGAAATTCTCAATTGGCGACACCGGCGCACTCACATCCGGCGCAGAGCAAGTAGGGACGGATTCAGGACCGGTGTTTGTGACCACGGATCCCACCGGCCAGTATCTTTACACGGCAAATAGCGGAGCAGGAAACATCGATGAGTTTTCGATCTTATTTCCACACGGCTCGCTGTCGTTGCTGAATACAACGAACTCTGGAGGCACAGGGCCAGACTGGATTGCCGTAGATCCCAGCGGCCGCTACGCGTATGTGGCAAATCTGACCAACGGAATGCTCGGCGAATTTACCATCGTCGAGGGAGTTGGCAGCCTGCTAGCCGGCCCTCAACCTTCTGTGCAGGTGGGGACTGCGCTGAGCTCCGTCGTCGTGGAACCGTCCGGGAAATACCTATTCGTCAGCGATTCCACGCAGAATAAGATTTTCTCTTACACGATTGATTCTTCCACGGGAAGTTTGACGCTCGACACCAACGGTGGCGTCAGTCTGGCGCCTGGAGCTGCGCCAGTGGCACTGGCCGTGGATATTTCCGGCACGTATCTCTACTGCGGGAACTCCGGTACAAATGACATCAGCGTCTTCACGATTAATTTAGCTACTGGCGCGCTAACACAAGTTGGAACCGCCGCAGTCAAGACAGGCGGGACGACGCCGGCAGGACTAGCTACCGCGGGCACGATAAACTAGAAGTGGCACAAACGCGTCGGCTGAATAGTTGACACGAGTACAATTATTGCTATGCTGTTTGTAGTGGCGAAGGAGTTCGCCCTCTAACCGCTGTCCCTTAAGCCGGGACAGATGATGACTCCTGACAAGGTTCTTGTCGCGGAGTCATGTCCCCGGCAACGATCCTAAAACTTAGATTGAAGCGAGAATGATGTGCAAAAAGTCCGGGCACTGGCGTCGTTGCAGTCGTGCTGCTCAGAAAGGAGGATTACACTAGCTCACATGACAAAATATCTGATGGTCGGCATCGGAGGAGCGTTGGGCTCTATTTTGCGCTTCTGGGTGGGAGGCTACGTCAGCAATCGACTGGGCGTCCGCTTTCCGTACGGAACATTTCTCATCAATTGCACCGGTTCTTTTCTTGTCGGCTTCATGGTGACACTTCTTGCGGGTAGGGCTCACTGGAGCTCCAATTGGAGATATCTGATTCCGATTGGTTTTATCGGAGGCTATACAACGTTTTCAACGTTTGAGTTGGAGACATTTCGCAGCTTTCAAGATGGAGAAATCCTGATCGCGGGTTTGAACGTGGCTCTAAGCGTGGTTATCGGATTCTTCTCGGTCTGGTTGGGAGTCGTCGCGGGGCGGACTATTTCATGAAAACCGAGGCTGCGTCCGGAAAAATGGCGAGTTCTGCGATAGGCAAGACTTAGTAATTGTGCCGGAGGCGATGAGTTGGGACGAACAGTGTCAGGCGTAGCGACTCGTGGCACGACGCTCGTACGCTAGGGCTTCAAGAAGTCTTTCGGTTGAGAGCACGTTTTCGGTTGGGAGCGTTAGTTTCGGCCTAAGTCGCCGCAGAATGTCTTCAGCCATGCGGTACCGCACATTCGGTTCGAGGTCATAACGGCGATTGAGAAACGATTCGATGAGAGCGCATTTGTCGGCCGACAGACGAATAGAACCGAGTGGAGCAAGAATTGGACCCGCGGGAGTCTGCGGAGACTGCCAAGTGGGCCTGAGATCGCTGAATGAGGTTTCGCGAACAACCAGCGACCCAGCCAACAAGTCACCGAGGCGTTTGTTTTCCTGCGTAAGTAATGCGCTCACGATTCCGATTGCATAGAAACCGGGCATCCAGTCCACAATCCTCATCAAATTTCGCCCGATGGATTCCGCTGGCGTGAGGGGACGACCTGAATCCTTGATGACGCGGAGTTTTGTCCAGCGTTTCCCCGGTGTCTGGCCGTTCCAAATGATTTCAAACAGAGCGAAGTAGCCGAAATAGAGGAGGAAATAAAACAAAAGAAGAATAGCAGCGACCCACTGGGGCGCCATTGCTCCGAGAAGGGAGAGGCCACGAATGGCGAATCCTCCTGCGTTACCGGCTAACGCTTGAGGCATCCCAACTGAGCAGGCCGCTGGGGAACCGATCGGAGGCTGGGTGTGGACGGCGCCAACCCAGAGCGGTCACGCTAGCGCGGTCGCCAACACAGCAAATTGTCTATATCGAGGCGAATGCGTTCGTCTTATCAACAATCGGCGGCGCCGGTGTGCTCGAAATCCTTGTCGCCGCTGCCAGTGACACCGGCCATTCCCAGAAAAACATACCATCCGCGGCGCCGGAAATTACAAATCGTGACGGGAAACACTGTGACAAACGCGCATTCACCTATGTAATATTCAGCCATGAAAAGGACACAACCGCACCTCATAGTCTATGGAGCAGCTTGTCTCCCGACGGTGGCTTTGTTGATCGCACTGTTTTGTGTGTTGTTGCCGCTCCAGGCCGAAGCGCAATCGGTTACTGACATGCCCGTCCTCAAGGGGCTTGCGCCGGTAGCCGTGCTGTCGAACACCCCCGAAGGTAGAGCGGCCCTTGCAGCGAACTACACCGTTACGGTTGGTATCCAAACTGGCGAGATCAGACAATCCACGCTGCTACCTTTCGCGGAACAGCGGCAGCAGGCGCTTCGAGACGCCTTTATCACGGACAAGAATCTCGCCGAGCTTGCGGACGGCCTCGGAACAACACTCGGCTCCGCCTACTTGGCGCGTGCTCATTACATTGATCGCACAAATTTTACCAAGCTGTCCCAAGAGATCACCGACGTGATTGCCTACGCGAATGCAACTACTGCCGCGAATTCAAACTCCGGCAAATACTTCTTTGCGAACGGGACGACGGACGGAAAAACGCCCGTCTCGGCTGACGCAATAGCAATTCTCAAGGAAATTGGCGGCCATCCCGATATATTCGGTACGAGCTATGGTTTCCCCGCGGGTGCCGCCGGAGCTGACTCCTACGGGAACTCACGCCCATTTCAGACGGAGCCAAACTTTTCGCGAATCGTTGGTCTGGATTATTTCGACGCTCCCACCGACAACACAGTTTACAACCGCGGGCCGATTATGGACTTGACCAATAGCCCTTCCTACCCGAGCGGTCATACCACCTACGGCTACATGGGATCGCTGATGTTGGCTGTCCTGGTGCCAGAGCGATACCAACAGATGATCGCGCGTGCAGCCGAATACGGAAACGACCGCATCATTATCGGAGCACATTATGCGATGGACGTGATCGCCGGTCGGACGCTGGCCACCTACGATCTGGCGCATCTGCTCGGCAACGATCCGGCTTATGTAAGCCGTACGTTGAACGGCGCTCCGGTGATCAAGGACTTTCAAGCTGCCATAAAAGCGGCACGCGCCGAGGCGACCGCAACTTTGCAAGCAGCCTGCGGTAACGCGATTGAAGTTTGCGCGAGAGAGGACACCGGCCGGCTGAGTAACCCCGCCGCAAACGAAGCATTTTATGCTGCGACACAAACTTATAACTTGCCGGTGGTCTATTCGAAGAATGCTGGCAGCGTCGAAGATGTGGGCAAGCTTGCTCCAGAAGCTGGATATCTGCTGACGATCGCTTTCCCATCGTTGACCTTGGAGCAGGCTGATCAAATCCTGACCGAAACGGAAGGAGCGGGGGGCGGTTTCCTGGACAATGGATCATCCTTCGGCGTTTATTCCCGCCTCAACCTCTACGCAGCAGCGGGTAGAGCTGCGGCGTTCGTTTCCGGAGCTCGCCATGACGACCGTCCTTAACTCCCCGGCAAGATCAGTGTGACATCTGATGTTTGACCCTCGCTGATATCGGCTATCGTCTGTTCGCGATGACCTGCACATTACAGAATTCTTTGAGCCCATCTTCGCCGAGTTCAATCCCAATTCCTGAACTCTTGTGACCGCTGAATGGAACGTTGGGATGGGGAGTGAGGTGTTGATTGATCCAAACCGTCCCGGCTTCTAGCCGACATGTAACGCCTCGCCAAGAAGGATCGTGGCCGGGCCCCCAAACCATTTAACGGAGACCTCCAGAAAACCAATACGGCGATCATGTGTGGTGGTAGATCTCGATTCGGAATGAGGCGATAAACTTCTCGCCTGGCGCAATCACGCGCAGACCCTCACCCGAGCAAAGTGCGTTTGTGGCCGCGGCCATCGGTTCAATGGCGATGAACTCCTTATCCTTCGGAGCAAAGATCTGGGCGAAGGGGAAACCGCTTTTGAGTTCGATGGCGATGGAGTAGCCGTTGCCGGCGATCGAGAACTTGGCCTGCTCACCCGAAAGGGCAAAGCCATCGTCGTAGCCGGCATTTCCAAGCCGCGCAGCGACGGGCGTCTGCGGAGTTTCCTGGCCAGTGGGAATCCCTTGCACATCGAGAGCCAGCTTGCGCATGGCAGGAGCGTTCAGCGTCCACTCTGCCCGCGGGATTTCCGGAAGGCCGAAATAGGGATGGAAACCGAAACTGATCGGAACCGGTGAACCTGAATCTGCAAAGACTGTAGTTTGAATCTCCAAATCAACGGGTCGCAGCCGCACCCCCATCTCGACGTGATGCGGGAATGGAAAAATCGCGAGCAGTTCCTGGCTCAACCAATCCAAACGCGCGGTTAGTGCATCCGCGTGGCTGGAAACAACGTTCCACTGCAGTTGAGACCAGGGAACACCGTGCATAGGGAGTTTCTGATCATCGAAATGCAAACGCGGCGAGGAGGAATCCAGCGAAACCTGACGTCCAGCCGCGCGATATTGCAAGCTGCCGAGTCGATTTGCCCAAGGATACAGGAGTGGAATGCCGGCAGTGCTTCCTTTGATGCGGGCCGCCTCGAGATCGTCGACGCGGCGCAGAAGCTCAACCCCACCTAAGCGAAGAGAAGCGCCGAGCATTCCAGCCGCGGGCCAGAATGTTGCTTGCAAGTCACCGACAGTAAGAATATGCGTGGAAGAGCGGCTCATATTCAGCCGCGGCCACTCGGTTGCGAGCGGATCGTCGGCCACTCGGAAGCTATCGTTCGCTGGCACCTCGTATTATAGTCAGATTTGCTCACATCTGTTATGCATGAACCCTGGGTCGTACAAGACACGGGAGACCTGCTCACTCGGCAGGGCGTTCGCGTCGTCCATTCGGAAGCGCGATGACCAGAAGTAGCACACAAGAGGGGAAACTTGGGCTAATCGAAAATTCTGGGACGTGAACCCTAAGCTGAGACAAATGTCTGCATCACTCTGGTTTTGAAGTCCGCAAAGGCCTAGAAATTTGCATTAGAGTTCCAGATCGCGCCTGCGAAACGCGGGGAACCCCGGTCAGTGATGTAGGTGGTGATGCTGTGGAGCGCCGCAGCCCACTTCTCCGGCCCATTTTCCGATTCCACTACGTGTGCACCAAGAAACTCTCTCGCTTCAGGAGTTCACTCCAGTGCACGAATAATGGAGCGTTTGGGCCGAGGTGATTTTTCTAACTCTTTTGCAATCAGGAAGAAGTTGGTGGACGTGACAGGGTTCGAACCTGCGACCCCCTGCTTGCAAAGCAGGTGCTCTCCCAGCTGAGCTACACGCCCACGCGGTGCAACCAATACACTCTCAATAGTTTACAGCGAGTTCTTGAAGTGGTCCAACTTCGAGTTTCGGTCCATTCAGTCCAACAACGACTTTTTCGGACGGGAGTTCGAAGCCCAAGCCCACTTTCTCGGCCACTTGCTTGCGGAACTCCGCGTCGTCCTTCAGCTTGGAATAGCTGTCTGTCACCGTCTTTCCCGCGTGGCCATGCCAAAACGTGATGAGGTCCTCGGGGGCCAAGTTCTTGCGAAGCCATGTAATGCGGAAACGACGGAATGCGTGACAACCCGTTTTCGGCTGTTTGAGTTTAGCAAGGATCGGATGCAGCGAGCGCCGCAGGATGTTCGACTGGTAGAGCTGTTTCCCTGTTCGAGTAGAGAACAGGAGGCCAGATTTCCTCTCGCCAACGAACTCCTTTAGCATGGCTGCGACCGTGCTGTGCAGATCTATTTCACGTTTACCGCTTTCAGACTTCAGGTAATCATGAATCTGCCCCCTCCAAGCCTTCTGACAGATTTTGATCGTGGTGCAGTCCGGGGAAATGTTTCTTATGTCGATCCCGAGCGCTTCACCAAATCGCAATCCCGCAGATGCGCAGAGTGTGTAGAGCATACGGTAAGACTTCTCACTTGGTGCGCCGACAATGGCGGTCACTGCACTACTGGTTAGGGTAGGTTGTTTCGGATTTCTATCTTCGGGTAAATCGATGAAGTCGTGATTCCATTTTCGGGGAAAGAGTGCATCCCCTTCTTCATTGACCGCCGAAGCTACAACCATCTTTACCGTATTAGTGTAGGACCTTATCGCCGACGCGCCCAGCCGACCCTCTACCATTGTTGCGCCGAGATTCCTCAACGCAAGATTCCCGATGGAGTCGAGAGGGATATCACCGATGTTCGGATTGAGCCAGTTCCTCAAGCAGCGTTCCCAATTCTCAAGCGTAGACGGAGCCACCGGCTTGCGCTTGCGGTTCTTCATCTGTTCCAACCAAATCGTTGCCTGTTCACGAAACGTAATGCCGTGGTTCGAACGAACAACCTTTTCGAAGTGCTCCGCAGTATCCGCTCCGCTGGCCTCGATTATTTCCTTGGCCTTGTGTTTCCGTTCAGCTCCAGAGAGTTTGCCGGGACCGGAAATAGGGCAGATTCTCTGTCGTACTCGCTGCCTCTTTTCTTGGCCTGCGACATCCTTCCAGAACCGAACGACGTACCAGTTGCCGTCCTCCTGAATACAACCATTCTGACCAGATCGACGCGACATGGATTTTCTCCCTGTCCGCTTTTCTGGCGTCGCTTGAGTGACTGTAGCAGCGACTTCAATAGACGGCAACTGTGGTTTGGTTTCCATTGGCTCTAGTTGATATCTACGAATCTGGCTTTGAAGGTCTGCTTGAAGAGCGTGGTTAGACTTGCACAGAAAAGACGGGAGAAAGATCGTAGCGGTCCAGGCCGGAGTCGTAACCGCGAATCTCCAAGACTTCCGAAACGAATCGACTACCTGGCCGGCGTTCGAGCTGAATGATGACATTGAGCGAATCGCCGATGTTGGCCTTGATGGCGCGATAAGGCAATTCGACGCCGCTTTGCAGGACGCAACTCGTGAATCGTGAGATGGCTTGTTGAGCCGAACTGGCGTGAACGGTCGAGAGCGTACCAGAGTGGCCGGTATTGAGGAGTTGAAGCAAATCGAACGCCTCACCTCCGCGAATTTCACCGAGAATGATTCGGTCGGGTCGATGTCGAAGTGATGCCTTCAATAAGTCGCGGATCGCGACAGCCGGGAGGCCTGCCTGTGCCTGACGAGCTTCAAAACGGACGAGGTTTGGCTTTTCGAGCTGTATCTCTGACGTGTCCTCGATTAGGAGAATGCGGTCGTCGTCCGAAATGAGCTTTCCCAAGGCGTTCAAGAGTGTTGTCTTGCCGGTTCCGGTTCCGCCGCTAATGAGAACGTTCTGCCGTCTCTCGACGTAGTCGTTCAGTCGTTCAATGAGAGTTGCATCAAGGCTTCCGCATTTCACCAGGTCTTCAATTGTGAAGTGGCGACCATTGAACTTTCGAATTGTGAGCGTCACGCCGTGGATACTGCACGGCGGGATCACGGCTGCGACGCGGCTACCGTCAGGCAGCCGGGAGTCGAGGATTGGTTTCTGCTCAGAGATGTCGTCGCCAAGCCTCCGGGCTATGTTCTTGACGGCGACCATTAGAGATTTCTCGCTCAAGGTGAGGCCGGGCACTTCCTGAAGTACGCCAGCCCGTTCAATAAAGACATGAGCCGAGCCGTTGACCATGATTTCGCTTATGGAGTCGTCGCGGATCAGGTGCTCAATGGGCCGCAAGAATGGGAGGATGGTTTCAAAACCGAGCATTAGATTTCTCCACTGGCGAGCTGCTCGAAATACGAGCGGTTCACGTCGTTGTAATA
>Ga0209330_1000539_pt1 | contig 15223 bp, 15 predicted proteins | sample JacPinW_OM2H0_O3_FD_187969 | JGI IMG/M metagenome (GOLD analysis project Ga0209330, IMG submission 187969) | Forest soil microbial communities from Algoma, Ontario, Canada - Jack Pine, Ontario site 1_JW_OM2H0_O3 (SPAdes) (version 2) | ecosystem: Environmental > Terrestrial > Soil > Boreal...
ACATCTAAACACTAGCGAGTTGAACTGGCGTCGGCCTGGCGCTGACCGGTGATGCTCGACAAGGAAAACAAAGAACATGGCAGACATTCAAGCAGTGAGCGATGCAAGCTTTGACGCAGATGTGATTGAAGCCAGCAAGACGCAGCCCGTGCTCGTGGATTTCTGGGCCGACTGGTGCCGTCCGTGCCACATGCTTTCTCCGACGGTGGAAGAGATCGCGCGCGAGAATGCGGGGAAGTTGAAGGTAGTCAAGCTGAACGTGGACGAGAACGTGAACGCGGCCGGAAAATTCAACATACGCGGCATTCCCACGTTGCTCATTTTTAAGGGCGGCCAAGTGGCCGACCAGCTCGTCGGAGCCGTGCCCAAAGACCAGATTGTAAAAGTCCTTCAGCGCCATATTTCCTAGCGCCGATTCCGGAACGAGAAGAGGCGATGGAGCATGAGCTCCGGCACGACTGGACCGCAAGCCGTTGGGACTGCGCCGACGCAGAAGACCTGCGAGGCGTGCGGGGAGAAATTTCCTTGCAGTGCTTTCTCTTCAGGCTGCTGGTGCGAACAGCTCAAGTTGGATGAGCATACGTTGAGCGAACTTCGCGCGCGTCACGCCGATTGTTTGTGCCCACGCTGCCTCTCGGCTGCTGAAGCTGGCAGTCCGCACGGCAAACCTGCATGATGCGTGCCTATCCCTACCTCAGAATTTCACGATGATTGCAAAATCACGCAAAACGCGGCTGCGGTGCCATTGGGCGCAGAAGCCGCTCATGGTTGAATACCACGACCAAGAGTGGGGCAAGCCGGTTCACGATGATCGCCTGCTCTTTGAATTTCTGATTCTGGAAGGCGCGCAGGCAGGTTTGAGCTGGGAGACGATTCTCAACAAGCGCGAGAATTACCGTCGCGCTTTCGACCGCTTCGATGCCAAAAAGATTGCGCGCTACGACAAACGCAGAGTCCGCGTGCTGCTCGCGGACGCAGGTATCGTGCGCAACCGCCTGAAAATCGCTGCGGCGATCTCGAACGCGCAGGCATTCCTCGAAGTACAAAAGGAATTCGGCACGTTCGACCGTTACGTCTGGCAATTCGTTGGTGGCCGCCCGAAGAAAAACAAGTGGACCACGTCTCGGCGCCTTCCCGCACGCACGCGCGATTCGGACGCCATGAGCGAAGACCTGAAACGGCGAGGTTTCCGCTTCGTTGGATCGACCATCTGCTACGCTTTCATGCAGGCTGTCGGCATGGTCAACGATCACGCCCGCGATTGCTTCCGGTATTCCCGCCGATAAGACCGAAAGCGCACCCGAATTTTCGCGACGCCATGCTCCAAATTCAATGTGCGGGTGCTGCGCTCGGAGCGCCGGGCTTGCGTTTAGACGTAAGCGGGGCGTAGGATTGTGTTTCGCAGTTTGCCGTGTGAGCCCTCCTGTATCGCTTAAGTTTTGAGATTGAGCGGGCAAGGTGCGGCCTGGCGAGGGGTGGGAGCGAGAGTGACGGAGAAAGCCCGAACGAAAGCAATCGTCGTGGTAGGAGCGCAATGGGGCGACGAAGGCAAAGGCAAGGTCGTAGATTATCTAGCTTCTTCGTTCGACTACACAGCGCGCTACGCCGGCGGACATAACGCCGGCCACACCGTCATTTTTGACGGTCATAAGTACGTTCTTCAGTTAATTCCCAGCGGCATTTTGCGCCCGGATAAGAAAGCCGTAATTGGCGCGGGCACGGTCGTAGATCCGGCCGCGCTGGTCGCAGAGCTTGAAAACCTGAAAAAATCCGGAATTGAAGTTCGCGGCCGCCTTTTTCTGAGCAACCGCGCGCACGTGATTTTTCCTTATCATCGCGAGATGGACAAGGCTGCGGAATCGGCCCGCGGCGAAGCCAAAATAGGCACCACTTCACGCGGTATCGGCCCTGCTTACGAAGATAAAATGGCGCGACGTGGGATTCGCGTTTGCGACCTGCTCGATTCGGAGCGTTTTGCGGAAAAACTCGACCGAGTGATCTCCGAAAAGAACGCAATTAGCCAGGCGACTTACGGACATCCGCTGGAAACCGCGGGGCTGCTGGAGCAATATCTGGAATTGGGCGCGCACATTCGCGGGTTGGTGACGGACACAGGAGTGCTGCTGAATCGTGCGCTCGATAACGGCGAGTCCGTTTTGTTCGAAGGCGCGCAGGGAACGATGCTGGACATCGATCACGGTACTTATCCGTTCGTTACCTCGTCGAATGCTACTTCCGGCGGCGTCGCGACAGGGCTCGGAGTGGCGCCCACACGGCTGACGGGAGTGGTGGGAGTAACGAAGGCCTACACAACGCGCGTGGGGAGCGGGCCGTTTCCGACCGAGATGCCCGATCTGGACGCGCAGTCGCTCCGCGAACGCGGAAACGAATTTGGAGCCGTCACCGGCCGGCCGCGGCGTTGCGGCTGGCTGGACCTGGAAGTCCTGCGTTTCGCGAAAATGCTTAGCGGAATCGATTCGCTGGTGGTGACGAAGCTGGACGTTTTTGACTCTCAAAAAGAGATAAAGATCTGCACTGGTTATCGTCTCAAAGGAAAGCGTCTGACGGAAATGCCGCCCGACGCCGAAACACTTGCCGAGGTTGAGCCGGAATATCACACCATGCCTGGCTGGCAGACGCCTACCCCCGGAATTCGCGATGTGAAGGGCTTGCCTCTGGCAGCCCGCGATTATTTGAATTTTATCTCTGACCAGCTACAGGTCGAAATCGGGATGATATCCACTGGCCCGGAACGAGATGCTACAATCGTGCCGCGAGGGACGAAGCTAGCGTCCTTGCTGTAACAAACCCTCATGCTTTCCTACGAATTGGCACGCGCGAAAGTAATTGAAATCGTTCACGCGCGAGCAAGCGCATCTCCCCGCGCGACAGAAACCGTTGAGTTTTCTGTCGATCCATCGCGAGCGCTCGGCCGGATCCTGGCGGAAGATGTGATCGCGGACCGGAACTATCCTCCTTTCGATCGTTCCACGCGCGACGGATTTGCCGTTCGCGCCGCTGATGCCGCGAATCCCGGTACCAGGCTGCGATTAATCGGAGAAAGTCGCGCAGGCCATGCGTTCGAGGGACAAATGGAAGCTGGCGCGTGCGTGCAAATCATGACAGGCGCCCCCCTACCGCGCGGTGCGAATGCAGTGGTGATGCAAGAGGATGCCGAAGTCACAGGCGATTTCGTCGTTTTCAACCACGCGGTTCGCCCCGGTCAGCATTACGTTCTGGAAGGGCAAGAGACACGAGTAGGGGAAACCGTGGTGGGCCGCGGAAAGCGCCTCGGGTATGCAGAACTCGCGATGGCAGCGCAAGTAGGGCGTTCCGGCGTCTTAGTAGCGAACAAACCCCGCGTAGCGATTCTATCCACTGGCGACGAGGTGATTTCTGTCGGGCAAGCGCCAGAGCGGTTTCAAATTCGTAACAGCAACAGCATATCGCTGGCTGCGCAAGTTGCACTCGCCGGCGGAGAACCTGTAGTTCTTGGGAATGCTCCTGATGATGTCGCGCAGCTTCGCCTCCGAATTGAGCAGGCTCTGAAATTGGATATTGTGATTTTGACTGGTGGCGTGTCGGTTGGGAAGTACGATCACGTTGAGCAAGTATTGAAAGAGATTGGCATTGAATTTTTCTTTGATGCACTGGCGATTCGGCCAGGACGCCCGGCCGTGTTTGGCATGTGTCACGATAACCCAGTGTTCGGGTTGCCGGGTAATCCGGTTTCGACCATGGTCACGTTCGAGCTGCTCGTGGTCCCCGCGATAGAATTGCTCGGCGGTCATCCGCCTGGTTCGCTCCATTTGCTGAAAGCCAAACTTGCGCATCCGGTGGACGAAAAGCCGCCCCTCGCTCATTTCCTTCCAGCGCGCGTGAAATGGCCCAATGGCGAGCCCACAGTAGAAGTACTGCACTGGGAAGGATCCGGAGACATCGGGTCGGTGGTTCGCGGCAATTGTTTCTTGGTAGTGCATGAATCGAAGCTGAAGCTCGAAGCCGGCGAAATGGTTAATATATTGCCGCGCCGCGGCCTCTTCTAATATTTGCGATGAAAAAGCTTTCGCACTATGACAAGGCAGGGCGCGTTCGGATGGTGGACGTCACGGCCAAGCCTGCAACCTCGCGTACGGCCGTGGCGCACGCCTTCATCCGTATGAAGCGGGCGACCGTTGCGGCCGTCCGGCGGCTGAAGTCGCCGAAGGGCAATCCGCTTGAAATCGCGCGAATCGCCGGAATTACGGCTGCTAAGCGCACGGCGGAGCTGATTCCACTTTGTCATCCCCTGGCGTTGACTCACGTGGATGTGAGCGCGAAGCTGTGCCAGAATGGAATCGAGGTTACCTCGGTGGCTACGGCCACCGGGCCGACCGGAGTCGAGATGGAAGCTCTGGTGGCAGCGGCGGTCGCGTCGCTGACGATCTATGATATGTGCAAAGCTCTGGAACGCGGCATGGAAATCACAGAACTCTATCTTGCTAAAAAATCGGGCGGGCGCAGCGGCGAGTATAATCGCGAAGGGAAACGCGTAAAGCGATGACTCTGGGGAAGGAAGTAAAAGTCCTGGTGGTCGACGATAACGCGCTGATCCTCGACCTGTTGATGAAGGGCTTGATGCCGCACTGTGACGCGCAAGCAGCGGCTGACGGCGCTGACGCGCTGCTGAAAATCGTGGATGATCCGCCGGACCTCGTGGTGTGTGATTACCGTATGCCTGGACTCGATGGCCGCCAGCTTTACGAAAAGCTTCGCGCGCGCCAACAGACCAAGCTGATCCCGTTTATTTTTCTGGCTAGCCGGGGCGACATAGAAGAAAAGCTGCGCCCGATTGTGGAAGGCGTCGAGGAATTCATCTCCAAGCCGTTTTTCGTGAAAGACATGGTCCGCCGCACCAAGAAAGTGGTGGATCGCCTGCAACTTGAAAAATTGCAAAAGCGCCAGGTGCGGCCGGGCGTGATTCAAGGACGCTTGGAAGAGATGAGTATCATGGACTTGATGCAATCGCTCGAAATGGGACAGAAATCATGCCAGCTCTCGATCCGCCGGGGCGAAGAAACTTGCGACCTGTTCTTTTCCGCTGGGCAATGCAAAGACGCGCGCTTCGGTTCTCTGGAAGGTGAAGCGGCTGTATTTCAGGCGGTGCGTTGGACCGACGGTCAATTTGAAATTGATTTCAATGCAGCCCCGTCGCGCTCCACCATTTCTCGCACAACAACCGGTCTGCTGATGGAGGCGCTGCGCTTGATTGATGAAGAGCAGCATCAGTCCTCTGACGAAGACGCCGAAGTGACCGAAGGATAGCTCTCCGCAAACCTCGCCATGCGAGTTGCCGTCGTGACAATCAGTGACTCCGTGAGTGGTGGAAAGCTTGAAGACCGCTCGGGACCTGCGGTGGTAGCACGCTGTAAGGAACTTGGCTGGCAAATTGTAGCGTTCACAGTATTGCGAGACGACCGCTCTGCGATTGAGACGCTCTTGAAGGAAATGGCAGGAGAGGCAAGCACTGACGTGATCCTCACGACGGGTGGCACAGGCCTGGGGCCGCGCGATGTGACGCCCGAGGCTACGATAGCTGTTGCAGAGAGACTGATCCCAGGTTTTTCCGAACGCATGCGTTCGGAGGGTGCCAAGAAAATTCCTCGCGCGATCTTGTCTCGCGCAGTCGCCGGCATTCGCGGCGAGACAATCATCATCAATCTTCCCGGCAGTCCGCGCGGAGCCGTCGAGTCGCTCGACGCAATAGCCGAGTTACTCCCTCATGCTGTCGCGGTGCTGCATGGCGCGCGGCACGACTCCGAACCCTCATAGGCGCTGCGAAGTTTTGTTCCTTGCTGCGCAACTCGGCTCGCGTATAATCCCCGGCAAATGGCACTCGCTCGCGGAACTCGCCTCGGGCCCTACGAAGTCATCGCGCCTATCGGTGCGGGCGGAATGGGAGAAGTGTACAGCGCGCGAGACACGCGCCTCGATCGCACAGTCGCGCTGAAGATTTTGCCGCTGCATTTGGCTGACGCGCCGGAAGTGCGCCAGCGTTTCGAGCGCGAAGCCCGTGCGGTTTCCAGCCTCAACCACCCGAACATTTGCGCGCTTTACGATATCGGTCGGCAGGACAGCACGGATTATCTGGTGATGGAATATCTGGAGGGTCAGACCCTCGCGAAGCGTATCGAGCAGGGCCCCATGCCCACGCCGGAGCTACTGCGCGTGGCCATCCAGATTTGCGAAGCACTGGAGAGAGCCCATCGCCAGGGTGTGATTCATCGCGACCTGAAGCCCGGAAACGTGATGCTCACGAAGGCGGGCGCAAAGCTGCTGGATTTTGGTTTGGCGAAAGGTGCAGCGCCGGCCGTTACCGATATGTCGAGCTCGCCGACTGTGACCCAGCCCATGGTCGGAAGCTCGCGCGGCAATCAATTGACGGTGCAGGGAACGATTGTCGGCACGCTGCAGTACATGTCTCCCGAACAGCTTGAAGGCGGCGAGGCCGACGCGCGCAGCGACATTTTTTCGTTTGGCGCCACGCTCTATGAGATGGCCACCGGACAGAAAGCATTCCCGGCGAAGAGCCAAGCGACCTTGATCGCGGCAATCATAAAGGAAGAGCCGCGGCCGATCAGCGAGCTTCAGCCGATGTCGCTGCCGGCTTTGGAACGCATTGTCACTACATGTTTGTCCAAGGATCCGGACGACCGTTGGCAAAGCGCCGGCGATTTGAAGCGGGAATTGATCTGGATTTCTAGCGCGGGCTCGCTGGCGGGGGTTCCAGCACCGGTCATCTTGCAACGAAAGTCGCGCGAGCTGACTTGGAAGATAATGTTAGTTGTGCTTGCGATTGTTGCCGCTGCCGGAATTGCCGGCTCCCTCTTTTACGCGCGTAAGGCCTCCCAGCCCATGCCGGTGATTCATGCCGAAATGATTCCTCCGGAGGGTTTCGAATTCGGATCCATTGGCAAGGACAACCAGTTTGCGATTTCTCCGGATGGCTCGGCCGTCGCCTTTGTGGCGGAGGGCCAGCGCAAACAGTTAATTTTTGTGCGCACCCTGAGTTCGGGAACGATGCAACCATTGCAAGGCACTGACGGCGCCACCTACCCGTTCTGGTCTGGCGATGGCCGAAACCTTGCTTTCTTCGCCGACTCAAAGTTAAAGCGCGTGCCCGCGTCGGGCGGCGTAGTCCAGGTTCTTTGCGATGCCACGGCAGGCCGCGGCGGCACGTGGAACAAAGATGGAGTAATTGTATTCACTCCCGGACTCAAAGAGCCTCTATATAAAATTCCTGATAGCGGCGGAACTCCGTCGCCGGTAACAGCCACAAAGCAATCGGCAGGATTTCAGAGTCACCGCTGGCCGTCTTTCCTTCCCGACGGGAAGCACTTTCTCTTTACGGAGGACGATGGCGTGGGCTTCGGATCGTTGGATTCATCAGACAGTCATGTGTTTCTGCAAACCAAGTCCAACGCGATCTATTCCAGTGGATATATTCTCTATGTCACGGACGGAAACCTGGTGGCCCAGCCGTTTGATCCGGATCACCAAATCCTCAAGGGTGTTCCCGTTCCCGTCGCTGGTCAGGTGGAATTTTCGGCCGGAAAATCTTTGGGAAACTTTTCAGCTTCGCAGACCGGCGGGCTCGTTTATCGGCCGGACTATTCACCAAAGTACCAGATGACTTGGCTGGACGGGAATGGCGGCGACGTGGGCAAACTCGGTGAACCCGACTACTACTCTGGCGCATCGGTTTCCCCGGATGGACGGCGAATCCTGGTGACTCGCGTACAACCGGGCGCAAAGCGAGATCTCTGGATAGTGGACTCTCAGCGAGGGGGTCTTTCGCGAGCGACATTTGATCCCGAAGGCGCGATTTTCGCCGTATGGTCGCCGGATGGAAACGGTGTGACGGTTTCACTGGCTAACGGTTTTGAAATTCGCAGGATCGGGCTCCAAGGCAACGTCACCGAGCAGTTAGTCGCCCCCGATCAAATCTCGAAGTACCCCACCGATTGGACGCCGGACGGTCAAACGCTCATCCTGACGGTTCAGAATCCGAAAACGGGGCAAGACGTAGAGACTTTGTCTGTGGCTGGGGAACACACGCTCGTGCCGATCATTCAGACACCCGCGGTGGAAGATGCAGGTTATCTTTCCCCGAGTGGAAAGTTGCTCACTTATAGTTCGAACGAGTCCGGGCGGCCGGAATTGTACGTCGCCGAATTTCCTGTGTCCGGATCGAAGTGGCAGGTCTCTAACCAGGGTCTCACCAGCGGAATACCGATCCACTTCTCAGCTTGGAGTCATGACGGGAAAATGCTGTACTACATCGACGCAGGCGGCAGTGTAATTGCCGTGCCGATTGAAAGCCAGAGCCCGTTCAAAGCGGGAATCCCCCGGAAGATCTACTCAGCGTCTGCCGGCCCGGTGAGCGAAGTCGCGGCAGCGCCGGACGGTCGTCTACTCGTTCTCGTCCCGGCTGGAAATCAAACCATCCCGCCCGCGGCTCTCGTGATCAACTGGCCCGCGGAGTTGAAGGCCAAGCAATAGACCCTATTAGATTTTCCGCGATGACACTGGCTGGCGTCCCACTGGTGTGCTAGGATGGCGCTCTTGATTCGGAGATGCCGAGCCAATACATCCCGATTCTGATCTACGCAGTCCTCGCTGCGGCTTTTCCCGCCGTCACCCTGGTTATTTTCAAATTTATCCGGCCCGAGATGCGTGCAACCGGCGCAAAACTGGAACCGTATGAGTGCGGTGTGCCGCCGGAAGGAAGTTCGCGAGGGCGTTATTCAGTGCGATTTTATATCGTGGCGATATTGTTCGTAATCTTTGATGTGGAGACGATATTTTTATTTCCTTGGGCGATAAAGTACAGCCAGTTAGGCGCATACGGCCTCGTATCCATGCTTGTCTTCTTGGGCATTCTGCTGGTGGGCTACGTTTGGCTATATCGCAAAGGCGCGCTTGATTGGGTCTAAGGGTGGATTCTGCGTGTCCCGGTACGCGGGCGTCTGCATAGCATTTTGATCTCAACTTGATTGACGCTGTTTTTTGGGGTGTGTTAAAAAGGCAGGCTGCTCGCGGACTTGGGAATGCGGGCGCCAGTGTAGAACTCGAATAAATGGCTAACGACCCTTCGGAAAAAGATTCAGCTTCAAAAACGCCCGCGTCCGGGGCGGTAGGCAAACCTGCTGCTGAAAAGCCGGTGGAACCTTCGCAGGCTCCCTCTGCAGCCGCCAATCCGTCTGCGCCTCCTGCTGCGAAACCGGCCGCGCCGGCTGCTCCCGCAACACCCAAGGCTGCTGCGCCTCCTGCGAAAGAAGCGCCGCCAAAGCCTTTGCCTCTTGACAACGAACTTGTGCAACGGCTGAAGGCGCGTTTCGGCGATGCCATTCACGAGGCCACGCTCGACCGCAAGCAAGCTATCGTCACGATTGCAGCGGACCAGCTTCGCGAAATCTCGCGCTATTGCCGCGACGACGAAAAATTCGACATGCTCGTGGATTTAACCGCGGTAGATTGGCCCAAGCGCGAAAAACGATTCGACGTGATCTCGATCCTCTATTCATTCGCCAAGAACGAGCGTGTGCGCCTGAAAGCCCATGCCGGTGAAAACGAACCCGTGCCCAGCGTGTGCGAAATCTGGCCCGCGGCAAACTGGCTCGAGCGCGAATGTTACGACATGTTCGGAATTGTGTTCGAAGGTCATCCGAAGCTGACGCGCATTTTGATGCCGGACGAGTGGCAGGGATATCCACTGCGCAAGGATTACGACATTTTGAAGCAGGATACGGATTGGGTTCGCGAAAACCTAGGCATCGAGAGCGGCCAATAAACAGATGAGCGACCCGCGCACGACCGAACCTACTAACGTCAGCACTACCGTGCTGGGAGCGGACGAAATTATTTTGAATATGGGGCCGCAGCACCCTTCTACGCACGGAGTGCTGCGCGTGAAACTGAAGCTTGATGGCGAGCGCGTAGTGGATTCCGAATGCATCATTGGGTATCTGCACCGTGGTGTGGAAAAAATCGCGGAACATCGCAGCTATCAGCAGTTCGCGCCCTACGTGGACCGCATGGACTATGTTGCCGCGGTGTCGAACGGCCTGGGATATTGCGAAGCGGTGGAAAAATTATTAGGCACGGAAGCTCCGATTCGCGCGCGCGTTGTTCGCACGATTTTGACCGAACTGCAGAGAATCGCCAGCCACCTGCTTTGGCTTGGAACGCATGCTTTGGACATTGGCGCGTTGACGCCTGTCTTTTATTGCTTCCGCGAACGCGAAGAAATTCTGAAGATTTTCGAGAAGTATTGTGGCGCGCGCCTGACCACTCACGCATTCCGCATCGGCGGATTGCAATACGAGACTTATGACGGCTTCGAGCAGGATGTGAAGCGTTTCTGCGACGATTTTGTCCACCGAATCGACGAATACGAAACGCTGCTCACCGAGAACCGCATTTGGGTCGGACGTACAAAGGGCGTCGGGATTCTTTCGGCGGCTGACGCTATCGCTCTCGGAGTTACAGGCCCGGTACTGCGCGCCAGCGGCGTGAAATGGGATCTGCGCAAGGCCATGCCTTATGCTGCGTACGACCAATATAAGTTCGAAGTTCCAACGCGCGAAACGGGCGACACATATGACAGGTACGTGGTGCGCATGGAAGAAATGCGGCAGTCGCGCCTCATTTGCCTGCAAGGCATCGAGAATATTCCCACCGGGCCAATTATGGCGCGTATCGGAAAAGTTTTAAAACCGCCTCCGGGCGAGGTATATCACTCGATCGAAGCTCCCAAGGGCGAGCTTGGTTACTACATCGTGAGCGACGGAACCACGCAGCCCTATCGCGTGCGGGTACGGCCTCCGTCATTCATTAATTTGCAAGCCTTCGACAAAATGGCGCGCGGCTCGCTCGTAGCAGACGTGGTTGCAATCATCGGCACCATTGATATCGTGCTCGGGGAAGTGGACCGGTAATGCAACATTTGCTTTCACCATCGATCATGCGGCTTGTTTTGCCCGTGCTCTACGCGGTTGTGATCGTTGCGGTGCTGCCGCTGATGGCTGGCTACATCGTTTTGATGGAACGAAAAGTAATGGCGGACATGCAGGCGCGCCTGGGGCCGATGCGCGTAGGTCCGCATGGATTGCTCCAGCCCATCGCTGACGCCGTCAAACTGCTCCTCAAAGAAGACATTATTCCCGAGAAAGCTGACCGGCTGATGTTCTGGCTCGCCCCTCTCGTGAGTGTCACGATGGCTCTGCTCGCGTATGCCGCGCTGCCCATCGGTCCCGCATTTCAGATCGCAGACTTGAACATCGGCCTGCTTTTTATCTTGGCTGTCAGCTCGCTGGGAATCTACGGCATCGTCCTCGGCGGATGGGCCTCCAACAGCCATTACTCTTTGCTCGGCGCTCTGCGCAGCGCTGCACAGCTTGTCAGTTATGAGACGGCTGCCGGACTCGGATTAATTTCCGCGCTCTTGCTTGCTGGTTCGCTTTCCATGCACGACATTGTAATGGCGCAGTATGACCAGGGCATGTGGTTCATTTTTTACGTGCCCATAGGTTTTTTTATCTACATGGTCGGCTCGATTGCGGAAACGAATCGCGCCCCCTTTGATTTGCCCGAAGCCGAATCGGAGCTGGTAGCCGGGTACATGACCGAATACAGCGGCTTTCGCTGGTCTCTTTATTTTCTTGCTGAATACGCCAACATGATTATCGTCGCCGGGATTGCTACCACGCTGTTTCTTGGCGGCTGGCTGCGTCCGTTCGCGGGTTACCACGACCATATGCCGGGTACCTCTATCGAACTGCTCGACGCTCTTCCCGCGCTGCTGGTGTTTGGCGTTGCCTTGTATTGTCTTTTTCTCGCGCCGAAGCAGCCGGTAAGAATCCAGAAAATTGTGATGGCTCTGGTCGGCGGATTGTGCCTGGCTATCGCCGGAGTTTTGGCTGGCTCGCTGTTTGCATCGCCCGCCGTGTTGCAGGGAGTCCACGGCGCGTTCTGGTTCCTGGCCAAGGTTTTCGGATATCTCTATTTCTTTTTGTGGTTCCGGTTTACATTTCCGCGATATCGCTTCGATCAATTGATGCGTCTGGGGTGGAGATTTCTGATCCCGCTGGCGCTGGTGAACTTGATAACCATGGCAATAGCACTGCTGATCAGCCGGGAATGGGGCTGGAGTTTGAGATTAACGTCCATTCTCGCCATTGTTGTGACTCTGGCAGTGGCAATGTTCCTCGCGAAGAACGACGAAGTGGATAGTGCGGTGCCTGTGGCGGAAAGTGAATAAATGGTTCTGAACTCAATTTTATTTTATTTTTTCTCCGCGCTCGCGGTGGGCTCCGCGATCTTGATGGTGACGCGGCGAAATGTGGTTCATGGCGCAGTTTATTTGATTACCACTCTGCTTGCGACTGCCGGTGTTTTCCTCCTCCTTCAGGCGGAATTTCTTTTCATCGTGCAAGTGATCCTCTATGTGGGCGGGATCATGGTCCTTTTCGTTTTCGTGATCATGTTGGTGAACCTGGACGTTTCGCTGCTGCAGTATCAGTTCAACCGGCAGAGATTTGTGGCGGGAGTGCTGGCACTGGCGCTTGGAGCGCAGATATTTGTCGCCATAAAAATGGGGCAAAAATCACTTTTCCCGATGACTCGCGTCCCGCAGATGTCGCCGAAAAACACCGAAGCCGTGGCCGACGCGCTTTTTGGCCACTTCATGCTGCCTTTTGAGATTGCATCAATCTTGCTGCTGGTCGCCATGATTGGCGCCGTGGTGATGGCGAAGCGGAGGGTGTGATGGTTCCCGTGGATCAATATCTTTGGCTCAGCCTGGCGTTGTTCACCATCGGAGTGATCGGTGTGCTGACTCGTCGCAACGTGATCATCATTTTAATGTCCATCGAACTGATCCTGAACGCGGTGAACATCAACCTGGTCGCCTTTTCGCATATGTTTGGCAGCGTGGACGGGCAAGTGTTCGCGATCTTTATAATCACAGATGCAGCGGCGGAAGCCGCGGTGGGGCTGGGAATCATCCTCGCGTTTTTCCGCAATCGCGAGACCCTGCTTGCCGACGAAATGGACATGCTGAAATGGTGAAGGACGCCGAATGAACGCTCAGCCTTTTTTTCTCGACCACATATGGCTGATCCCGATGTTCCCGCTGATCACAGCAGCGGTAATGCTGTTCTACGGCCGGCGGCTGAGCAATAACATCGTGAGCTGGCTGTGTTCCGGCAGCGTTTTCGTTTCGTTCATTTTTTCCGTGGGGGCTTTCTTCCAGACTGTCGCGAAACCTTCGGCCGAGCGCGTCGCAACAAAAGTTTTGTTCGAATGGATTCCCGCCGTGCCGTATCACATGTTCGACGGCAAGCTGGCGAAATTTGTGGCCGATTGGGGATTCCAGATCGACCCGCTTTCCTGCGTGATGATTCTCGTGGTCACCGGCGTCGGGTTTCTGATCCACATTTACTCCACGGGCTACATGGCGCACGAAGGCGGCTACTATCGCTTCTTCGGTTATTTGAATCTGTTCATGTTTTCAATGCTGATGCTCGTGCTGGCGAACAACCTGCTGCTGCTTTTCGTCGGCTGGGAAGGCGTGGGCACCTGCAGCTACCTCTTGATCGGATTCTACTTTCACAAGAAGTCGGCCTCGGATGCGGGCAAGAAGGCGTTCATAGTCAACCGCATCGGTGATGCAGGCTTCCTGCTCGGCATTTTCCTCACGTCCGCGCTTCTCGGCACCATTCGGTTCACGGACATCGGCCCGGCGCTCGCGGCAGGCGGGTTTGCAATCGGAGATCCCAGAATCACGGCAATCGCCTTGCTGTTCTTCGTCGGCGCTACGGGAAAATCGGCGCAGATTCCGCTTTACGTCTGGCTGCCCGACGCGATGGAAGGCCCCACACCTGTGAGCGCGCTGATTCATGCCGCAACCATGGTCACGGCGGGTGTTTACATGGTTACGCGCACCAACGCGATTTATCAGCTTTCGCCGAAAGCTATGGGAGTCGTCGCGCTGGTCGGCGCGGTCACAGCGCTTTTCGCGGCGTCGATGGGCGTGGTGCAGAACGACATCAAGAAAGTCCTCGCATATTCCACCGTGTCGCAGCTCGGTTACATGTTTCTGGCCTGCGGCGTTGGCGCGTTCACCGCCGGAATTTTCCACCTAATGACGCATGCCTTCTTCAAAGGTTTGCTCTTCCTGGCAGCCGGTAGCGTGATTCACGCGGTTTCAGGCGAGCAGGACATGCGAAAAATGGGCGCGCTGTCGAAAAAAATTCCTGTCACGTATTGGACTATGCTCATCGCCGCCCTAGCGATTGCAGGAATTTTCCCCTTCGCCGGATTCATCAGCAAAGATTTGATCCTCGGCAAAGCCTATGAGAAAGACGCGCTGCTCTGGGCCATCGGGTATTTCACCGCGGGCATGACGGCGTTTTACATGTTTCGCCTGATTTTCATGACGTTTCACGGGACGTCGCGCGTGGACCACGAAGCGGAGCATCACATTCACGAATCCCCGAAATCGATGCTCGTCCCGCTCGTGATTCTGGCGGCGCTTTCCATCATCGGCGGATGGATTAGCTGGCCGGAGATATTCGGCGGCAACAGTCATTTCATCAATTTTCTTTCGACCGTGGTAGCCGTGCCGCACGAAGCGCGCATGGAACCGCTGAAAGGCCCCAGTTCGCATATGGGTGAGCTTTATCTGATGCTGCTTTCCGAGGGCTTGGTGATTTTGGGGATTTTGTTCGCGTGGTATTTGTACGTGAAACGCACGGACCTGCCTGAGAAAATCGCGAAAGGTTTCGGCGGCTTTTACCGGCTCGTCTACCACAAATATTATGTGGACCAATTGTACGACGCGCTATTTGTGAATCGCGCGAAAGACCTGGGCCTGGCTTTGGGAGCGTTCGATCGCAACGTGATCGACGGCGTCGGCGTGAACGGCGCCGGTTGGCTCACACGGTTCATCTCGAAAGTTTCGATGTGGTGGGACACGTGGATTGTGGACGGCTCCGTGCGGCTTGGCGCGCGCATCGTTTGGCTCTTCAGCTATCCGATTCGCCTCATTCAGGACGGATTGGTGCAGAGCTACATGCTCCTCATCGTCCTCGGCTTGATTGGATTTTTCGGGTACTACTTTTACGTCGCGCATCACGCGATACGTTAAGGCAAGAACGCGAGGGAATGGATGCTTTTCTCC
>Ga0209330_1000542_pt1 | contig 15167 bp, 12 predicted proteins | sample JacPinW_OM2H0_O3_FD_187969 | JGI IMG/M metagenome (GOLD analysis project Ga0209330, IMG submission 187969) | Forest soil microbial communities from Algoma, Ontario, Canada - Jack Pine, Ontario site 1_JW_OM2H0_O3 (SPAdes) (version 2) | ecosystem: Environmental > Terrestrial > Soil > Boreal...
GGTGAAGGGCACGCCTAGACGCTGCATTTTGGCCTGATAATCGATAAAGAAAAACGTTTTGTCCTTTTGGATCGGACCGCCCAAGGAACCGCCGAATTGATTGAGATTGAACTGCTCCTTAAACGCCGCAAAATAGCTCTTGGCATCCAGATCGGTGTTGCGAAAATACTCGTAAAGCGCCCCGTGGAACCGGTTCGAGCCTGATTTCGTCGTTACCAGCACAGTGGGACCAGCCCGGTACCATATTCCGCCGAGTAGTTGTAAGTGAGAACCTTAAATTCCTGGATCGAGTCGATCGTCGGCAGAATCGCAATGCCGCCAGAGGTGAGCTCGGAGTTGTCGTTGTTGTCGATCAACCAGCTCGTACTCTGTTCGCGCGAACCGCCGACCGAAAGTGAGAACGTACCACGCGCCGCAACTTCACTGCTGGCTGCCTGAGTGAAGAAGCTGTTGGGGCTGGTCTGCGCGGTCGTGCCCGGAGTCAGGGTTGCCAGTTGCACAAAGTCGCGGCCGTTCAGCGGGAGGTCCGCTACTTCTTCCGCGATGATCACCTGGCCGAGCGTTGGGTTCGCAGTTTCGACCGCGACCTCGGTGGCATTGACTTCGATTGTCGAGGAGACAGAGGCGGGGTTCAGTGTGAAATCGACTTCGCGCCGTTCGTCGAGCTGGAGACGGACATCCTTCTGCTCGGCAGTTTGGAAGCCCTGCGACTGCACACGGATGGTATACATCGAGACCGGAAGCAGCGGTACGAGGTAGTGTCCTGACGCATCGATTTTCACTTGGCGTCTGAGACCGGTTGCCTGCGACGTGACGGTCACCGTTGTTCCGGTCACGACGGATCCCGTCTTGTCGGTGACCGTCCCGGAAAAACTGCCGTTCGCCTGGCTATAAAGGAGTGGACAAAGGGAAAAACACAGAACAGAGAACCGCTGCCAATAGCGCCCTTCTTCTGAGCATCAGTTTTCACCTCGCCGACTACTCTTCCCGTCCAGGTTGGTGGTTTAAACTGCCCCGCGGTTGGAACTTTGCCACTGATACTTTTTTCGACCCTGTTTAATGATCGGGTCATATAAATAGAATTGAACATGGAAAGTCAAGACTTTTTGTAGCGACATAGCCGAATCACCCGTCAGAACCTGGAATTACCGCGCTATGCCGACTTTCCACAATTCATTCGTGCGGTGTAGGCGTCGTGTCACCGCCTTCCTCACTTCCTTAGGCGGAGCAAACGGAGTTCACGCTTGTATTCGTCGAGGCTTTTTACGGGGAACGACGCGTGTCAAGCTGTACAATCGACTTCGTACGTATTACAAATAGCGGACAAACCGCGCACCTCGCGGGCAAATCCGCATGGCGGAGACTCTGAGGTTGTATATCCGACCGAAAACTGTGGATGACGCGCTCTCCTCGCTTTCGACGCACCAGGCGCAAATTTTGTCGGGAGGAACGGATTTTTTTCCTGCTCTCGGCGACCGAGTCATCCGCGGGACCGTCGTCGACATCTCTGCTCTTCGCGCGTTGCGCGGAATTACCAACAATCCGGATCACACGCGAATCGGCGCGCTCACCACTTGGACCGAGATCATTCAAACCCGGCTTCCGCGCTGCTTTGACGGGTTGAAGGATGCTGCCCGCGAAATCGGTGCGATTCAAATCCAGAATCGTGGCACGATCGCAGGGAATTTGTGCAATGCCTCGCCAGCCGCCGATGGAGTGCCTCCTTTACTGGCAATGGATGCGGAAGTGGAACTCGCGTCGAGTTGCGGGCTGCGCCGAATACCATTGGCGGAATTCATCGTAGGGAACCGGAAGACATTACGGCGACCGGACGAACTGCTGACTGCGGTGATCGTGCCCCGAACTCTTGACGATGCCACCTCGTCGTTTGTGAAGCTTGGAGCTAGGCGCTATCTGGTGATTTCGATTTCGATGGTTGCCGCAGTCGTGCTCGCCGATGGAGCTGGACGAGTGGCAGCAGCACGCGTGGCGGTCGGATCATGTTCCGCTGTCGCCCGGCGTTTACCTCAGCTTGAGCACGATCTTATCGGCGCTCCCGTTGATGCCACAGTAGAAGCGCGAGTTAGACTGGAACACCTGGCTGCACTTTCTCCCATCGATGATGTTCGAGCCACTGCCGATTATCGGCGTGAGGCGTCGTTGACGCTGGTGCAGCGCGCGCTCAACCGTTGCGCGGAGAAACGTTGATGGCGACGACACCGGAATTGGGCGTCGCTTCGGATGTCAGTTCCATTGCGCTCTCGATCAATGGACGTGAGATGGTGGTTTCCACTTCGCCCCTGCGCAGACTTTCGCGAGTGTTGCGCGAAGACCTGGGGCTTACGGGGACCAAAGTTGGATGTGATGCTGGAGATTGCGGCGCCTGCACCGTTCTGCTGGATGGTGAACCGGTCTGCTCATGCCTGATCGCGGCGGCACAAACGGAGAATTGTGAGATCACCACCATCGAAGGCTTGGCGCAGTGCTCGCAGTCGGGCGCGCGATTGCAACAGTCATTTCTGGAGCTGGGAGCCGCGCAATGCGGCGCGTGTACGCCGGGAATGCTGGTTTCCGCGGCGGCTCTGCTCGATCGTAATCCCAATCCAAATGAGGCCGAGGTCATGGACGCGATTGGTGGCGTGCTCTGCCGTTGCACTGGCTATCGGAAGATCATTGCTGCAATTGTCGACTCCGGCAAAGATGTACCGGCGGCCGAGCTTCCGGCTGCCGGCGGTGCGGTTGGCAAGCGGTTGGCGCGTTTGGATGGAAAAGCCAAGGTGGCTGGCACGGAGATTTTTGGTGCCGATGAGATCCCTGCTGGGACTCTGGCACTGCGAGTTATCCGGTCTCCGCATCACCACGCCCGCTTTGTATTTGGAGATCTGGCGGCGTTTGTTCGAAATCATCCTGGGCTGGGCGCGGTGCTCACGGCGAAAGATGTTCCTGGCAAGAACTGCTATGGCGTGATTCCTCGATTTGCCGACCAACCTGTTTTTGCTGAAGAGGAAACGCTCTTCCGTGGCGAAGCGATCGCAGCTGTGGTTGGCGAAACGACGGCCGTGGAATCTTTTGATACTACAGATTTTCCTGTGGCGTGGGAAGAACGGCCGCCGATTTTTGACATCGACGCCGCTCTGGCGCCCGGCACGCCGCTCATTCATCGGGAACGCGAGCAAAACATCTTGGTGCGGGGACGGGTGTTGCGCGGCAATGTGGACGAGGCGCTACGGCAATCTGATTTCACCGCCGAGGGTGAGTTCGAGACCGGATTCATCGAACACGCCTATATCGAGCCTGAGGCAGGATTCGCCCGCCGCGTGGGCGATCAGATCGAGATTCAAGCTTGCACTCAGTCGCCCTATATGGACCGCAGCGACGTGGCGGCGATTCTGGGTATCGCACCCGAGCAAGTGAGGATTATTCCAACCGCGGTGGGAGGAGGCTTCGGCTCGAAGCTGGACTTGTCGGTGCAACCTTTTGTCGCACTCGCGGCCTGGAAACTGGGTCAACCGGTGCGCATGGTGTATTCCAGAACGGAATCGATGATGTCGACGACGAAGCGGCATCCGACACGGATGCGGCTTCGGGGCGGCTGCGGGCACGATGGAAAACTGACCGCCCTTGATTTTGCTGCCGATTTCAACACTGGCGCATATTCTTCTTGGGGTCCAACAGTCGCTGGACGCGTGCCGGTGCATGCTTCCGGTCCTTACTACGTACCTCACTACCGAGCGCTGACCAGGGCCGTGCATACGCATCTGGTACCTGCGGGCGCATTCCGCGGATTTGGAGTGCCGCAGGCGGCGATCGCCCAGGAGCAACTCTATGACGAGTTGGCGGACCGCGCGGGAATCGATCGGCTGGAGTTTCGAATCTTGAACGCTCTCGATGGACGGACTCCGACGGTGACGGGACAGATCTTGGGAGAAGGCGTGGGAATCCGCGCGTGCCTTGAGGCGTTGAGGCCCGCGTGGAAAGTTGCTCGCATGGCGGCGTCGAGTTTCAATTCCCACAATGTGGGGTTACGGCGTGGCGTTGGAGCGGCGGGCATGTGGTATGGCTGCGGCAGTACTTCTCTGCCCAATCCGTCGACGGTGAGAGTGGGGTTGAAGCGCGATGGCAGAATTGCGTTACATCAAGGCGCAGTGGATATTGGCCAAGGTTCAAACACGATTGTGACCCAAATATGCGCCGATGCAGTCGGCGCTTCGATTGAGCTGTTTGATCTGATCTCCGGAGACACGGCGGTGACGCCGGACTGCGGCAAGACGTCGGCTTCCCGGCAGACCTTCGTGACCGGCAGGGCTGCGCAAATGGCCGGCCTGCAGTTGCGAAGTAAGATTCTGGCGCTGGCGAAAGCTTGCGAGGGTTCGACCGTCGATTTTAAAGACGCCGTGATCGTGACCGAGAAAGGTAAGAGCGTAACGCTTCCGATTCTCGCCCTGCCGCTCGATGAATATGGATACATTGTCACCGCTGAAGCGACATTCGATCCGCCGACACAGGCGCTCGATGAAAACGGACAAGGAACCCCGTACGCGGTGTTCGGCTTTGGTGCTCACCTGGCCGAGATCGAAGTAGATACCGAGCTTGGAACAGTTCGCGTATTGAAGATTACTGCCTCCCACGATGTTGGACGCGCGATCAATCCTACGCTGATTGAAGGGCAGATTGAGGGCGGCGTTGCCCAGGGTCTGGGTATGGCACTCATGGAAGAATTTTTCCCCGGCAAAAGCGAAAATCTTCACGACTACTTGATTCCATCAGCCGGCGATATCCCGCCGGTAGAATCGATCCTCATCGAAGAACCTTCGCCCATCGGACCATATGGAGCGAAAGGAATCGGCGAGCAGGCGGTGATTCCGACCGCCCCGGCAATCTTAAACGCCCTGCACGATGCGATGGGCATTCGCATACGAAAAATTCCTGCTACGCCAGACCGGGTGCGGGCAGCAATTCTGGCTACAGGCGAGAAGGGTGGCGCGCGTGGCTGACGATGCCATTCGCTGCGATGCTTGTCCGGTGCTTTGCTACATCAAGCCGGGAAGAACGGGATCGTGCGACCGCTATGCGAATCATGACGGACAACTTGTGCGTATCGATCCGCATATTGTTCTCGATCGGGCACTCTCGCGGGGCGATTCGGTCGTGCCGTTCCTCGGGAAAAATCGCGAGTGGGATGGTTCCCTGATTAGCGGAGCCGACACATTCGTCACTGCCATTGGAGCGGGCACCACCTATCCCGATTACAAGCCTGCACCTTTCATTATCTCTTCTGAAACCGAAGGCGTCGATATGGTCACGGTCGTGACCGAAGGGATATTCAGCTATTGCGGAGTCAAGTTAAAGATCGATACCGACCGGCATCTGGGCCCGGAGTGCAGCACAGTTCGAGCACATGGCGAAGCTGTGGGGCACGTGACGACGAGTGAATACGGATCACAAATGCTCTCGCTCGGAGGCGTGCGTCATCTGACCGGAGGCAGCCGGCAAGAAGGAACGGTGACCTGCGAGACTCTGCTCAATCTGTGCAATGGCAAAGCCGCCGAACTGGAGATCGACGGTGGAGCGAAGATTGTAGTGCAGGCTTCGCAGGCGCCGATTGTGGATGGAGTGCAAGAAGAGCGCATGCGCGTCGGCTGCGGTTCGGCCACCATCGGTATGTTTGCCAAGCAATGGGAGGGCAAGGTCGATGAAGTCGTCGTGGTGGACGACCATATTACGGGCGTCTTGTCGGAGCACCAGGCAGGCAAGCTGCTGGGCATTCCTGAAACCGGGATCAAGATGAAAGGCCGGCGCTCCACTCCTGGACGCTATTTCAAAGTTGCCGAGCCCGGGACGTCATGGGGTGGAACAAATATTACGGATCCGCTCTCGATTCTCGCTCCCTTTGACTCCAAAGTTTCGTGGAAGGGTTTGCGCCTGCTCATGGTGAGCACCACCGGCGAGCACTATGCTTATTTCGAGCTCGATGATGCTCGGCGTCCGATTGAGAAGGAATTGCCGATGAGTTTGCGCGAGTCCGTGGCGCGGATTCGCGAAAACTGCGAGCCAGCATTATGCACCGCACTGTTCATGGGCGGGGCTGGCGGATCACTACGAGCGGGGGTTACAGAGAATCCGGTGAAGCTCACGCATTCGGTACGGGAAACGCTCACGCGCGTAACCTGCGGCGGCGCTCCGGTTTACGTCTGGCCCGGAGGGGGGATCACGATCATGGTAGATGTAAGCCGCATGCCCGAGAATGCGTTCGGATACGTACCCACTCCGGCCCTCGTAGCTCCGATTGAGTTCACCATGAAGATCGACGATTACTCTGCGCTGGGCGGATATATGAATCACGTGCGGCCCCTCAGTTCCATTCAGCAAGCAGAAGAAAGCCGGAGCCGGATTGCGGCGCGCCCAGAAAATCCGTGGCCGCTCGAAGTCGGCAACAAAGGATCCAAACTTTGAATTCGCGAGCGCAGATTCGGATGCTGCCCGATGGACGCCGGCTTCACATGCAGGATGGGCCCATCGATTTGATTGTCCAGGCGTTTGGCGAATTTGCGGAAATAGAGAACGCCTATCGCGCAGCTACCGACCCCTTCGTGAGTGTGCTGGATGAGTTATGCGAGGAACTAACCACGCTCCGTCAGGCATGGCGCCACGATTTGATTGTTCACGGCCCGATTGCCCGGCGTATGGTGCAGGCCGTCGCGCCGCATGGACGAAACACGTTTATCACACCAATGGCGGCAGTCGCTGGGGCAGTCGCAGAGGAGATTCTTGAATCGATGACCGCGAACGCGCGGCTTTCGAAAGCCTATGTGAATGACGGAGGAGACATCGCATTGTATCTGGCCAGGGGTGAAGAATTCTGCGTGGGGATGGTTGAGCGTCCGGACCGGCCTTCGCTGTTCGGAACACTGCGGATTCAAGCTATGGATCCAGTTCGCGGAATAGCCACGAGCGGCTGGCGAGGGCGGAGCTTCTCACTGGGCATCGCTGATACTGTGACCGTGCTTGCGCGTAGTGCAGCCGATGCCGATGCGGCCGCGACCATCATCGCGAACGCAGTGGATCTTCCGGGAAATGAGAAAATTGGACGTGTGCGTGCTTGCGAACTCGCTCCGGATAGCGATCTGGGCGAGCGACTGGTCACGCAATCAGTCGCGCAACTAAGTATCGAAGAGATTCAGCAAGCGTTGGATGCAGGAACGAGCGTCGCGGCTCATCTGCGGGCCGAGAACCTGCTCTTGGCGGCCGCGCTACGGCTACAGGGAGAAACGCGAATCGTGGGCGCACACCCAGAGTTCTTGTCGGAGTCCGCGGCAAAGCATAGGAGACTCGTTCATGCCTGAGGTTCAAGTTCGCAAGAACGTTCTCATGTTGGAAGAAGTTTTCCACGAGGGCGGCCCGGTCGCGCAGAAGCCGCTGAACCGCGTAGCGGCGCTGGCCGTGATCCACAATCCGTACGCGGGCGCGTACGTGGAAAAGATCGAAGCGTTCATGGACGATTTGAAACCTCTCGGACTCGAAATGGCGCGCAGGATGGTGGTTGCGTTGGGCGGCGATCCCAAGCTGGTCGAAGGTTACGGGAAAGGCGCGATCGTTGGTTCCGCGGGAGAGATAGAACACGGCGCGCTCTGGCATGCTCCGGGAGGTTACGCCATGCGCGAGATTTTGGGTGGCGCCAAGGCGATTGTCGCTTCAACCAAGAAGGTTGGAGGCCCCGGCACGCGGCTCGATGTGCCCATTACGCACGTCAACGCTTCCTACGTGCGAAGTCATTTTGATGCGATGGAGATCGGGATCACCGACGCTCCGCGGGCCGATGAAATTCTGCTCGCTCTCGTAATGACGACAGGACCACGGATCCATGCGCGAAGCGGAGGCCTGAAAGCTTCGGAGATTAAAGGAGAAGATGGACTGCGATGAGCGGTGATTCCCGTGCTGGTTCGCGCGTAAAAATCCGTAAGATCGTGACGTTTGTAGAGGAGACGCGCACGGAGATGGGTCGCGCAGTCGATCCCCCAACGCGAAAAGGAGCCGCAGTCGCGGTGATTGAAAATCCCTATGCCGGAACGTACGTGGAGGATTTGACCGAGCTGATGGCGATTGGCGAGGAGCTTGGCGAACTGCTCACCGAACGAGCAGTCGCGGCGTTGGGCATTCCAGGATCTTCGGCCGAGAGCTACGGCAAGGCGGCAGCCGTTGGAGAAAATGGCGAGATCGAGCATGCTGCGGCAATCCTCCATCCGAAGTTGGGCACACCGGTGCGGCGCGTGTTAGGCAAAGGCGCGGCACTGATTCCGTCATCCAAGAAACGTGGCGGACTCGGCGTGACCATTGAGATTCCCCTTGGGCATAAAGATGCGGCGTATGTTCGCAGTCACTTTGACGGAATGGAAGTTCGAATCAACGATGCGCCTCGCGCAAATGAGATTATGGTCGCGATTGCGGTGACCGACTCCGGACGGCCTCTGGCCCGTGTAGGCGGACTTACCAAGGATCAAATTAAAGGAGAAGACGGACTGCGGTAGTCGCACCGTCCTAATCCTTATCAAGCCCCGATTTTAGAAACGACGATTTCAGGAACGCGCGTGGCCGGCGGGGTGTTCCGGCTGCGTTGCGTGCTCACAACCCCGTCAGTGATGACCATCCCAATACCGGGAAGATCTCCTTTTTGTAAGCTGTCAAGCAGGTCCTTGCCAGCAGAGTGCTGGGCTTTATCCATGAGGACGAATGAGGCCTCGCGGCCCGGCGCAATCAGTCCACAATCGAGGTTGCGCATCTTGCGTGTGTTGCCGGTAGCGAAGCAAATTGCCACCTCCGCCGGGATTTCTCCTAAAGACGCGAGCATCGCAATCATTCGAAAGATTCCGAGCGGCTGCACGCCCGACCCTGCGGGCGAGTCGGTACCGAGAATCACGCGGTCCAACTGACGTAGTTCTTTGGCCGTGCGCAGCACAAGCAATCCGGCCCGTTCGTTGCCGTTGTGCACAATCTCCAGCGCGCGAGTGGATTTTTCGCACAGCGCAATAATCTGGTCGTCGGGAAGCGCAGTGTGTCCCCCGTTCACGTGCCCAATCACATCGGCATCGGTTTCCAATACCATGTCTTTGTCGATCAGGCTTGATCCAGGAATCGAAGGCCCGCCTGTGTGGATCGTGCTCTGAATTCCATGCTGGCGCGCCCAGAGGACCATTTGTCGCGCGGTCCTGCCGTCTTTCACGCTGCCCAAGCCAACCTCGCCCAGAAACTTAACTCCAGCCGCAGCCAGTTCTTTGAAATCACTTTCCACCATACCGTGCTCAATGACTGGAGCTCCGGCAAGAATTTTGACTCCTCCTGGGCGAAAGGATTGAAACACACGTTGTGCGAATATCGCCATCGCCTTCAGGCCGACAATATCTTTGGGACGTCCGGGCGTGTGCACCTCCCCGGCTGAGATCATTGTGGTCACACCGCCGTGAAGGTAGCTGTCGATCCACCCCAATTGATTTTGCCGCGGTGTCCAATCTCCGCAGACGGGATGTACGTGGCTGTCGATCAGCCCTGGAGCGAGGGCCGTTCCTTTGGCATCAATGGTGACGGTGGCCGACCACGCGTCCATATCTGCCTCTCGGCCGACTGCGGCAATTCGGTCGCCGATGGCGACGACTGTGTCAGCGTCGAGAATCGGACACTGCAAGTCCCCACTGAGCAGCAAACCGATGTTTCGGATCACCAGCTTGGATGGATTCGCAGATTTCACCGCCTCGTCATGAGCCATTGAGTCCTCAATGTTGTCATCTACGGTCGAACAATGTTAAAAGCGTGCATAACCTTGGAGACATGAATGCTATCTCGTGACTTCGTTTTTTGGAAGTCGACGTTCAAGCCGATTTTATGCTGCCGGGTGGAAAGCTCTATGTCCCCGGAGCGGAGAAGCTGTTGCTCAACATCCGCCGGCTCACGGATGCAGCGCGCCGAGGTGAAGTGTCATCCTTCAGCCGCTGCGAAGCAGCGTTCTTCTAATCCGATCTAGAACCCGATCCTTTTTTTAATACTTCTGTGTAGGTGACATTCGCTACAACTCAATCAAGCGCGTTTCCAGCAGCGTAGGAGAAGGCAGAATGGCCGTTGCTTTCGTGCATCAATATCTCTCGTTATCGCTCAAACCGTTTCCAGAGTGATTGCGGTGGCGTTTCAACCGTCGCTCCTACTTGTTCGACTCAGACTCGAGCCGGGCGAGTGGAGCGTGCGCCAGTGGTTGTAGTGCTCGATGAACGCCTCGATCTGGTGTTCGACATCGCCGGGTAGGGAGTAGTTCTCCAACAGCACGTGGTTCTTCAGTGCTGGTGCCAGCGCTCGATCTTGCATTGGGTCGGGGATGGAAGGGCGCGCCGCGCCCATAACTCATGCCCTGATACCCGATCCACTCTGCCAGTTCGCCGGCGACGTAGCCGGATCCGTTGTCCGACAGGAGGCGCGATTTGTGTCGAACGTGGGGCATGGTCGCAGCCTGATGCTGCCAGTGCCAGTTCCAGAGGAGGGCGACAGCCACTGCATCGCGGCAGTGGCGTTCACGGTTGCGGGGGGCGGATTTGAACCGCCGACCTTTGGGTTATGAGCCCGACGAGAATAGGAATTACAACAACTTACAAGACGCGGGTGGCTACCTAAAATCCTTGTAAGGAACGCTACGGAACCGGTATTGGACAGTTAAAGGACAGTCGCGACTTGAAACTAAAACTCTGCAATTTCGAAAGACATTGGCTGCTCGCAAATCAATGAGAATGGTCGAAAACGACTTCTCGCGATCGGGGTGTCGGCCGGAGAGAACGAGCGGCCTCTGCCTTGTCGCGCCAGAGCATCGTAACTTCGCACTTTGGAACGATGTTGATCGACGAGAGGGGAGACTCGGTCTCCCACGACGGACATCATGCCAACAATCTGACTGGCCACAGGTTCGCCGGTCTAGGAGCGTCTCACCACTAGTCTGCCGATGGCAACTGGAATCCGGTTAAAGATTCTTCGGCCATCGTGCTTGGCGCATTTCCGCTTCTTGGCCGTGGGATCCCCGAAGAATGCCTTTGTCGGCGGACTGCATCCATCGGGACTGATTATCAATTGTCCAGTAATTGCCTACCCCGAACTACCTGCACGCTGATCCGCGAAAACAGCGCGCGGTCACCCACCTTTAGCCCGTATAAAGCAAGTATCCGCATATAGCGCGCATAGCCCGCTTTTCGGTGGATCGCGGACTCGCGCCGGACGCAAGGCCGAGGTCCACCACAGCGCGGAGTATAGCCATGAAAACCCATTCCGTTACTCCCGAAGCAGGCATTGCGATCTCCTTTTTGTGATCTCGTAGCAGTTGTAGAAGACTTGCGTGAAACAGAGAATCATCGGCATCGCTCCCGAGTCTTTCCTCTTCAGTTTCCAGCACACGATTTAGCCGGGGACGATAGTAATGTGCGCTCACAAGTGCCCGAACGACTAACCTAAGGCGCGACTCTAGTCCTTTTCCTTTGCCATCTTGCACAGCCTTCACCACAGTATCGTGGAACGCCTTCTCAAAACTGCCGATCAGGGCGAAAACGATGGAGTCCTTGTTCGGAAAATATTGATAGAGGGATCCGATGCTTACGCCCGCTCTCGCTGCGATCTTGTTGGTGTTCAATCCACGAAGTCCGTCTGATTCCAAAATGCGAGCAGACGCTTCAAGAATGACATCTACTGTCTCCTGAGATCTCGCCTGCCCCGGCGCTTTGCGGGCTTTCAGCGTGTTTTTGCGTGGCCTTCCTATGCCATCTCGAACGCGAGTTTTAGTTGTGAGCATTTGCTCGTATTGTACATGTAGAAAAGGATATGCCAACGAGCAATGAGAAACCCCAATAGAAATGAGACCGACATGACAAATGATTCAAAAGTTCTACCGCACAAACTAGGCTCTCGATCCCGTCGGATTGTTCGGACAATCCTGGGCGTGATGACCCTCCTAATTCTGATTTTTCCTTTTGTGAGAGCAAAGGGCAATGCAGAGACTGGGCCCGGATTGCTGTTGGCCGTCAACCAGGGTGAAGCCACAATCGGCATAGTCGATCCGCAGGCGGCCAAGCAGATCGCAACGATCGCGGAGGGAGGCGTGACCGGTCACGAGGTCGCGGTGTCCTTAGACGGCAAAACCGCTTACGTCCCCATTTACGGCGACTCCAGCGTGGGAGAAGCGGGAACGGATGGGAGAGACATGGTGGCAATCGACATCGCGTCTCGCAAAATCGTCGGCCATCTTGATTTCGGGCACGGCGTGCGTCCGCATTGCGCGGTGATGAACCCTAGAGACGGGATGCTGTATGTCACGACGGAACTAGATCAGACGGTGACCATCATCGATCCCAACAAATTGCAGGTCGTTGGAGTGATCCCGACTGGCCAGGAACAATCTCACATGCTCGTCGTTTCTCATGATGGACGGTTTGGCTACACAGCGAATGTCTCGGCAGGCACCGTGTCGGTGCTAGATATTCCGGGACGCAAGTTGATATCGGTCATACCTGTCTCCACGAAAGTGCAAAGGATCTCGATTTCCACCGATGACAAATGGGTATTCACCGCCGATCAGGCAAAACCGCAGCTAGCCGTGATCGATACGGCGACTAACAAGGTGAAGACATGGATCCCGATTGCTGCCCCGGGGTACGGCACGGCAAATACTCTTGACGGCCGATGGCTCCTGGTCTGCGTTCCCGATGCATCCCAGCTAAGCGTGGTTGATCTGAAGACGCTGCAGGTGGTTCGTACGATCGCCGTGCCGAAAGTGCCACATGAAATCGTAATTTCGCCTGACGACAAAACTGCCTATGTGTCCTGCATTCGCACCAAAAAGGTTGCTGCGATCAACCTCTCTGATTGGTCGGTGAAGAGCCTGATTGAGGTGGGAGAGAGTGTTGACGGAATGGCATGGGCTGCTGGCACACGGTGAGCCACTCAATTAGCCAACTCGAATCGAGATCAATTTACGAAAGACCAAGCTATGAGTGAGCAAATCATGAACGAACAAGTTTCGAGTAAACAATCAGCGCGTTGGCATTGGACTTTTCCACCAATGCGGTACGCGAATGTGCCCACGGTTGGCGCACGGTACTGGACCGCTATTTCCCTGGCAAGCGTTTTTGGGTGCAACCTGGGTGATTTCGTCTCTCTCTACCTGGATTGGGGGCATTGGCTCGGTCTCTTTCCCTTGGCTGTAATCTTCGCCGCTCTTGTCGTCGGTGAACGCCACTTCGCGCACTTCACCGAGGCATGGTACTGGGCCGTCGTCATCGTGCTGCGAACTGCTGCAACGAATATTGCCGATCTCGCCACGCATACATTTGAATGGTCCTACCCGCGGGTCATCTTAGGTTTGGCGGCGATACAGGCCCTGGTTATTTTGCCAGTTCTACCCCGGCTATTTCAGTCTGGAAATGATCGAGCTGGACGGCCCGCGACGGACGCTTGGTACTGGACATCTTTATTCACAGCTGGCGCGCTGGGAACAGCCATCGGCGACTGGGCGGCGGAAGATCTCCGTCTGGGAACCGGGGGCGGAACACTCGTGCTCGGCGCAGTGTTCGCGGTCATCCTCGTATTGGGAATCCGGTCGCACTGGAAAACCATCGCCAGTTACTGGCTCGCGATTATCGCTGTGCGATCGGCAGGGACGACGGCAGGCGATTGGCTGGCTTTCCGCGAGGAGCCGGGGTTGAGTAATGGCCTTCATCTGGGCCTCCCGCTTAGCACCGCCTTCACCTGTGCGCTATTTGTCGGAACTCTCTTCCTGTGGAACGCCCGGTCATCCCTCACCGCTGGAGATGCACAATGACAACAGCTCTCAACCACTCTCAAGTTCAGGAAGTATTGTTTCGCCTCTATGCCGAGGCTCAAGCGAACGATTCCAAAGTTCAGGCCGAAGAGCAAGCTCTCCTCGCTGCTGCAGGGGGCATTATGGAAGATCAGACTCTTCAGTTGATCAACGACCGAACTTTCATGGCCGTTGCCCCCGAAGTTGGCAGGCTGATCTATCTGCTGGTCCGCAGTCATCGGCCTGCGCTCGTCGTGGAATTTGGTACGTCATTCGGGCTCTCTGCCCTCCACATAGCTTCAGCCATTCGCGACAACAACTTCGGCCACCTGATTACAACAGAACAAAGCACAGCCAAGGCCTCGCGTGCGGCTGTACATATTGACCAAGCCGGTTTGTCGGACTTGGTGGAAATCCGGCAGGGCGATGCTTTTCAGACGCTCGCTGAAGTGAAGGAAGTCGACCTGTTACTGCTCGACGGATGGAAGCCGCTCTATCTCCCGCTGCTCAAGCAATTGGAGCCAGCACTCATTCCGGGTTGCCTGATCCTCTCGGATGATGTGATCAGCTTGGCAACGAAGCTCGCGCCATATCTCGCATACGTGCGGGATGCACCGAACGGTTACGTGTCGTGCGAAATTCCTGTGGATGACGGTGTCGAATTGTCGATTCGATCGGCATGAGGGCGTAGTGTTGTGCGGAGTCTGGAGCTATTTCAAAGATTGGTGACCATAATTCAACAAGGAGCTTGGATATGAACACGCAAACGCAAAAAATTGCTCTGATAACCGGCGGCAGCCGCGGGTTGGGTCGCAATACCGCCGAAAGCTTGGCCTGTAAGGGCGTCGACTCAGTAATCACATACCATTCGCGTGCCGATGAAGCAAACGCGGTCGTCGCAGCAATTGAAGCCGAAGGAAGAAAGGCTGTGGCCCTGCAGCTCGACACAGCCGCGGTGGCAACGTTCGAACGCTTCGCCGAGAAGTTAAAGGGCACGCTCCGCGACACATGGGGCCGCGACCGCTTTCACTTTCTGATCAACAACGCCGGCACATCACATCACAACTCCTTCGAGAAGACGACCGAAGAAGAGATGGATATTCTTTACAACGTCCACTTTAAGGGCGTTTTCTTCCTGACGCAAAGGCTGCTGCCGCTCATCAACGACGGCGGACGGATTGTCAATCTCTCGTCAGGTCTCACCCGCATCATCTACCCTGGGAGCGCCGCTTATGGTTCGATAAAAGGGGCGATCGAAGTGCTCACGAAGTATATGGCCAAGGAACTGGGGCCGCGCAGGATAACTGTCAATGTCGTCGCACCGGGTGCCATAGCCACCGATTTCAGCGGCGGG
>Ga0209330_1000543_pt1 | contig 15148 bp, 14 predicted proteins | sample JacPinW_OM2H0_O3_FD_187969 | JGI IMG/M metagenome (GOLD analysis project Ga0209330, IMG submission 187969) | Forest soil microbial communities from Algoma, Ontario, Canada - Jack Pine, Ontario site 1_JW_OM2H0_O3 (SPAdes) (version 2) | ecosystem: Environmental > Terrestrial > Soil > Boreal...
CGCGCACCGCCGACCCCACGCGAAAATCCGAAAATGGAGCGTGCGCATTTTCCCGCGCCTGCTTCGCCGCCAAAATCAAAGCATCATATTCGCTCATGCATGTCCTTTAGGACGCCCGACCATCAACCCCGTTCGGGCTTTAATTTTTCTCAGCCGCCATTCGCGGCAAAATAGCTCGAAGCAGCGCGATGAATTGGTTCTTTACGCGCTCGCCGGTTTCCAATACCTCGGAGTGGTCCAGCGGCCGGTCCAGAATTCCCGCCGCCATATTCGTCACGCAGGAAATCCCAAGCACGCGAATCCCCATGTGATTCGCAACAATCGCTTCCGGCACCGTGGACATACCCACGAGATCAGCTCCAATGGTTCGCAGAAAGCGAATCTCCGCAGGCGTTTCGTAGCTCGGGCCAGTGAGCGCGGCATACACGCCCTCATGCGCTTCGATACCCAATTTTTTTGCTTCCGCCAAAGCAATTTCGCGGTGCGGTCGCCAGTATGCCTGCGTCATATCCGGAAAGCGTGGCCCGAAACGCTTGTCATTCGGCCCGACTAGCGGATTCACGCCCTGCAAATTGATGTGATCGCGAATCACCACTAGCGCGCCCTGCTTGAATTCCTGATTAATCCCGCCCGCCGCGTTCGTCAGAATGGCAGAGCGAATCCCGAGCCGCCCGAATACGCGCATCGCAAACGCTACTTCGCGCGCCGAATAACCTTCGTACAAATGAACGCGGCCCTTCATCGCCGCGACGGAGATTCCCCCAACTTTTCCCATGACCAAGACGCCCGCGTGGCCCACTGCCGTCGAGCGCGGGAAATTGGGGATTTTTTCGTAGGGGATGCGCGTAGCATCCGTCAACTCATCGGCGAGTGCGCCGAGTCCTGAGCCGAGCACGAGCGCGATCTTCGGCCGCAACTTCGTTTTCGATAAGATAAATTTCGCAGCGCGTTCCGCTCGTGCAAATTCCGTATCGCGCGCGGAAGCCTTCGAACCGCTCGCACTCATCGCAGCATAACTCCCACGATCGACGCGGACATCAGATTCGCCATGGTCCCCGCCATCATGGCGCGAATACCTAGCCGGGCAAGTTCCGCCTTCTTGTTTGGAGCAAGTGCCCCGATTCCGCCGATCTGTATGCCGATCGAACTGAAGTTCGCAAAGCCGCACAGCGCAAACGTCGCAATCGTAAACGACCGCGGGTCCAGGCTGTCCCTCATCGGCCCAAGCCGCTGGAACGCGACGAGCTCGTTCGTCACCATACGCAGTCCCAGCAAATTACCGATGGTGTGGCAATCCTGCCAGGGAATTCCGATCAGCCACGCAATCGGCGAAAAAAGCCATCCGAAAATCTGTTCCACGCTCGACGGGAACCAAGAAATTCCGACATGCGTTAGCCCGTTGTGAACTACGCCAAAAATTCCGTCCACCAGATAAATCAGCGCAATGAACGTAATCAGCATCGCGCCCACGTTCACCGCCAGATTCAAACCGTCAATCGTGCCTCGCGAGATCGCACCCAGCGCGTTCGTGTCGCGTTCCAGCGGCGCCATTTCCACCCGGCCGGACGTGACCGGAATTTCCGTCTCCGGCACGAGCATTTTTGCGAGCAAAATGGTTCCCGGTGCGGTCATGATCACGGCGGCGAGCAGGTGTTTTGCTTCCACTCCATAAAGGATGTAAGCAGCCATGATTCCGCCGGACACGTGAGCCATGCCGCTCGTCATCACCGTCATCAATTCTGAACGCGTCAAATCCGGAAGAAACGGCCGGATCGTTAGCGGAGCTTCCGTCTGCCCCATAAAAATGCTCGCAGCGACATCCAGGGATTCCGCGCCGCTCGCGCCCATCAGCCCGGTCATTACGCGCGCAGCCTGCTTGATGATGAATTGCATCACGCCGTAGTAATAAAGCAGCGCGAAAACCGCGGCGATAAAAATAATCGTTGGCAGAACTTGAAACGCGAAGAAAAAGCCCATCGGCGAGCCCTTTTTGCCAAGGTCGCCAAAAACAAATTGCGAGCCGAAGAACGCGAAATCGAGCACCCAGTTCACCGCTGCGCCGGCTTTCTGAAAAAGCAATCGCCCGTATTCCCAACGCATCACCAGAAACGCGAACACGATTTGCAACCCAAGGCCCCAGGCGACCGTCTTGTACCGGATAGCGCGACGATTCGTCGAAAACAGAAACGCCAGGCTCATCATGGTAATCATTCCCAGAATGCCTACCAGACGGTGCATTCGACGCACGCTCCTTTTTTGTGCCGCCCCAGCTTACTGCGTTTCCGTCGCGCCAATAATTTTCCGCACCAGCGGAGAACTCGGCGGCGCCTTCTCGCCAATTTCAAAACTTCGGGACAATAACTCGACGGCATGCGGCAATCGTGAGTCCAGGTTGTAGTGGACGGTGCAAAGATTCGCGCCCACCTCAACCTTATCGCCAATCTTTCTTTCGAGCACGATTCCCACGCCGGGATCGATTGAATCTTCCTTTTTTTCGCGCCCGCCACCCAACAGCATGCTGGCGAATCCCACCTGCTCGCAGTGAATCGTAGTCACGTACCCCGATCGCTGCGCTGTTACGTGCGCAGTGTGCTTCGCTTGAGGCAGCCTCGCCGGATCGTCCACCACTCCTGGATCGCCGCCTTGCAAGCGGATGATCTCGCGGAATGTATCACGTGCGCGTCCCGATGTAATCATTTCCCCCGCGAGCTTTCGTCCTTCACCCACGGTTTTCGTTCGCTTCCCCAGGAAAAACATCCAGGCAGAAAGCTCGTCGCAAAGCTCACGCAGGTCTTCAGGTCCGCCGCCGTGCAGCATCTCTATGCATTCCTCAACTTCGAGCGCGTTGCCCACTTTGCGCCCCAGAGGCTGCTCCATATCCGTGATCAGCGCGACGGTCTTCGTCCCCATTCGCGTTCCGGTCTCAACCATTAATTCCGCCAAATATTCAGCGTCCGACTGCTTTTTCATGAACGCGCCGTCGCCCGTCTTCACATCCAGCACCAGCGCATCGATTCCCTCCGCCATCTTTTTGCTCATAATCGACGCGCAAATCAGGTAAGGACTTTCCACCGTCGCGGTAACGTCGCGCAAAGCGTAAAGTTTCTTGTCGGCCGGCGCGATTTCCGGCGTTTGACCAATCAGAGCGCAACGGCACTTTTCCAGCACTCGCCGGAATTCTAAGAGTTCTAAGTGGACGTTGAAGCCCGGAATCGATTCCAGCTTGTCGAGCGTTCCGCCGGTGTGCCCCAGTCCCCGTCCACTGATCATCGGCACGTAGAGTCCCGCTGCCGCCACCACCGGCCCAATCACCAACGATGTTTTATCTCCCACACCGCCGGTAGAATGTTTATCCACCTTCGTCGCAGGCAAATCCGACCAATCAAGAACCAACCCCGAATGAAGCATCGCTTGGGTAAGAGCCTCAAGCTCCGCGCTGGTCATCCCGCGCCAAACCACAGCCATCAGCCACGCAGCAATCTGGTAGTCGGGAATCCGCTCGCGTGTCACGCCTTCAATGAGAAACTCAATCTCTTCGCGGGAAAGTTCCGCGCCGTCGCGCTTTTTGCGGATGAGGTCAACAACTCGCATGTAGAAGGATTAGCCGGTCAACCTAGCATCGCGCGTCACACACGTCAATGAGTGCGAACGCTAGACGACCAGCGCGAGCGAGTTCAGTATCTTGGAATTGAAGCGGAGAAATAATATTATCGAACGAGTGCCGGAAATCCAGAGGACAACTAAGACAATCTATTTTCTTCGCTTGCTTGCGCTTGCCAGCACTACTTTCTGCGGCATCTTCTTCCTAGGGAGCGCATTTGTCCTGGCGTCGGTTTACAACTACACTTCACGGCGCTTCCCGCCATTTATCCCATGGCAGGACTTTGCGGAAACCGTCCTAGCCGCTCTCTGTTTATGCTCAGGGATTGCATACGGAGTTCTGGCGCGAAGAACCAACCAAAAATAGAAACCGAAACTCCGGTACCTGTGTCTAGGCATTTTGAAGCCTTGCTTCCAAATATGATTAGGACTTGGCAGGGCGAGCAGAGTCTCCGCGGCGACGCGTTGCACTTCGTCGTGAACGAGGCCGTTGAGTGAAAACAGAGTTATCCGTTTAGAGACCGCGAGGGTGGCGCGCCGCCGTGCTCCCGCTTGGGCGGCCTATACTGTTCTCACTAAGGCTTACGAGAGGCGCGAAATGAAAACTAAACTTTGGATGATTCCGCTGCTTGCGGCCATCGCTCTTCCGTTTGTCACACGACTCGACGCGCAGCAGAGCCAGAGCCCACCGCCTCGGAAATCAGACATGCCCGGAATGGATATGGGCGAAATGCAGAAAGACACCAAAGCAGCTCCGCAAGCGGCCGCGACCGCCAATGCGCAGATGTCCGATATGCACATGGACATGGGCCCGCACATGCGCATGACCGACCTGCGCAACCCGTCACCCGGAGACGAGCAGCGCGCGAAGGAAGTCCTCGAAAAACTTCGGCCCGCGATCGAACAATATAAGGACTACCACAAGGCCTTGGACGACGGCTTCAAAATCTTCGGCCCGGACGTCCCGCAGGAGCATTATCACTTCACAAATTATCGCTACGCGATGGAAGCGCAGTTCGTCTTCAATCCCGCACATCCCACTTCATTGCTCTACAGAAAAGTGGGCGACGGTTACGAACTCGAGGGCGCCATGTACACGGCTCCCAAGAGATTTGATGAGAAGCAATTAAACGAGCGCGTCCCGCTCAGCATCGCCCGCTGGCACGAGCACGTAAATCTCTGTTGGCCGCCGAAAGGCGCTGCCGGAGTGAAACAAGCAAATTGGAAAGAGTTCGGCCTGCGCGGCTCCATCGCCACCGAGGACGCATGCGAAGCCGCCGGCGGCCGCTGGTTTCCAGTGATCTTCAATTGGATGGTCCACGTTTATCCATACGAAACCGACCCCGCCAAAATCTGGGCGCACTGATCAGAACTTGGGAGGACGAGCAGCGATCTCTGCGGCAACGCGTTGCACCTCGTCGTGAACGAGGCCGTTGGACACCAGAACGGAAGCGCCACCGGGATGGTACGGCTCGCCAGCCAGATCGCTAACCTTCCCGCCCGCTTCAGTCACGATGAGCATCCCAGCCGCGGTGTCCCACGATTTCAGGCCAAATTCCCAGAACGCCTCGAACCGGCCGCACGCCACAGAACAGAGATCGAGCGAAGCAGCGCCATCACGCCTCACGCCATGCGAACGCAGCGTAAATTCCCAGTAGTAATGAATGTTCAAATTGTCGGTGCGCTTGTGCGTGGGAAAACCGGTGGACACCAGGCTCTCGCCCAGTCGCTCCACTGAAGAAACATGGATCCGTTTTTGGTTTAAGTACGCGCCCTCGCCGCGCGAAGCGTAAAACATTTCGTTCGCGACCGGATTGAACACCACTCCCGCGACAGGTTTGCCGTTTTCCAGCAAGCCAATCGAAGCCGCAAAGCACGGATAGCCGTGCGCGAAATTCGTGGTGCCGTCGAGCGGGTCCACATGCCAAACGAAAGGAGACGCCGCGCCATCTTTGCCCGAACCTTCCTCCGCAACGATCGCATGCTCCGGAAAATCACGCCGCAGCCGCGCCACAATCGCCGCTTCCGAGCGCCGGTCGGTTTCGGTGACCAGGTCCACCTCGCCTTTATATGTAATTTTCTTCGGGCTGCCGTGTCCGGCAAGAATGATAGCCCCCGCCTCGCGTGCAGCTTCTATCGCAGTCTCAAGGTATTTGTTCATAATCTTGGAGTGCAAACCTTGCGCCAAGCCGGCGCGCTTTTATCGCGGCGCGGCCGCAGTGAAGTATTCTTTGCGGTAACGCACCGTATCTCCCGACTTCACTTGCAACGTGACGTGACGATGGCTCCCCGGCGGCGGCACGGGAGTCGGATAGTATCCCAACAAATACTGCGTGCGCAGTTCGCGGTCGATGCGCTCGAATGTCGCGTCGAGCTGCTGCATTTCGTCCACCATGAACATCGCGCCGCCTGTGCTGTCCGTAATTGTAATCAGCGCATGTTCGCCCGCCGTATTTCTTCCGCTTTCGTTCGCCGGTCGCAGCACGATGGAATAAAGCAGAGCCTCGGAGGCAATCGCGGCGCGCCGCGCGTCGTCAAATTTCGACACGCTCGTCGTCTCCCCCGCATCCGTCACCATAACGATCGCACGCCGCCTGTCTCCCGGACGCCGCCGGAGCGTGTTCGATCCCAGCAAAATCGCATCGTAGATCGACGTTCCCGCACCCGGCGTGATGCGGCGCACCGCCTCTTGAAGTTTCGGCACGTCGGCGGAATATTCCGAAAGCTGCGTCACCTTTTCGTCAAATTCAAAAACGCTGAGTGTGTCGCCCGGCCGCACCACTTGGCGGACGAAATGCGCCGCGGCTTCCGCTTCGAACTTCGTATCCTTATACGTACTCATGCTCGAATCAACCATCAGAGCAAGGTCCAGCGGCCGGTTGGTTTCCGCTTCGAAGCGCTCGATTTTCTGCGGCACGCCTTCTTCGGAAAGTTCGAACACTTCTTGCGGCAGCTCGGGAATGGGCTGTCCGTGTGCATCGATCACGCTCGCAAGAATATTAACGAGATTCGTCTGCACGCGTATCACGCCGGGTTGTTTCGGCTGTTGCGCGCGCAAAGATACCGCCACGCCGGCACAAACCAATATCCCAGTCAGGATGCAAGCAACGCTGAATCCAGCGCGGTAGGTTTTCTTCATTTGTTTGCAGGGAAATTAGATTCATCCGGCGAAGAAATGGCTTCCTGCGAAGGTTTTTCGCCTTCGGCCCAAACGGCGCCGTCCGCAAAAAATTCTTTCTTCCAGATCGGCACTCCCCGCTTCAGAGTGTCGATAGCGTGGCGGCACGCGTCAAAGGCAGCTGCTCGGTGCGCCGAGCTTACGCCAATCCACACGCTGGTTTCGCCAATTTCAAGCCGTCCGAGACGGTGAATTATAACCATTCGATGAATTTGGAATTTAGTTCGGATTTGTGCGCCAATCTCACGTATTTTAGCCAGAGCCATAGGTTCGTAAGCCTGGTACTCTAGATAAAGCGTGCGCCTTCCCTTGAAATTGTTGCGCACGAACCCGTCGAAAACCACCACCGCGCCATCTTCCGGTGCCTTCAAATTTTCAAGAAGTTCGCTGGCCTGTATCGGCGCGTGCACAAGCTGAAAAACATCGCCGCTGCCGCTTTGCTGTCCGCCGCTGACCGGCGGCAGGAAAGCCACTTCATTTCCATCGACCAGCGGAGCTCGCCATTCCGCATATTCCTGATTCACGGAAGCCGCAATAGAACTTCGAAACTCAACCAGTTTCGGAAACCGCCGCGCATAACGCTCGAAAAGGTCTTCCACGCGAGCGCCTTCTGAAAGCTCGGCGTCTTCTACCGCCGCGCCGACGATTTCCTTGAGTTGGCCAAAAAAAAGTACGCGCACGCGCATCGAACGCATTCTATCGTGCGGAAGGCTTCAAAGCGAAGCAAGAGTCCCGGAACCAGCGGTAAAACGAGCCGTCAGCTTGGACTTTCACTTTTGCCCGCCGACGCGCCAAAATTGCGCTAAGATTCCCCATCGACAAATTGGTGCGGGACGCCGCATCCAATTCTCTTTTTCCGGGTTAATTGCAAAATAGCTATTCGTGCGAACCTCTCAGCACTAACGAGCGAGTAATTCCTCGCTCCGAGGTGATCGGTTCAGAGTCATTGAGCGCTCAGATTTCGTGATCGACGCGGAGGCAATTTCATGAAGGTTCTGATTTCGGGTGCATCCGGACTCGTCGGAACAGCCCTAACGGAATCCCTGCGAAGCGCAGGACACACCGTAGCTCTTCTGGTTCGCCCCGGAGGCGCGGCTTCAGCGGGCGACATCCGCTGGGATCCTTCCAGCGGTTTCGTCAACGTGAACGCGATGGAAGCCGCCGACGCGGTGGTGAACCTTAACGGCGCGAGCATTGGCGGCGGCCGTTGGACGCCCGCACGAAAGAAAATTCTTCGTACCAGCCGAGTGGATTCAACGCGCTTCCTGGTGGAGTCACTCGCGCGTCTAAAACAGAAGCCGCGCGTTTTCGTTTCTGCCTCCGCAATCGGTTACTACGGCAACCGCGCTGATGAAGTTCTCGACGAATCGAGCGCGTCGGGAAGCGGTTTCCTGGCCGAGGTGTGCCGCGACTGGGAAGCGGAAGCTCTCCGCGCGCAATCGAGCGGCATCCGCACCGTCCTGCCGCGCTTCGGAGTCATCCTGTCGGAGAAAGGCGGAGCGCTGACGCAAATGCTCACCCCATTCAAACTGGGCTTGGGTGGACGACTCGGAACCGGCAAGCAGTGGATGTCCTGGATAGCGCTTGACGATGTAGTTGGCATCCTGGGCGGCGCACTGTCTAACGAAAAAGTGAGCGGGCCGGTAAATGTCGTAGCTCCAAACCCAGTACAAAATTCTGAATTCACGCGCGTGCTTGCAAGCGTTCTGCATCGGCCGGCAATTTTTCCGGCTCCGGCGTTCGCATTGCGCCTCGCTTTAGGCGAAATGGCCGACGCGCTTCTTTTATCCAGCCAGCGAGTTCATTCAGAACGCCCATCTTCCTCAACCTACGCTTTTCGGTACGAGAATCTCGAGCCTGCCCTTCACGCAATCCTTGTAAAGCGCTAGGCCCGTTCTTGGCCGCCTTCGGTCTTTCGCCGACTGGCAACTTGGTCGGGAGCGGCGACGCTAGCATCGCGACGTCATGGGACCGTTTTACTTCAACACGTTAAGAGTCGCCTCCACCTTAAGTACGTGCCCCGTAAGCGGATCTGTTGCCACTGTGGTTTCTAATTCCTGTCCGTCGCGCATCAGCAGCGTTACATCGCCACGGAATTGCCGGATCATCGGCTCATTGCCCGGAGGCGGTTCTCCGGCGGTCCAATCTTTACCTCCATCGACACGGCCGTCTTTATCTCTGGACGGCACGTACAGGGAGGACCGGTCGATCCTCAGCTGTACGCTGAATCTACCGGGGTTTGAAAGGAGATGACTCTGATTTATACGATAATCGATATCGCTGACGTCGATATTCGTTCCCACGTCGACATATGTCAGCGAACTCTCTCCTGCCTTTGAGGTTGTGTTCACCGGAACGCGAACTCCCATGCGCAACGACGACGTCAAGGATGCACGGGACAATATAAAAGGAATTGAGTAAGGCATGCTGCTGATCTTCTTGGTTCCCTCATACTCAGTTAGGACAATTTGAAGCTTTGCAGGCTGCTCGATCACTTCGGGAGCGGGTGTTTCGGCAGCAGGTTTGTCCTGAGCCTTAGCCGCTGGTGCCGCAAGTAACAAAAGTAGAGTGCACGCTCCGACCCAGCCTGAAGCTCTCATCGGTTGCCTCCGGAAAATCAAAGTTTTAAGTGCTGTATAAGAGACGCCGCCATGCGAGCTTTGGTTCAGAAGAGGCCAGGCCCGTTGTCTGAATTCGGTACAGGTTTCGCCAGCGGTTCCAGCGGAGTAATTTCAATCGGCTTTAGTTCAACCGGCTTCTGCGGTTCCTCTTGTGCGGCGTAAACTTGTTCACTCTCGACAGGCGTGCTGTGTACCGCCTCGTAGAATCGCACAACAGCGAGAAGCTCTCCCTTCGGAACGAGGACTTCTGGCTCGCGCTGAATTCTCGGGGAAGGCACATATCTCGACGCGAGTTTCTCGCGTGGCCGCTCTGGAATCGCGAGAGATTTCGGAGAGTTTGTCGCGACGCCCGGAGGCACGGACACAGCCGAGGCAATTTCTGTCACGGTCGGAGCAGAAACGTGTCGACGCGGCAAGCCCAAAACCAAAACCGCCAGAATCGTGGCAAGAACAACAGCGCCCGCTGCATAGGATCGAGGCTCGCGAGATACCTGCTCCCAAATCCTCCACGCGTACCAACTCCAGCGCTCTGAAGCAGGCTCAGCGGCAATTCGCGCGCGTAGGCGGGTCATGAATTGCGGCGAAGGTTCTCCCGCCACCAATGTCTCCACGCCGCGATCTGTCAACGACCGTACCGCCTCGGCCTGACCGTAAGCTTCCCGGCACGCCTCGCATTCCGCCACATGCGCCAGCAACTCGAGCTCGCTCTTCGGGCTAACCTCACCGAGAGCAAAGTCGTGGATCCGTTCTCTCATCTGCTCGGATTTTTTTTGACAATCCATTCCAGGCTCTCCGCTAATTTCTTCCGCGCCAAAAATAATCGTGACTTCACCGTGCCTTCCGGCAGGCCAGTGAGATTTGCTACCTCGCCGGTGTTGTAACCTTCGATCGCCGCGAGAGTCATCACTAGCCGCAGCTTTTCAGGCAGCGCATCCAAAGCTTTCGCCACTTGGCGCTCAAACTCATGCGCTGCGGCAACATCCCCTGTCCCGGCTCCCCGCTGGCTGTCCACGTACGCAGCATTTTCGCGCCGCTCGCGCCGTCCCGACGCCCGAATGCGATCCAGCGCCAGCCGCCACGCCGTCCGAACCAGCCAGGCTCGAAAGCGTTCGCGGTCCCGCAGACGATGGAAATTGCGGTACGCCCGCAACATGGCTTCTTGCGCCACGTCTTCCGCTTCCGCTGTATTGCGCAGCACGCCCAGCGCGACGCGATAGGCCAATGTAGGACAGTCAGCCAAACGCTGCTCGAACTCTCGTTCGAGCGAAACGTCCTGGCTCACCGCGCTATCCGGAAAACTGGCTGCCAACCCATCCATCTTGGTTCCACTAAGCCAGACGCCGGTAAAGGGTTTTTGGTTCACTTGTTTTGGAAAGAAGAAACGGATTGATTACAGGTCGAGCCGCTCAAGTAGTGCGCCCAGATTCGACCCGTCAACCGCCAGCTCCGGGCGCTTCGTAGCAAAATCCTCCACTTCATCGAGCGCTTGAAATAATCGCATCTTGGCTACCGCATATTCCTCGGTTCCCGTTAGGGCTCGCCCGGTCCGCTTCGTCCACAGATCGAGAGCGTCATGGCGCACGAAAATGCGTATCGGGAACATCGATTTGCGGTCGGCCGACACGTAATAAACGTACTCATTTCCCGCCGCGCCGTCCTTTTTCGCCGGATGCACGTCCTGGAACTGGTATTGGTAAACGTACCCGCTTTCCGCGGAGTACGCCTTGATCCGGCGCACTGTCTCAGGCTTTGCCATCCCGGCATTATTCGGCTGCGACGTTTTGCTGTCAATCTTTGCCTTACTTGGCCGATCTGTCCCGGAATGGAATCGGTTCCTTGCCATTGCGGGAATGAAAAAACCGAAAATCGTGCGTTTCATACGCAGGTAGCTTTAGTTGGATCCTTCAGGACTTCGCAGTCGGAAACATCTAATTCCCTTGCGCATCGCTGCTTACGCCGAAATCTTGCTTCCGGCGGTGAACAGAAAAAATTGTGCTCCGCTTTGGCACACCCATTGCCCTAGTGATTCTTGTGATGATAGTTTCAGCGAAACAAAAAAATCCGCGATCGAAACGTGAGCGCGATCTGAATTTGAAGCTCCATGACTTCCGCGCATTCCTGCGGTTTTGCTCTCGCAAGTTTTCTTCGAGCACTGCGTCAATAGCCCTAATCGCGCTCGCGGGCTGCGGTTTTGCAGGTTCTCCCCCAGGGCCACCCCCGCCCACCGTCACCGTTACGATTCAGCCCACAAGCGCCAGCCTCTTCCTTGGTCAGACGCAGACATTTCTAGCCACCGTTATCGGCAGCACGAATACAAACGTCACGTGGCAAGTAAACGGCGTTGTGGGTGGGACCGCGTCCGCTGGAACAATTTCCTCAGCTGGCCTTTTTATAGCGCCTGCAATTCTGCCGTCTGGCGCGAGCGCCACCGTCACCGCCGTGAGCCAAGCCAATCCCAAAGACAGCGCTTCAGCCAACGTAACTCTGCAAGACAACATCGACGTCAGCGTTCTTCCCGCGTCCGCCACCCTAGCAACGGGAGCGGCGCAGGTGTTCACTGCCACCATCACCGGAACGGGCAGCCCATCTACTGCCGTCACATGGAGTGTGAATGGCATCGCGGGAGGCAACTCCACCTTCGGCACGGTTGTCGCAAACGGCTCGGCAAGCGCTGTTTACACCGCACCCACACAGCCGCCCACTCCCGCGACGCTAAACGTCACGGCCACTAGCGTTGCCGACACCTCAAAATCCGCAAACGCCAGCGTCACTATCGTCTGCTCCGGCACGAACTCAATGTCACCCGCATCCGCGAATGTCGCACTCGGCGCAACGCAAATTTTTACTGCTTCATTCTGCCCCGCGCCATCCGCTGCAATCGTCTGGGACGTGAACGGTATCCCGGGCGGCAACGCAACGATCGGGACCATCGTCAACACCAGCGCGGACACAGCGCAATACACCGCGCCGACAAATTCGCCTTCAACCAATCCGGTCACTGTTCACGCAGTAGCAGGAGGCGCGACAGTGTCCGCCACAGTCACAATCGTCAGTGCCGTGACGGTCACGATTGCGCCCTCCGGAGTGTCAGTCGCAATTACGCAACGAACGACGTTGACTCCCACCGTCATTGACACGCCGAACACCGCCGTTACCTGGGCAGTCGACGGTATCCCTAACGGAAACGCCGTCCTCGGACAAATCTGTCAGACCGGCTCCGTTCCATGCATCGCGCCAACGGGCCCGGCTTCCGGCAGCGTGGATTTTCTCGCTCCAGCGGCAGTTCCCTCGTCGAATCCTGTCAATGTCACCGCGGCCAGCGCGGCCGATCCCACACGCAGCGGCACGGCGATCATCATCATCACTGGGCCAACAGCATCAGCGTCCGTTTCCGTTTCGCCGCCGTTCGCGTTTGTCGCTCCTTCTACCGCTACGCTCTCTCAACAGCGCTTCATCGCCACCGTCACCGGCATCTCGAACACGAGTGTCACCTGGACCGTCCAGAGCGCCGTGCCCGGCCAGGGCTGCTCCGGCGCCGCTTGCGGTTCGGTGGACGGCAGCGGCCTCTACTCCGCGCCCACCGTCGCTCCTTCGCCAAATGGGATTTCCGTCATTGCTACCAGCGTAGCTGACGCCGCAAAATCAGCCACCGCTGCCGTCACCATTACCAGCGGCCCTGCAATCGAAGTGATTCTTCCATCCAGCGTGATGGCCGGCGCAGTAGAAAGTTTTCCCTTCGCCGTGCAAGGCTTGAATTTTGTTGCAGGCTCAGGAAGCGCGGCATCCACCATCCTGATAAACGGCGTCGCGCGCTCCACAACGTGTCCCAACACCAGTACTTGTGCTACAGCGCTCAATCCGACAGACGTGCAATCAGCCGCCACGCTTACAATCCAGATCCAGAATCCGCCACCGCTGACGCAACTCTCGAATCCCGTGCCGTTCGTCATCGTTCCATTCGACATCTCCGTCGGCGTGATCGCCCTTAGCGCGGGTCAGCCTGCATCCACAGGCACCGACATCATCGTCACTGAGCCCACCACCGCTGCGGCGTCCGCGCCCATCAACGTGGACTCTATCGGCTTTCTCACATCAAACAGTTGCGAGGTGCAAGGGTCGCCCCTCACCATCACTCGTCCATCCTCCGGCATTTCCACCGTCAGCCTTTGCATCCACGGAAATTTGCTCGACCCCACTTTCACCTATGTTTTCACTGGTCCTCCGGGCGGAGATATACCTGTCGCCGCTTCCGCCGTCAGCGGGTTGTTTCCTAACACCATCGAACTGGACTTGCAGATTTCCAGCGCTACTCTTCCCGGCGTGCGCACCCTTTTCGTCACCACGCTAAACAACGACCGCGCCGCAGCTACAGCTATGCTGGAGGTTCAATGAAAACGAAATCCAAAATCAGAATGCGTCGCCCCATATTTCTCGTGCTCTGCGCTTCCCTGCTCGCGTGCGCCAGCGTAACGCCCACTACGCTCGCTCACATGTCCGTCGCCAAATTAACGCACGTCTCCGCCCTCATTCTCCGCGCGCGCTGCGTGGAAAGCTCCCCCGCATGGGATGCGGGCGAAATCTGGACGTTCACCACTTACGAACCAACTGAAGTTTGGAAGGGCTCAGCACAATCTCGCGTCCGCGTGCGACTTCTAGGCGGGAGAGTCGGCAATATCACTTCGAACGTTTCGGGTGTCCCGCGTTTTCGCGTTGGAGAAGACGTCGTGCTCTTTCTCGCCCCCACCACGCGCGGCGATTTTTCAGTCGTAAGCTGGGTGCAGGGAACTTTCCGAATTCATCATGACCCCGGCACCGGAGCAGACACAGTTACGCAAGACAGCGCATCTTTCGACACATTCGACTCTTCCACGCGAAAGTTCACCGCCTCCGGCATCCACAATCTGCCTTTGCAAGAGTTTCGCTCGCAAGTAGCCGCTGCGCTACTCCAGGAATCGGGAGCACGAAAATGAAACAACTTATTGCATGGCTCACAATTGCTCTGTTCTCTTTGGCAATGATCTTCACACCGGAAGTGCAGGCTTACACCTACGTATCCACCGTTCCGCAATCCGGCGGATGCCCCCAGCCAAACCGCTGGAACCTGTCGATCAGTTCTCCGCTCAATCGCCAATGGAGCACATCGTTGCCGTCATTGATCTCGCCCGTGATTCTCACCGTTGCTGCCCCCGGCACACCCGCGCAACTCGACGAAATCGAGCAGGCCGTCTCCGATTCGTTCTCTGTTTGGAGCGGAATCACCGGTACCACCTTCAACGCAGTCACCTTCCCCGGTGTGGAAGCTCCTCTGGCGCGCGTGACCGCTCCGAATTCCTGCACCAATGACGCGGGTAGCAACGTCGATGGCTTAAATACAATTTGCTTCAACCAATCGAGCGCCGCGTTCACTCCCGGTGTGCTGGCCTTCACCCGCACCTTCGCCGCGAACGCTCCAGGAGCCAGTTTCGGCACAAGCGGCCCCGCCGCATTCGCCAGCCAAATCCTCGACGCCGACACTCTCTTCTGCAACACCGGCGAAGTAACCTTCGCCACGCCTGCAGCTCTCGCCACTTCGCAAGCGGCCGGCGCGTTCGATCTGGAATCTCTTCTCACCCACGAACTCGGCCACTGGATGGGCCTCGATCATTCCGCCCTGATTCGCGCCATGATGTTTCCCTTCGCTCCGCCGCCCGGCCAATTCCTAGGCTCTCGACCCACGGCGCAAACTCCCGACGGCCCGCTAAGCGACGAC
>Ga0209330_1000544_pt1 | contig 15138 bp, 14 predicted proteins | sample JacPinW_OM2H0_O3_FD_187969 | JGI IMG/M metagenome (GOLD analysis project Ga0209330, IMG submission 187969) | Forest soil microbial communities from Algoma, Ontario, Canada - Jack Pine, Ontario site 1_JW_OM2H0_O3 (SPAdes) (version 2) | ecosystem: Environmental > Terrestrial > Soil > Boreal...
CTACAGCCCCGCGACCATTGTTGAGAGTTTACCCGGATTCACCTTGATGGCCCAAACCGAAGATTTAGCGCGGGTAGCGGCCTTTCCGCCACACCCTCCATAGCTCTCCCCCCGGAAATGACCCAAAAAATCAACTTTCTAAACTGTGCGTAAGTGCACAGAAATCCTCAGCCCCAACCTTCTACAATGCACCTCAAAAGGGGAGTAAGCATACGAGGAGGAAACGTGAACCTACAATGGCAATGGCAGCAGCAGTATCAAGTAGCGCTTCTGGAGACAAACCCCCTTCACTTGGGCGGTCGAGTGGCCACCGCGGAAAGGGCAATCTCTCTGCGAGCGGAAGCTCTGCGCGCGCGTTCAGACGGTCAAGCCGAACGCCAGGCTATCGAATACGCCATGCGCGGTTTGTCTGTCCTCAAGAGAGAAATCCCCGCGCTCCGTTAATCTAAGCTCTGCGCCTAGGGCAAGCGCGGAGATTGAAAAGCGAGTTCAATTGTCTTGCCATCGCGTTCAACTTTCAGCGTGAACGGCGCGCCCTCTGCCGTGAACATTTCGCGGAATGATTCAAACAGCAGAGTCGAGCAGCGCACTCCATTGATCTCCACAATCCTGTCCCCCGTCCGCACGCCTGCTTTTGCCGCAGGAGACCGCTCCTCAACGTAAACGACCTCAAAGCCACGCGTGACGTCCGACTCCGGGTCCACTTTGATGCCGGTCATATTTCCTTTGAAAGGGTCGGCGAACGAAGAATTCGGCTCAAAAATCACACGCTCGCGCGAGTAATCGAAAATCACCGTGAAGCGGTGCAACAACGAGTTACCAACGAAACCGTCATTTGCAGAAAGACTAGGGCCCGGTGCGGTATGCATGAACGCCACCAGCGGTTTGTCGAGTTTGTATCCCGCGAACTCCACGGAAGGCAAACGTACGATGCTCATGTGGAATTCTCCCGTGAGACCAATTTCGTCAATCGGCACCTCGGCTTGCCCCACTTGTATGACGTGATGTTTCGCTTGGAAAGACGGCTGAAAATCCAAGATCGCGTCGCTTCCCAGGTCCAGCGCAACGGCTGCCTTCAGCGTTCTTCCGTCGGGCGTAACAACTTGCGCTTGCATGGTCGGAGGCACAGCCACGTGCAGCGGAACCGCGCGACCGCTGCCGCGATACTCAAAACTGCGATGAGCGTAGAGTGTGATTAGGCGCTTGGTATAATCGATCTCTACAACGTACTCCGCGAAGAGCGGCATACCCAGCACGCAATCGAAATGGACGCCCATGCCGTCCTCGAATCCAGCCATATCCAGAACGTAGGTTTGTCCCGTTAAAATCGGAAAATCCTTGATCCCTAAAGTAACAGTCTTGTCCACCACAAAACTCGTTGGCGCCGAGCCTTCGCCGAACCCTTCAGCGTTCGGAGTTTTGCCGCCCAGCGGATGAAAGGGAAGCGCCATGGCGCGTGCAACGCTTTCGGTGATTATGTCCGCGTTGAACCCGTTGTCCACCATGCAAGCGCGCAAAGTGGAGTTGTCGATCCGCATCGCCACTAAAATGTGTTTCCTGAAGTATTCAAATGGAAGAGTCGCAACCACAGTGTTTTCGGCTGGCCGCAACGCGAAGCGAGAGCGAGACGACGCAAATCTGCTGGCTCCAAACGCCAACACTGCGATCCCGCAGAGAATTACCAGCCATCGCGCGCCAAGAGGTATTTTCAAGGGCAACAGCTTCGCCGTTCATCCCGCCGCACGTCAACCGGAAAGTCGTTATCCCAAGCGAGTGTCGTCCGCGCTCATCTCGATAAATGGAGTTGCTGGCCGACGCGATAAGCCTCGCGGAGCCAGCCGAGCACTTCGCGATCCAGTTCCTCGTGCGTACGAAAACAGAAGGAGTGCACGTGGTTGTGGGGCGAGAAAGTTTCAACCTTCGTGAAGCGTGGATTCTCTAAGCGACGGGCCAGCACCACGTGCCCCACAATTCGATCTCGCCTCAAGCTCACAGCTGCGAAACTCATTCGCTCTTGAAACGCGATGCGCGTTTTTTCAGGAACTACGCGCACAGGGCCACAGCGCTTCACCAGTTTTGCGAACTCTCGAAACAGTGCGACCGCGGACGGGCTCTTGCCTGCCAGATGTTCGCGCAACTTGTAGTTCGAGCAGAAATGCGACTGGTTGCGGTTCGCAAAAAGTCTTCCGCACTTCGGGCATTTCCACATTGGCGTGGGACTCATATTGTATCTGCAAGTTTAACGCAGAAATCCGCTCGACCCTCCAGCCCTTTGAAGTGTCCCGCAAGCTGCCATTCAGCACCCACTCTGCTTCATATGCTCGCCTAAAATTGCATGACGCCCATGCCATGAAAATGTAAACTCCCCGAATCACGCAGAAAAGGAGACCGCCGCATGCGACTGAAACAGCCACGTATTCCGCCTCTTCCGCAATCCGACTGGGACGACGAGGTCAAAGAGGTTCTGCAACCTCTCCAGCGGGATGGCCGCGTGTTCAACATTTTCGCCACTCTTGCACGCCACCCGCAGCTTTTGAAGAGTTGGCTGGTATTCGGCGGCCACGTGCTCTCCAGATCCACTCTTCCTCCGCGTGAACGAGAGCTCGCGATCCTTCGTATGGGCTGGCTTTGCCGCGCCGAATACGAATGGGGACATCACGTTGCTATCGGAAAGAAAGCCGGCGTAACTTCCGATGACGTTCGCCGAGTTGCTCTCGGGCCCGACGCGCCGGGGCTGGACCCGTTCGATGCCGTGATTCTTCGAGCGGTAGACGAGCTACACGCAAATTCCTTCGTCAGCGACGCCACTTGGAAAGCTCTGGCCGCGCGCTACGACACGCAGCAGCTTCTCGATCTCGTTTTCGCCGTCGGCCAGTACAAGCTGGTGTCCATGGTTCTCAATTCTTGTGGCGTCCAATTGGAAGAAGGTTACGAACGGTTTCCCCGCGATGCTGGCGAACATGAGGCTTAGCGGATGTGAGGTTTAGGGATAAATGAGGCTTAAGGGCAAAGTCGCCATCGTCGTCGGCGCAGGCCAAACACCGGGAGACACCATCGGCAATGGCCGCGCCACCGCCATCCTCTTCGCCCGCGAAGGCGCTCGCGTCGCCTTGGTTGACCTCAGTGGCGAATCCGCCGGCGAAACAGAGGCGCTCATCAAAGCCGAGGGAGGCGACTGCTTCGCGTTCCAGGCAGACGTCAGCCGCGAAGAGGATTGCCGCGCTTTCGTCCGCGCCACGATGGATGCCTACGGCCGCGTAGATATCCTGCACAACAACGTCGGCATCGGAACCGGCGACGATGGAATCTTGAGCCTCAGCGAACAGTCCTGGGACAAAATCATGTCTGTCAATCTGAAAAGCATGTTCCTCTCCTGCAGAAGTGTACTGCCCGTAATGAGGGAACAGCGCAGCGGCTCGATCGTCAACATCTCCTCGATCGCCGCGGTTTGCTCCACAAATATTTTGGCTTACAAAACTTCTAAGGCCGGCGTGAACGCGCTCACTCACCAGATCGCCCTGGAAAACGCCAAGTACAACATTCGCGCGAATGTAATCATGCCCGGGCTCATGAATACCCCCATGGCGATCGAGGGCATCTCCAAATCGCGAGGTATTCCGAAAGAGGAGTTAATCGCCAAGCGCGATGTTCTCGTTCCTCTCGGCCAGAAAATGGGCACCGCCTGGGATGTTGCCTTCGCCGCCCTCTTCCTCGCATCCGACGAAGCCAAGTTCATTACCGGTGTCATGCTCCCGGTTGACGGCGGCCAAAGCGCGCGAATCGGTTGACCTTTCCGCAGCTCTTGACTTGGGAACCGCACAAAGGCGATGCTACCGCCGCCCAAGCTCTGCGATTCTCAACGCCAAATTAGTCTCGCCGGGTTGCCTTGCTTGGACACCGACCCATCGGAGGATCCGGATGCGTTTTCGCTTGCAGTCATTCTCGTTTCTTCTGTCGTTTGCCTTAATAGCGGCAGTTGTCGTCGCCGCTCCGCCTTCCGTTGCACAGCAGCCAGGCGGCAGCGCCGCGTCCGTCGCCGTCACCGCCGCCGATTACCAGCACGCCGAAAAATTCCTGACCTACAACACCTCCCCCCTCGTCTTCCATCGCGTGCGCCCCACTTGGCTCCCCGACGGCGACCACTTCTGGTATCGCGATTCCGGCCCCGACGGAGTCCAGTTCATACTATTTGACGCCGCGCACGGCACGCATCAGCCAGCATTCGACCACGCCAAACTCGCCGCCGCTCTCTCCGCAGCAGCCGGCAAGACATACGAGCCTGCGCACCTGCCCTTCATGACCTTCGACTTCTCCGCCGATCAGCAATCCATCTCCTTCACCCTCCGCGGACAAAATTGGAAATGCGATCTGCAAGCCTACACCTGCGCGTCTGAGCCCAAACCAGCCGAAGCAGCTTCAGCTCCTAGCCCTGAAGTGAAATCGCCCGACGGCAAGAGCGCAGTCTTCATTCGCGATTGGAATCTTTGGGTCCGCGACATCGCCACCAACAAGGAAACCCAGCTCACCACCGACGGCGTAAAAGATTTCGGCTACGCCACCGACAACGCAGGCTGGATTCACAGCGACCGAGCCATCGTCCTGTGGTCGCCCGATTCGAAAAAAATTGCCACCTTCCAACAGGATCAGCGCGGCACCGGCGAAATGTATCTGGTCGAGACAAAAGTCGGCCATCCCAGGCTCGAAGCCTGGAAGTATCCGCTTCCCGGCGACGATGTCGTCACCACCATCCAGCGCGTGATCATCAATCTCGACGGTCCCAGAGTAATTCGCCTGCAGCTCCCGCCCGACCAGCACCGCTCCACTCTCTGCGACGACGTTGCTTGCCGCGGCGGCGAATGGGCCGACGTCGAGTGGAGTCCTGACGCATCGCATCTCGCCTTCGTCTCCACCTCACGCGACCACAAGCGCGAACAGTTGCGCGTCGCCGACGCCGCAACCGGTGCCCTTCGCGACGTGCTCGAAGAAACCGTGACCACGCAGTTCGAATCAGGTGACGGCCGTGTGAACTGGCGCTACTTGCCCTCATCAAACGAAATCATCTGGTCCTCCGAACGCAGCGGCTGGTCTCACCTCTTCCTCTACGATCTCGCGACCGGCAAGTTGAAGAATCAAATCACTTCCGGCGATTGGGCCGTCACCCAGTTGTTGCGCGTTGACGAAAAGAACCGCATGCTTTACTTCCTCGCCGACGGCCGTGAAAAGGGCAACCCGTACTTCACCCATTTCTATCGCATTGGATTCGAAGGAAAAAATCTCTCGCTGCTCACCCCTGAAGACGCCAACCACGATGTGTCGCTCTCGCCTTCGGGCCGCTTCTTCGTCGATAGCCCCTCCACCCCCGACACGCCACAAGTCACTCTGGTTCGCGATGCCACCGGAAAATTGCTCACTACCGTCGCGACGGTCGATATCTCACGCCTGCTCGCCGCCGGATGGAAGCCTCCTGTACCCATCACCGTGAAAGCGCGCGACGGCGTCACCGACTTGTACGGCCTGATGTATCAGCCCACCAATCTCGACCGCGGCAAAAAATACCCCATCATCAACAATATTTATCCCGGGCCGCAGGGAGGCAGCGTCACCAACTGGTCCTTCGCCGACGCGCGCGGCGATTGCCAAGCCCTCGCCGAGCTCGGATTCGTCGTCGTCCAGATCGAAGGCATGGGCAATCCGCTGCGCTCCAAAAAATTTCACGATTTCTACTTCGGCAAAATGGAAGACAACACTCTGCCCGACCAGGTGGCCGGAATGAAAGAACTCGCCGCGAAATATCCCTGGATCGATATCGACCGCGCTGGAATCTACGGCCATTCGGGCGGTGGCTATGCCACGGCCGACGCCATGTTTCGTTACCCCGACTTCTTCAAGGTGGGAATTTCCGAATCCGGCAACCACGATAATCGCGAGTACGAAGACGACTGGGGCGAACGCTACCAGGGCTTGCTGGTAAAAAATTCCGATGGAACCACCAACTACGACGCCCAGGCCAACCAAAACTTCGCAAAAAACCTGAAGGGCCATCTTCTGCTCGCCCACGGCACCATGGACGACAACGTGCCGCCCTACAACACCCTCCTCGTCGTCGACGCCCTCATCAAAGCCAACAAGGATTTCGATCTCCTGCTACTTCCCAACCAGCATCACGGCTACGGAACAGAAAGCCTCTACATGACCCGCCGCCGCTGGGACTACTTCGTCCGCTACCTCCTCGGCACCGAGCCGCCCCACGAGTTCGAACTGCATCCTCCGGCGCCCGGTCCGGGTATGTAACGTAGTCTTTTACTTACAACTCGCCAGGAGGGCACACGATGGATTCCAATCCGAAGACCCCACCCAAAGCGGCACCTGCCGTGGCGCAGCCAATCGTCGCGCCGCTCACCCGCGCCGCGATCTTCCTGGTTGTCACACTAAAGCCCGGTCCCGACAATCGCGCGAACTTGCGCTCATTCTGCGGAGATCTCAGCGGAATTTTCCGCGCCGTGGAGTATCGCAACATTGAAGCGGGTCTGTCCTGCATCATGGGGATTGGGTCCGACGCGTGGGACCGCCTCTTCGGGCAGCCGCGTCCGGCCGAGCTTCATCCGTTCCGCGAGGTTCGTTCCGGAACGCGACATGCGGTGTCCACGCCTGGCGACTTGCTGTTCCATATCCGCGCGCGTCACATGGATCTGTGCTTTGAACTTGCCACTCAGATCATGGCGCGCATCGGGAATGCTGTTTCTCCGGTGGACGAAGTGCACGGCTTCAAAAACTTCGATGACCGCGATCTCGTCGGTTTCGTCGATGGGACGGAGAATCCCAGGGGTGAGGCAGTGGCCGACGCCGCGCTTGTCGGCGAGGAAGATGCCGCATTCGCTGGGGGAAGCTACGTGATGGTGCAGAAATATCTTCACGACATGACCGGATGGAATGCTTTATCCGTTGAAGCTCAGGAAAAAATTATCGGCCGTAAGAAGTTGTCCGACATCGAATTGGAGGAATCTGTAAAGCCGACCTGCTCGCATAGTTCGCTCACTACGATTGAGGAGAACGGCAAAGAGATAAAAATCCTGCGCGACAACATGCCCTTTGGCCAAGCCGCGCAGGGTGAATTTGGGACGTATTTTATCGGCTACTGCCGTTCGCCCCGCACTCTCGAGCAGATGCTCGAAAATATGTTCGTCGGCCGCCCGCCTGGCAACTACGATCGCCTCCTCGATTTCAGCCGCGCCATCACCGGAAACCTGTTCTTCGCCCCCTCCGCGACGTTCCTGGAGGCAGTGACCGAAGATTAGACTGAGAAAAGTTGACACCAGCCGGAGCAGCGACTAGCATCCCGCTCAGAAGCTCTCTTCCTTACTAACAATTTGAGGAGGTGACATGTGGACGATGTCACTAAGCTGCGTTACCTGCGCGTAGCATTGGTTTTGGTTGGATTGATTTTTACGTTAGGTGTTTACCCGCTTATGGCTTGGTGGCCGTCCGGCTGGCGCTGGCAGCCGAATCAACTCGAGTATGAACAGATGATTATCGGAGTCTATGCAACTCTCGGCGTCTTTCTCCTCATCGCTTCTCGAAATCCTTTGCAGAACCGAAGCCTGATCTGGTTCGCCGTTTGGTCCAGTCTCGTCCATGCGGCGATTATGACCGTGCAAGCAATTAACGCGCCCGGGGAGCATGGTCACCTTATGGGAGACATCCCTGCATTAGTCATCGTGGCAATTGTTCTCGCCATCCTGACGCCCCGCGGTCCAATTTCACAAACGCAATTGCAGTTGTAGCTCCCGGAATTCTCGGTCGCCTCCGATTCGTCTCGGTGTCTTTTCCCGATTCGCCCGGTGGCGTGGCTGATCCGTTGTACTTCAGTACAAGGAATTTGAAATGTCCACAGGCTCCAAGTCCTTGCCTTCCGCCTACTAACTTCCTATCATTGTTGTGATGAAAATTACGTTTAGAATCGGCGGCGAACAGGGAAGCGAGCAGCGCAAGGAGCGGCGCAGCGAGCAATCGCCGCCGCAGTGGAGTTTCTCCGTCGATACGACGGGGCTTATATGGACTTGCTCGTGCCGATCACTCGACTCAAGCCGCACGCCGCCGACCGAGAACTGCGCCGACCACTCTCTTCGTAGGGGCGCAGCATGCTGCGCCCGCTGCAGCGCATTCGACCAACGCCGCTCTTCAGCTGGCACCCGTTCGATACTCCCAATTGCGTCTTCCCCCCAATTTCAAGCGCCGCCCGGCCAACGGACTGCTTTGACCGAGAATTCGAGGGAAATTACGCAATTTTCCCGCATTTCTACCCGGTTCTGGTCAAAAGGTAGAAGTTATAGAAAACAAACGACTAAACCCCTTCTACCCGGGGCCACAACCGCACAATGTGACGCTCCATTTGTGCGCGATTTTTGTGCGAATTTTGCGCCCGCCGAGTTTGATCGAGACCGGCCGCCAGCGGCTTGGAGGGCGCTCGAATCATGAAATATCGCATCCTGGGGCGCACTCGCTTTGAGGTCAGCGACATCGCCTGCGGCTTGTGGGGTATGAGCGGATGGACCGGCTCGAACGACGAAGAGTCCTTGCAAGCCCTCCAACTCTCCGTCGATCTGGGCTGCAATTTCTTCGATACCGCCTGGGCCTACGGCGAAGGAAAAAGCGACGGCCTGCTCGGCGAAATCCTCCAGCGCGATAATTTTCGTAATCCTCCCGTTTATCGGCTCTACGCTGCGTCCAAAATTCCCCCGATGAATGACATGTGGCCCGCCACGCCCGAATACAAATACGGCGATGTTTTCCCCGCCGAGCACGTTTTCAAATACGCAAAGCTCATCCGCGAAAAAATTCGCGAGGATACGATCGATGTCCTTCAATTTCACGTTTGGGACGATAGCTGGACTGACGTGCCCGAGTTTCGCGAAACGGTCGAACAACTCAAAGCCGACCGCTGGATTCGCTCCTTCGGCATCAGCATCAACCGTTGGGAGCCGGAGAACGCTCTCAAAGCTCTGCGCACGGGGCTCGTGGATGTCGTCCAGGTGATCTACAACATTTTCGATCAAGCGCCCGAAGACAAGCTCTTCCCTCTGTGCAAGGAGTTAAATGTCGGTGTGATCGCGCGCGTTCCGCTTGACGAAGGCAGTCTTGGCGGAAAAATGACCGCGCAAACAAAGTTTCCGCCGAACGACTGGCGCGCCAGATACTTCGGCCCGGAAAACCTGCCGGAAACGATAGCTCGCGTGGGAGAACTGAAAAAGATCCTGCCTGCCGGAATGACGCTTCCGGAGATGGCGTTGCGCTTCATCCTCTCGAACCCGAACGTGAGCACCACCATCGTCGGAATGCGAAATCATGACCACGTGAGAGAAAACATGGCGTTGAGCGATACCGGCCCCCTCGACGCCGCGCTCCTTCAAAAACTAAAGAGCCACCGCTGGGACCGCAAACGGCAACCTTGGGCCGACTAGAAATGAGCTACGGAACAATATTCAATGCGCACGCGCTGTCATCCCGAACCCGGCCGAACTCTGGCCGGCGTGAGGGACCTGCTGTTTCGGGTGTGCTCGGCTGGATGCGCAATCGAGCACCCATTCGGAGGGAACGTCCGCCCGCTGTGGCATACTAGTAGAAGCGGCATCGCTAAGAAAACGAACGTGACGGCACGCAAAACAATTCGCCGAAAACTCCTGGCCGCGCATCGCAAGGTCCGCGAGATCCGCATGATCGTGAAAGGCCTTGCCTCCAAGCGCCATCCGCTCCTCGCGCACATCATACCCACTCGCCGCTGCAACCTTGCCTGCACCTACTGCAACGAATTCGACGACTTCTCGAACCCCGTTCCCACCGAGGAAATGTTTCAGCGCATCGACCGCCTCGGCGCCATGGGTACTTCCATCGTCACCATCAGTGGCGGAGAACCTCTGCTGCATCCCGATCTCGACGCCATCATCGCACGCATCCGCAAGAACGGAATGATGGCCGGACTGATCACCAATGGCTACCTGCTGGTGGCGGATCGCATCGAACGTCTGAATCGCGCCGGCCTCGAATACCTGCAAATCAGCATTGATAACGTGATGCCGGATGACGTGTCGAAAAAGAGCTTAAAAGTTTTGGACCAAAAGCTCGCGCTGCTGGCAGAGCATGCCGAATTTCACGTCAATATCAATTCAGTTCTTGGCAGCGGCGTGCGCAATCCGGAAGACGCTCTGGCGGTCGCCCACCGCGCCGTCGCTCTGGGATTCACCTCCACAGTCGGCATTCTCCACGATCACAACGGTCAGCTTGAACCGCTAAATGCGCGCGAGCAGGAAATCTTTGAGGAGATTATCTCGCTGGAAAAACAATCCTTCACGCGCATCAACAAGTTCCAGCACAACATCGCTCGCGGCAAGGAGAACGACTGGCGCTGCCGTGCGGGCTCGCGCTATCTCTACATCTGCGAAAACGGCTTAGTCCACTACTGCTCGCAGCAGCGCGGCTACCCAGGGATTCCGCTCATGGAGTACACCGACGAACAGCGCCACCGCGAGTTCTTCACCAAAAAAGGCTGCGCTCCGCGCTGCACCGTGTCCTGCGTGCATCAAGTTGCGGCCGTCGATGCCTGGCGCTCGCCTCAAACTTTCGACTCCGGCTCTTCTGCAAACACCGCGGCGCAACCTCTCGTCCAACTCACCAGCACCTCGAGAGAGGGATAAGCTTATGAGTCCGGTTGCATGGCTCGCTTTCGGCATCGCGGCGATCGTGGTCATCGCGATCGTGATGTGGGTAGCAAGCCGCCGTTCAAACGAACAGCTTTCCGCCGTCCGCCAGGAAATGCAAAATTCGCTCGCGTTGCACGGCCAGTCCGTCGCCGGACAAATCAATCACTTGATGCAAGCGGTGACGACGCAACTCGGACAGGTGCGCCAGGAGCTGCAATCCGGGGTGGCTTCGTCAGGCAAACTTGCCAGTGACGCGCAGATCGCCATGGCGCAGCAGTTGCAAGCTTCCAGCGAGACCATCCGTAAAATGAGCGTCCAGCTCGGCGAAGTTCAGCAGGCGGGGCGCGATATGTCCCAGGCTACCCAGACCCTACAGACAATTCTCAGCGGCGCCAAAACGCGCGGCACGTTGGGCGAAGTTGCTCTCGAACGATTGCTGGAAGACGCGTTGCCGCGCAGCGCTTACGACACGCAACATCGATTTGCTTCCACCGGTGCAATCGTAGACGCCATCGTCCGCAGTGGGGAGCGCCTGCTTTCGGTGGACTCGAAATTTCCGCTGGAGGCCTATCGGCGGCTGGTCGACACTGGAGAAGATGCGCGGCGTGACTTTTCTGTAGCAGTTCGCAAGCACGCCGACTGCATTGCGGAAAAATATATTCTGCCGGAAGAGCACACTCTCGATTACGCGTTGATGTTTGTCCCGTCGGAAGGCGTTTACTACGAACTCCTGCTCACCGAAGATTCAAAATACGGAATGCTGGATGAATACTGCCGGAGCAAGAGAGTGTTTCCCGTCTCTCCCAATACTTTTTACGCTTGCCTCAGCGCGTTTGCCATCAGCCTGCAGGGCCAGAAAATTGAAGAGAGCACCCGCATGATTCTCGCGGGCATGTCCGGTCTGAAAAAACAATTCGAGTCTTTCACCGACGTGTACGAAAAACTGGGAAATCACTTGCGCCACGCGCAGATGAGCTACGAAGACGCAGACAGCAAACTAACCCGCGCCCGCAATTCGCTGGAGCAGATGTCTCAAGGCGCTCTTTCCGAGCCCGACCAAAGAACTTTGGAACCCTCCATAAACAAATTACCGGGCTTTTAGAGGAATAATCGTGGTGCCAAAATGTCGAAGCCCGTTCGCAAGAAACTTCCTTACTCCAGGGCTGAGTGCGCGGAATTGAGCAGCGTGCGAAAATCCCCTTCCATTGTGTATAACGCCATTTTCTGAATCTCGACCGCGACCTTCTGCGCATCGCGCGGGCTATGCCCCAACCGGTTCGCGAGGTTTTGCACCTGGTGCTGGAGATCCTTGGGGGCGATTTTCGCCGCAGCCTCCAAGTACCGCCGAGCGATCTCCGGCTCCGGACTCGCCAGTAGCCGCGCGTGGAAAGAAAAATCTCCCGTACTGAGTGCCTGAATTTCTATGGTCGCCACATTCTGCGCGCCGCCGGAGGTAACCAACTTTTGCGAATCGCCACGGATGAATCGAAGAATCCCGGGAGTCTTGTTTTCAACCAGAATGTTGAGCGGCTGATCTGAAGCCTGCACGTGCAGAACGAGATTGCTTTTCTTCTCAGTAACCAGCGGCGGCGTGGGCGGATCGAAATGCAGCGCGACCAGCGTTGTCTCTCCCGTCCAATCCGGTGCCCGCGTCATCTGAATGGAAATCTTAGCGGTTCCCGGCAGGGCTCGCGGGCCCGGAAGAATCACGAGGCATTCGGGAGACGCGGCTAGAACCAGAGCGGGATCGCCACCCAGCGTGACGTGGTCTGCCTCTACTTCACCGTGGAATGCCCCGCCGCAAATTGGAAAGGCGTCTTGCAACGAAACCACCGATGGCATTGAAATTGTCGTTTGCGCGGAATTGGGCGCTGGAGGTGGGTCGATCAGCGCGGCCGCAGAAGAGCCCGAAGCTTTGGCAACTAGAACGTTGGTATCAGAAGGCGTCAGAAAAACCGCTCTTCCAGTCTTGTCGGTCTTCACGCGAACTTCGATTCCGGAATGCGAGCCGAGATCCACGATCACGCCCTCGGCGAGCCGCCCGTCAACGCCAAGAACAGCGAGAGTGGCCGGCCTGTCCGCGACGAGTTTCGGCGGAAGCACGATGGTGACGGCCCAGGTTGTTGAAGGGCTGGATTGTGGACGCGTGACGGAAGTCGCCCCGAAAAAAAGAATGAGCGGGATAACGCCCATGAGAAAGATCGGACGCAGCCGCACGTTAAAGAACCGTCCGGCCGCCGTAAGGGAGCCGTTTCCGGCCGTCATTCTGTCGCGGGCGGCATGACCCGCTCATAGATTTTTTCTTCACGGAACACGCGGAAAAGATCGGGATCAAGTTCGCCGTCCCGGACGCAATCTTCCAGAATCGAAAGGGCGCGTGCGATAGGAACAGCGCGCTTGTAAGGCCGGTCGGAGGCGGTTAGAGCGTCGAAGATATCGCAGATGGTCATCATCTTCGTGGGCAAGGGAATCTGGTCGCCATGAAGTTTATAAGGATAGCCCGTTCCGTTGAGTTTTTCATGGTGAGCGCGCGCGATTTCGGGAACCTTTTGCAACTCTTTGGTCCAGGGAATTTGCGAAAGAAAATTAAAGGTGTGAATCACGTGCGATTCGATTTCCAGGCGTTCGGAGGCGTCGAGGCTGCCCTTCGGAATCGAAAGCAATTTCATTTCGCCCGGATTTAAATACGGGCGCTCGATGCCGCGTGGGTCGATGAAAGATTGCTGCGCGATTTCCCGCAATTTCTGGGATTGACGTTGCTCGAGCAGGTTCGGCTCGTTCGCATCAATTATGGACTCGAGATATTGCTCGATGCGCTTTAGACGCTGGTCGAAATCTTCGCTCAGTCGCGCGATTTCCGAGAGAGCGTCTCCGCGATCGTGCTCTATATATGCCTGAAGTTTGCGGCGCACGATGTTGGCTTCCGTTTCCTTGCGGATGTAATCAAAGCGCTGTCGCAGAACTTCGAGTTGAAGCGGATACAATTTTTTCGCCTTAACCAGCACTTCCTCGCGTACGCCGACTTTTCCGAAATCGTGAAGCAGGGCGGCGTAGCGAATCTCCTTCATTTGTTCGGCGTCAAAATAAGTCTTCGCATAAGGGCCTGAGGAAGTCGCGTTCACGGCCGCGGCCAGACTTTGGGTGTAAGCCGAGACGCGCAAGGAATGGCCCGAGGTAGTGGGGTCACGCTGCTCAATCGCGGTTACAGCGGCGCTGACGAAGCCTTCGAAAAGCGCCTCGATTTCGTTGTACAACTTGCGATTTTCGTAAGCGACGGCAGCTTGGGAAGCGATGGACAACGCCAGGTGAACTGAGCGTTTGCGAAAAGGCTCGACGTATTTGGCGACGTCATCTGCACTGAGCAAACGGGCTGCGCGGTTGCGTTTGCAATTGATGAGCTGGAGAACGCCGAGAACTTCACCTTTGGCGTTGCGCATGGGCAAAGTCAGCAAAGAGCGCGTATGGTAGCCAGAATCCCGATCGTAGCCGTCATTGAAATGGAACGGGCGGTTTGCCGGAATTTTGTAGGCGTCGGCAAAATTAAGAACTTCACCGCGCAGCGCGGTGTATCCAGCCAGTGAGTTTTCGGTCAGGGGCAGCACAAATTCCTGATAGGGAAATTCCAGGCTGTCGTTTTGCGTGAGCATAAAACGGAGATGCCGCCCTTGGCTGTCTTCCGCCACAAGATAGAGAGAGCCCGCGTCGGCAGCGGTGATTTCACGCGTCTTCGAAAGAATTAGCGCGAGAAGAGCGCTGATGTCGCGTTGCGAGGACAGGGCCACGCCAATCGCGTTGAGCTCTTCGCGCTCTCGCTCCCAATTTTTCAGGGCATGGCGGCCCGCTCGGTAGCGTTCGACGAGATCGATGTTATCGAAGGCAGCCTCAACGGTTCGTTCGACGATGCTGGGGGGAGCGAAGGAAGGAAGAAAGGCAAAGACAGACGAGTAATTGCTGGAATTCCGCGAAAGACTTTCTTTCGCACCGTGATTCCCATTAGCTGAAAAGACCGCGATGATGCGCGAATTATTTCTCGCTTCGCTAGGGCGCACGTGAAGGGCCTTTCCGTTGGCAGTCGTATCCGTCAGCCAGACGGCGGGAGCACCATTCGCGCCGGCGGCGTCGGACAAGACGTTCTTTTTATTTTTCGGTACGGCGCGCAGCTCGTAACGTGTTCGCAGAGGCGCAGCTAGCTTTTCGGCCGCCGAACCTTCGAAATACCAGATTTGTTTCTTTCCCGGCATCGCGATCCCTGAAATTGAAACGAGGGGCACAGTATAACGGAAGCGAGGAGAGGAGCACAGTAAAGCAGTAGATAGAGCGGCTTAGAGCGATGAAAATCAACGGGCACTACAGAAAGTGATGGAAACTTGAATCACAGGCACGCGTTTGTTAGCCTTGCGCGACTTTTGCTTTTCGCTCTTTCAGGAATGCCGCACAATCCATG